>Ga0058701_10002935_pt1 | contig 13238 bp, 9 predicted proteins | sample AgamicOrMae_FD_97039 | JGI IMG/M metagenome (GOLD analysis project Ga0058701, IMG submission 97039) | Agave microbial communities from Guanajuato, Mexico - Or.Ma.e | ecosystem: Host-associated > Plants > Phyllosphere > Phylloplane/Leaf | place: Guanajuato, Mexico | collected 2012-06-04
CAAAATTTTATTTTTGAATTTTCAGGTTATTACGATTGGGAATTATCAAGAGATACTAAAAAAGATTAGAAACGTTGTCCGTTGCTTCATAATTTGAGTAAACGCACCGAAAATGCGAATAAAAAATGGGATTTTCGCCGAGTGAGCTGAGCCAGCCTTCCTGGCTGAAACCATAGGCAAGCACTCGTAGGGAACCACTCGGCTGTACTGAAATTGAAATTTCCCACCATCGATTCCGGTCCGGGCAGTTCAAACTTTTGTCACTAGATGGCGTGTCACATGTATTTCAAGTTTTGTGAAGTTCATTCAAAAGATGCACGGAGAACGTTCAGGCTCGCACCGCTAGATATGAAAACGTAACAGTTACTGTATCAACGCAAGATGATATCTTCCGGAGGAAGATAATAACGATCTTATCTCATATATATTCGCAAGAAAATTTCAGGTTAGTGTCATGCATTTCATTCATTGTCTAAAACTAAATTTCCTATAGTTTTTCTTCAAGCTATTTCGCTTTTCGTAAAAACTTGAAAGATGTGATTTATATTTTTTGTTGAAAATTTATCGGTTGCGGCTGCTTTATGAAATTAATAAATTCATAATATTTTCGCAAAATTTTGCTATCTGCATCGTTTTGATGTTGACCTCGGATTGTGGTGGGGAGGACCGGCTCAGACGTACAGTCTGGTTCCCGGAAATTGGATGTCTTCCCGGTCACCGGTTTGTAAACAAAAACTATTATAGTTTTGATTGGAGGTACAACTCCGTTTACTATTTAATTTGGCGTTTTAGCTCATTTCAGTTTGATGAAAACAACGCTGACTTTGCCGCTGTAAGGTGGAATTCTATTTTGAACTGTGTCTCTAATGACAGGAAAACCCGTTATGATTCGTTAGAGGGGATCCATAGTTAAAAATTCATGTTGGTAGCACATATTAAGTAGGAGATTTAATTACAGAATAACGGCTCTGCCAACCTAAATTTTAGAGCAAATGACCCAGAGTTTACTTCTTCTCTTTGCCTGTGCATTTTTTTAAGAGATGCGCTAAGCAGCAGGAACAAAAACGAGCTTTTAAATCAGCTGATAGTCACTTAAAATATTATTATCACTATGAATTGTTTATAAGGGTTGGAATTCGTAATTCGACACTACGTAATACAATTGAATGCTTACTTCATTTTCAGGGAAAATGATTTGGAAACTGTTAACTGTCTTAATGGCCTTAGCTATCATTCAAGAGGCAGTGCTTTTTATCTTGTCCGGTAAGATTATTTTTTTTTTCTGAAAAAGAAATGAATTCATAGATTTCATTTCCCATTTAATTTTCTGTTTTATTAAAAACTTAAACCCGCTTCTTTTGTCCAGAACCCTTTGATGTGGTCAATGTGCTGAGACTGACCGCGAACGAAGACGATGGTAAGTATAATTAAACGTTTATGGTAAAATACCGCAGCTTTGAAGTGTCCGGTTCTCATTCTAATTACCGTTGATTGTTGCTTTAAGCCCTACCTAAAATTGCTCGTTGTTGGTTTAATATAAGGTTACTTTGTCTCTCGCGTTCATATGACATTTTTGCTTGGATATATTTCGGCTCTAAAATGTTGCTCCTCTAACGAAGTAACTTTTTTGGACATAGGTTACGAGGAATACGGTACTTTTAGCGTAGATATAGCGGGAGAGGCCCGTGGTCTGCCTCTAATCCGCCCGAACGGTACTGTTTACGAAGGTGAGTTTCAAGAAAAAGTCTTAATTACAAAAATATTACTGCCTGATGTATTTTAATGAGTATCAAACCTATCAACTTCGCCGGAATCAATCATTACTCGCTGAAATGTTTAGTTGTAAAAATCCGCTTTAGGAATGAAAACTCACTCCTACTAAAAAGTGAGCCGCTATTAGAATAGTGGCTCACTATTCAGGGGTGAATTTTTACTCCTAAAGCGAATTTTCGCTACTAATTTTAAGCGTGTAAATTAACCCAATACCGCCCAGCGATGCCGTTCGGAAACAGAAAAATTTACTTTAGGAGGTCTTTTATGTACAGTATTGTCAAAATTTAAAAAAGTCATTCCTCGGGAAACTTGATATTTAATAATTTAGGCATTTTCCAAACCTTGAAAATTGCGTATTTTAATGGAAAAAAATCCCTCCAATTCCTCTTAAGCTAAATTTTATTCCAGTAAATCTTTTGGGCTATTAGGGGTTAATGTATTCCGCCTCCCAAATGAAGTCAAGGCACACAAATCGACGAGGAACTTTCTTGGTTTGGTGTACAATGGTTATCAAAAGTCTTGACACTAGGGAAAGTCGGTAATACAACTGAAATTTTAGTACAACCGATCGTTTCCGCAGATTCCCTCGGCGAGTCGCCTTGCTGCCGCAATTGGACCAACTCAGGATTCAGCTTGCTAGCTGCTGAAGAAGCTGAAAGCACTGAACCCCTGCTGAACCCGCGAGCCATGCTCAACAACGAGCCCATCGCGCCCATATGGGCTCTCCGGAACAGCAGCGGGCTGCTCATCAGCCCATTGGACTCAAAACCATCCCAGCGACGGCTATGCATCACTCTCCTAGCCCGTTTGCCGCGTGCGGCCACCCTCTCCGTGTGGGCCCAGAGACCCGAAGACGCCAGAGACATGAGAATCGGTGAAATCCGTGGAAGAAGAAACTCAGGTTGGCAACTCAAGCAACTCGTCCGAGGCATCCCCCTCAGCCATAGACATCGCAACCTTCGGATCATGATCAGAGCCAAGCAACCTCCTTCAACCAAGGAACCTATCTTACTTCAGTGGTGTTCCAGGTGCAACGGAACATCCAAAAAAGAGGTCTTTACTCTGAGGGATCTTTATTCTGCGTCGAACGTCAGTGCAGAGATGAGAGCTGTGATGTTGTCCCCGTCTGTGAGAGGGTCTGTGGTGGACCCTGTTTGCCGGCACGGAGGGATTCTGGATCTGGATCATGGGCTGTGTATTTGTAGCCCGGGTTTCACGGGGGCTGTGTGCGAGAAGGGGTGTGGGAGGAATCGGCACGGAGTGAAGTGCGGGGGAAGGTGTTCGAAGGAGAGTCTGGGACGGCAGTGCAGAGGTGTGAAGGTCTGTGGGAACGGTTGTAAGTGCGTTGCTGGGTGGAAAGGGTCGGTGTGTGACACACCTTGTGCGAAGAATAAGTTCGGACCGAACTGCAAGTATGAATGCGGGAGATGCAAGAACGGACAGCCTTGTGACAGCCATACAGGGCGGTGTGAGGAGGGGTGCCAGCGGGGGTACCAACCACCGTTCTGTACTGAAGGTAAGATACTAGTTTAAGCTTATTTGTGTATGCGCAGGCGTTTTTGTGTATTGAAACTGTAAGGACTTTAGTTTTTGCTATGAACTCGTGACGTAGTTTGAAGCTTTATGAGAAAGTTCGGTTAGAAAATATGAGACGCTCAAGCAAGTTATTCGCTTGTTTTCAGTGTGTGGAAAAGCGGAACTTGAAGGAGAAGCGCTCATTTCGAATGGACACGAAGCAAATCCAGAAGACTATCCATGGAGCGTTGCTTTGTACTTCAGGTCAAAAGAGGACGCTAAACCGGAACATATTTGCTCTGCCACTCTGGTTCGACCTCGCTTTGTTTTATCAGGTGCGTTCGTTAGATGTCCTAGCACAGTGTGAATTTCAAACATCTCCAATGAAGAGACTATACCCACCGCAGGCAATGCCAAAATATTCTTCACACCTGTATTTTGGTGTTAACCATGCATCAGTGATCTAGAACATCACGCCTTTGCTTCTTCCCGTTCTGATTTTTAACTTTTTCCTATAGAAAGTAATTCGCTGTAAAACTCAATTTTGGAATATATTTAGGGCTACGAGGATTTCATTATTCTTTCTAAATAACAATATCGAACAACTTAAAAAGGCTTTTTTTTTAAAAAAAATTGAGCATTTTTTGAAAAGTTTTATGAAAAAGTGCCACTTATACTTTAAGAAGTCAGTTTTGCAAATCTCCTTTTTCTTTGAACCTTTCGTCGTTGTTTCTTCCCTGTACATCTGATTTTTAACCTTTTCCTGTAGAATGTAATTTGCTATAAAACTCAATTTTGGAATAATTCAGGCTACGAGGATATCCTGATTCTTTCTAAATAACAATTTTGAACAACTTAAAAAGCCTTTTTTCCAAAAAAAAAAGCAAAAGTTTTCTAATAAGTTTTAAGAAAAAGTGAAACTCGTACTTTAAAAAGTCAGTGTTGAAAAATTTCTCACAAAATAATTTTTGATGGAACATGTAACTTTCTTGCACGAAAGGTGAGTAATTGAACTTGCCAAAAATGTAGAGTGTAATACGGGTTAGCCTGTTCCGAGTTCAAGCCCGCATTCTTGTTTCAGCTGCTCACTGCGTCTACCAGGAAATAAAATTCATCGTCAACCCCCCTGATCAGTACAAGCTGGGCTTCGGCAAGTTCCGTCGCCAAATCGACGACGTGGAGAAGCACCCCGAGCGGGTGCAGATCCGGGACGTGCGCTCCATCCACGTGCCGGGCGAATACCGGGGCAACCGGCGCCTGCAGGCGGACGACATCGCCTTGCTGGAGATGCGCACGCCGGTGGAGGTGAGCCCGTTCGTGCGGCCGGCGTGCGTCGACGCCCCCGGAGCCGGAGGGGCGGGCGCCGGCGCCGAGCTCTTCGACGGAGACATCGGGGACGTCGTGGGCTGGGGCCTGACGGAGCTCAGGGCGCCCAGCCCCAAGCTGCTTGTGGCCAACCCGAGGTTCATCCCCACAGAGAAATGCTTCCAGTATGTTCCGGTGGACTTCATCAAAAATATCGGATTGGGGAAATTCTGCGCTGGAGATATAGGAGGTGAGAGCCCATGTCTAATAGCCTATAGCATAATGTAACTTAACTTAACCTCACTTAACCTAACTTAACCTAACCTAACCTAACTTAACCTAACTTAACCTCACCTAACCTAACCTAACTTAACCTCACCTAACTCAACGTAACCGTACTTAATCTCATCTCACCGAACATCCTTATAGAATAGACTGAAATTCTATTCCATGATGTTCAGACATTAAGCTCGACAAATCTCTTTTTAAGGATTCTCAAGAAACTTTCACTCAAACACTTCTCGCCAATTGTGTTTTTTTCGACGTTCGTAATTTCTTAAACAGCGTCACTTGAAAAAAAAAATAGGACTTTTTCCTTAGAGAGAATCCTAATTTTCTCATTGGCCCGCGAGTTGTTATTTTGTAGGTCGCGACGAAGTGCTGACCCTTACAGAGAGCCGGTTAAGTTTGGCTATTCCCTGGGCTATTGCTGTTGAATAGGCGCAGCGGTGGACCACGGCGACAGTGGCGCAGGCCTCGTCTTTGACTCCTTCCTCCGCGGAATAGTGAGTGTCGCCCCGACGGAGGATTTCAGTGTGACGAGCTACACAAATATCTCGGCTTACCGAGACTGGTTCACCGACATCTGGGATCGCCTAGACGTCGAGGCTGCGCTCCGAAAACATCTCCACGTTCCGGCCGAACCGGAAAATTGAATGCGACGATAATAAACGATGAGCGAAATTCTATAGCGAAAGGTAACAAGAATTTTTTTGTTCATGTTTTGTTTATTGACCCAACTGCCCCAATTAAAATGTATCACGTTGGGTTCCGTGCGTTCGTCTCCCTATGTCGGGTCAATAGCAACATCCTTTGTTTTATCAGCTTGAAAGGTTATGTTTTCACACAATCGTCGCTTAACCCACTACCGCCCAGCGATGCCGTTTGGAAACAGAAAAAAATATTTTAGAGGATCTCTACAGTTCAGTATTGTCACAATTTAAAAAAATATCACCTCTCTGGAAACCTGAAATTTAATAATTTAGGCACTTATCAAAGCTTAAAATTTCGTATTTTAATGAAAAAAAGCTTCTAATTTCTCTCAAGCTAAATTTCACTCCAAATACTTTGGGCTGTTGGGTTAATGAACTTTTCAGGATTAAATGACGTGAGTTGTGGCTTGCTTAGCTTCAAGCCTGATTCCGCTTACTTATTGACTTACTGCCGTCGAGAAGTAAGCGGCATCAAGCTTAGCGACCGCCAGGTTAAGTAAATCTAGGGTAAGATAGATTTGGTTCCAGGCTATGCGCTGTTAGCTTGGTGAAACATGAGAGAGTTGGTAGGCAACCCCTTTGACGTATATGTACGCTTGGTTGCCTACCCTTCAATGTCCGTCTCTGAATGCAATCTCTTTCGTTGGACTAATTCATACTTTTCCTTTCTTTTGTGGCGTAACCACGACTTCTGACGAGTCGACTCCCACTCCCCGTAATGATTGATGTCGAAGAACATCGACAAAAAACAAGGAACCGAAGTGTAGCTTTGTCCAGACTGCTTGTCATGAACGATTAGAGGGAATGATATCAAGACTCGTAACTAATTACCTTGATTTTGCGGCAGGCGTGTTCGCGCTCGTATTTCGGGTCAAATTAAGAAGTTCTCAGGTAATATTTTTTATAATCACAGAGATTATAGATTTATACTGCCCTAAGTACCGGAGTACTTCCCTCATACTACTTTCTCAGAGAGGTACTTATTAACTCTTTATAAAGCTACAAACTACGCCATGAGTTCATTCTTCGATCACCTTTCTAGGAATTCGAAAAAGTGTTCATCTTGGAGGAAAGCTGGCTCAGCTCATTCGGCGAAAATCGCATTTTTCATTCGCATTTTCGGTGCGTTTAATCAAATTATTAAGCAACGGACAACGTTTTCAATCTTATTTAGAATCCCTTGATAAATTACAATCGTAATAACTGCGAAATTCAAAAATAAATATTTGGGAAAAAAATGGAAAAAAAAGCTAGGGGTACCCCTTGCTTTTTTTTTCGATTTTTGACCAAAAATTTATTTTCGAATTTTACAGTTATTACGATTGTAATTTATCGAGGGATACTGAAAATGAATGAAAACGTCCGTTGCTTAATAATTTCATTGAACGCCCCGAAAATGTGAATGAAAAATGTGATTTTTGCCGGATGAGCTGAGCTAGCGCTTCTGTAGGAACCTTGCCATCTTCCGGGATGAACATTTGGCATCAAGTACGCACTGTAAGCGTTAATTGCGTAAAAGGGCAACTTTGTTTGATGAAAAGTTTTAATTATAATATTTTTTAGTCCCATATGTTATAATGAGTTGGTTTTTGATGGAACTAGATTTAGGTTACATTAGATAGCCTTGGCAAATCCAGCTGAAGTTAACGCTGATTATCAGCATATCAATCAGGATAAGACACCAAATTGCAGGGAAAATTACTCGTTTTAGATGTTTAATCAAGGTGAGGTTATCTCATGCAGAATCATTTTTCTGGCATGATGACTTTAATTGCCGGAGATTGAAAAGATCTTTGTTTTCAACTGCTTTTTAATTAGCGGAAAACGCATGCAAAATAACTCGTTGAACTGCAAATTCAATAACTATATTTCGTTGATGAGATCGTTAATTATGATCATCAATCAAGATAAATGCTCTTCATCAGGGAATGGAAGCCTAAAAAATAGTTCGTCAATCTCAAAATTGATTTTTTCGGCCAAGATACGGACTTTTTCTGGATCATAAGAAACTACCTAAAGGTCACGAAGCAAATCTGTGTACAGTGGGCCACAAAATTCATGACACTTGCTTCCATAAGAAATACATGGAAGCAGGGATCATGGCTTTTGTGGCCCACTGTATGATCAAAGAAATGATTGCAACTGCCATTAGTTAGAACAAAACAACCCGTAACCCTATTGACTGAAAACCTTATTATAGTTTACCCAAACCACTGATCATTCGGACAGGTGTGATCAATTTTGTGGTTTAAATGAGTGAGTTTTAGTATCGAACCGATGGATTTTAAATAATTGAAGATTTCAGAAAGCGATTTATGATGATTTACACTCTTGCACCGGCAATTAGCAATTTAATCAAAATTGTAAAATAGGCGTTATCTTACTAATTAACGCTTGCTTAATTGCTTTGATTTCTTTTAGTTTAGCCATCTGGAACACATCATGCTGTGAAGTTGAATGAACGATGCTTCGGGTATTTCTGATAAGGTTTCGCAAACTTAGAATGCGAAGACAGCAGTTGCTAATTTCTCGAATATTAAACCATTATTAAGTCTTGAATTAATTTCCGAGATGATGGTGCAGGTAAAGAGCCAATAAATATTTTGACAGCAGGTGAGCCGTTTTTGGCGCGATGGAAGAGCCGCCTATTGTTTTTGCTTTTTTCGTGTCCGTCTGCTTCCGCTGTGCTGTGAGAAATGGGTCCTTGTCTTCCATGCATATCTTACGCCCGAAGAAGACTCAATCTAAATACCCGTAATTGGTATCTTAGGGCCTCTAACGGTACATTAAATTCGCGGGGCTTAAAGCTCCTCAGTTGATATGAAACGTTCTTTTTAATCAGCAACCTAAAGGCTATTCTTCAAATTATGGGTCCGGAGACAGGCTTATACTTCCATATTCCATTCGTTTACTCTAACCGTTTTTGGGATACAGGGGCTTGAAATACAGTAGTCAATAATTTACCATCTCCTCAATTTGGTGAAATATTGATCCTACTGCAAACTTACAAGTGAAAGTTTGAAATTTCTTGAAAACTTATACAAGTTCTTCTTGAAAGGGTTTTCTTCTTTTTTTTTAAATTCATAAAGTTGTGCGTTTGAAGGCCACACGCAATATCTTATAGCCGAATATTTTGGGTATTAGAAGATTTTCAGGACAGGCCAATAAGAAATTTATGCGTCAATGCAGCATTGAACATGGGCTTATTTCTTGTGCAAAGTTAAACTCAAAACTGCTATGCCCCAATTCGTGATTAAATAAAGGGGGTATCTTTATTTTTTTAGTGTAGAACATCTTCATTTACATGCACGAACCTTTTTTCTTCGAAAGGTCACCATTCCGGTACGACACCCACCGCGTTTATACGGGTACCCATATCATAAATCAAATCCGACACGTTGCCGAAAATCGTCATTGAACCGTGTATAACCGCCAGAGGTTACACTTCCAAGATTGTTTACTCTTTGTTTACATCGGAGATAAGCGTGGCGGAAGACATAGATAGCGAGTGCAGCCAACGCGGCAGTAGAGCGACGCTGCATAGAAGTGCACGCTCCGTAACACCGGTGCGTCGATGTGGGGAGATGGGGGCCCGAACGGCGGCGGAAACGGCCGAAGCGTTGGCGGGCGACTCTCGGAGCCGGGCCGTATCGAGCCCACGCCCAAAATTCGTTCTACAACCACAACCAACCCGCCGCTCCGGTGCCGCTCGCCCCTCGCCTTCCGCACCGCCGCTGACTCCTTCTCTCTCATATCTCGTCTGTCTCTTTCCGTCAGTGTCAGTGAGCCCTCGCTATCCGACGCACTTAGGCGTAGCCCGGCCACGGTCGTTCGCCCCGTACAATTTATACTTATTTGTTTACATGAGTCAAATTGCGTCAAGAGGTCCCGCGATCACCAAATACTTGACTCAGTTTGTGTGCTAGTGTGTGTGACCGCGTTACCCGTGTGTTTAAAGCGACAACTTTCACTTTTCAGGGGTAAAATAGCTCACCCCCTCGTGCAATTGAATAGTGGTGATTAGTGTGTTTGTGCTAAGTGCTCCATTGGGATTAGCTGTCCATGCATCACCTACACAAACCGGTATGTAAACGCGGGTCTAGTGATGTAATGCCCGTAAGAGCGCGTTGACCCAGGGTAATGGGTCATGTTTTGGCCGCGCTGTGAATGGGGACTCGTGAATGGAATCTAGCCTCGGCTTCTCGTTCTCCGTGGGTTTTGACCCAATCTAGATAAGAGAGCGTCTCTGGGCTATCGAATATTTCCCCGTAGGAAGTGACGGGGCGAAATTCATTCAAGAAAGCGTGTTTATGTTTCGTATGGGCACGCTTGGTCTATGCTAACGCTCGCCCGGTATGGGACCGCTCAAAACGTTCCGAGCCGCTATAATCCGTAATTTACGTTTGGGAATAGCAAATCTGATTTGATATTCTTGACTGTAGTGAATTTACGGTCTGTGCACAGCACAGTCGAAAGACGCGGTGTTTTTCTATGATGTAAACAACGGGCACATGACCTTTGGGATTCTGGATTTTAAAGGTTGAGTCTGAACCTCTTGGCTTGTACCGTAAATTTGAAAGGTGGTATTTTGTACAAGTTGGGTTGTATCTGTCGTCGTTAGCAGACCGGAGCGATGCGACAGCGGGGCAGAAGCTCAAGGTGTGTAACGTGAGATAAGAACTCAAGTTAAACAAGGTTAACCTAACATGACGGTCACCAACCCCAGCGAAGCTTTCCTCCCGGTGGCGCAAGCAAGCAAGGATTGGCGGCTCACCGACCGTTCGTTATATTTTATTAAACTTTGGTGAGGTAAACTTGCGTCCCTCTCTGCTCGCCTGGGAGACGGATAATGAAACACGAAAACTGGAAAGTGTCACCTGTAGAAATAACATTGCACAATAACAAAAAATCGACAGTGGACAAAAATCTATTAATTTTTTTTAAATAAAGAAAATAAAAACAGAACAGAGTTCACACATTTTTTTTAAAGACCGCTTTTTTTCGACTCCTGGAACTTCAAAACGTGAAGATTTCTTAAAATCTCAAAATCGGTTATTTATTACGATAACAATAATTTCCCGATTAAAAAAGTATTAAAAGACCGTTTTTTTGGACTCCAGGAACTTCAAAACGCAATGATTAGTTAAAATCTCCAAATCGATTTTCTTTACGATAACAATAATTTTATTATCAAAAAAGTCTTTAAAAAAACGCTTTTCTGGACTCTGGAACTTCAAAACGAAAATATTAGTAAAAAATTTTTAATCGATTTGTTTTACGATAAAAATTATTTCCCTATTGAAAAAGTGTAAAATTTAAAGAAATAGATGAATGAAAAATAAGCAAAAAAGAGAGGGGAAAAGTAATACAATTTCAAGAACTTTTTTCCCCTGTTTGTGTGACATTGTTTACGGAAAACGCATGTATTATTATAGTTTATAATATGTAAGGTATCCTTTAGTGTACGCTATACGTTTTCAGTTATCAAACACTTGGTACTTTTTTTTTTTGGAACAGACCCAACTTCCGGGAAGTTATCTCCTTTTAAAGTCAATATTTCTGTGTTATTTTGTGCTTACATCCGTAATTAGGTATAGCTACTTCAACAAAGATTATGTCAATTGAAAAGTAGCGCTTTTCATCTCTTAAAGGCCGTTTTTAAAATGATGTTCCGTATATTTCCTGTGGGGAGTAAATCTTGTTTGGTATGGAACTCTCTCTTTTTTTTTTAGAAACACGTGGTCACTGCTAATTAAAAAAAATAGGTCCTTTTTTTTAATCCGCCAATCATCGACATTACATGCGCGAGTGAAAAAAAAGAAGAAGAACGACTGAATAAAAAAGGAGTGAAAGTGAGATGTGAAATGTCAACCGCTGTCTTCCCAATACTGTTGTAGGTACCTGTTAATTTAATTCGCTCCGCCTTTTTGGTAGTTGAGTGAACAGAAGTGTCCTTGACAATGTACGATACCCGTTTCGAAGTTTTTTCCAAAGACGGAGAAGGCTACTGTACCTCCGGGGTACCTCCCATGACGCAAACACAGTTCACTTACGCCGTACGGTAAGCCTTGTTTTTTCAGGTAGCCGGACACGAGCTACAAAGATTTATTAGTAAGCTGTAACTTTGTAAGGTGACATATTTTCACGGTTTGTGACATTTTACGTCAACCAGCCAGAGGGAGAAATCCACAAGGGGCTTAACATCACCAAGCCTGATGGCGCTTACTTCTCGCCGGCGACATTTACTGCCCCAAAACTAAAGTTATCCGGAAAACATAAGAAGAGACTTATTTAAATAAATTCATAACAATCCAAAGGATTTGAAGTAAACTTTAGCTTAAGAGAAATTGGAAGGATTTTTTTCCTCTAAAATATGCAATTTTAAGCTTTGGATAATGCCTAGTTATTAAAATTCGGGTTTCCAGAGGGGTGATATTTTTGAAATTTTGACAATACTAAACTGAAAAGATTCTATAAATAAATTTTCTGTTTCCGAATGGTATCACTGGGTGGTGGTGGGTTAATATAACTTACCAAAATCCTCATTTATTACTTATTTTTTGGCTAATTAATAACATTTATATTAGATAACCAATAAGAAAATTCCGAGGAAAGGCCGATGATATTCGCACAAAGCATGCATTTGTATGGGGAGACTTGAACGCACGTAACCAACCTAATGCATTTTAAATGGACAATTTGTGCCAATATCCACTCCGCCGAGGAAATATAATTCTAAGAAAAATCGATTAGCGCAACTTGAAGACGAATTCTTATTAGTACACCAAGTATTTCTGAAAACAGCAGTTTTTTGTGATTCAGCAAAGTTTTTTTTTTTTCGATTCCTGGACTTTTGGTGTGAAGTGTATGATGTTCCTTTTTAGATCGAATCGAGCGTTGTGTTTACTCACATTTGTCAAAATGCTGACCGATAACGTGTTCCCTTTTAAGGCTGTCCCACTTAAAGCTCTGAGCAGAGGTGCAGCTGCTGTTTGAAAAAGGGGAGAATGAAAAGACGGAGTCTTCCTAAAAATAAACAGTATAAGAGGGACTTAGGAGGAAAAAATGAAGGATAAAATTTGAAGCGAGGAAAAAAAGAAGGAAAAAGTCAAGCGTTGAAACTTTCTTATTTAGGCCGAGAAATCTGGGTGTAATATTTTACGTCGAGTTCCCTGTTAGATATTATGAAGATCTTAAATGAACTACATTAATTGAGGGAACGAAAACAAATGTCTCAGGAAAAAGGAGCAATTTATTTGCAAACTAGCTCTGTTCTCATGTCCTCTCGTGTTATTGCTGTGTTCATAAAGACTTCCCTCTCCATTTTAATCTTGGCGGTTCTTGGCTGCTTTGAGAAACAGGAAATAGTCCTCCTTTTTGGCGAATACTCGAATGAGTGCCACCCGTTGACCAGTATTCACTCGCGTTAAGTGGAAACTAATGACATTGACCACTACGTAACCCATGACAACCCAAAGTATTTGGAGAGAAATTTAGCTTAAGAGAAATTGGAAGCATATTTTTTCATTAAAATACAAAATTTTAAGCTTCGACAAGTGCCTAAATAATTAAATTTCAGGTTTCCAGAGAGGTGATATTTTTTAAATTGTGACAATACTGAACTGAAGGATTCTCTAAATTTTTCTGTTTCCG
>Ga0058701_10002936_pt1 | contig 13236 bp, 6 predicted proteins | sample AgamicOrMae_FD_97039 | JGI IMG/M metagenome (GOLD analysis project Ga0058701, IMG submission 97039) | Agave microbial communities from Guanajuato, Mexico - Or.Ma.e | ecosystem: Host-associated > Plants > Phyllosphere > Phylloplane/Leaf | place: Guanajuato, Mexico | collected 2012-06-04
CGCCTGGGAAACGAATTGGTGGGGATAAAGGGGGGGTGCGGGGAAGGGAGGACAACGAGGATGAACGAAAGTGGAGGGAGGAATAACTATAAAGCGGGAAAGAACAACGAGGTTACTGACGGTGGAGGGGGAATACGTACGCTATCCGTAAGAGGCACGATGAACGAAGCGTACTTCTCGTTCTTTGAGAGGAATGTCAGCTGGAGAGCAGTAGCGGGTTCATTTCTGCGAACAAGAATCAACTTACAACCTCCGAGGTGTTGAGATTTCATTTCTCAGATGAGACTTACTCGGTCAAGGGTATGACAGCGAGGCTTGAAAACTCGTAGAGTTCGGCGTTAACGACAACGCCGCCTGGAGGACTCTCATCAGTGTTTTCCAACACGCTGAAAACGTGCTCTGGAAATATACAAGAATCGGTGGAATAACTAAAATTCTGCTCTCTGCGCTTAGGGTTCACTTCTCACTTTACAGTTAAAGGTTATTAGTGATTGTTAACTCTCAGCTGATGACTAGAAACTAGAAATTCAGTCCTTGATACCTGTACCGTTGTGTTGTCTTTTTGATTCACGAAGGTAGTCTACTTTGTGACTAAAATACCGGCTCTCTATGATGACGACATTGTCGAAGCTGGGCTGCCAAAGATACCGCAGTTATTTATTCGCTGTGCTGACGATCAAAAAATTGCTCGCTTTTTTTTTAGGAAACTATACATTTAAGCTGAAATAAGGAATCGTATAAAACAAGACGCGTCTGAATTTTCAGAAATTGAATCCGACTTCATAGGAAGCTGTATGAGAGCCCCTGCAAGATGAAGGATAGGCAACCGTCGCAACTCTTATGTACTCCGTGTTGCCTATGCGTACGAAGACAGGGGCTCTCCGTAATTCGGATAACGCTCGACGTTACTCAACAGGGCGTCTCCAAAATTATTATCAGCAACACATCTCAAGGCCTCTTTCAAAGTGCTTCGAGTGCAGTGATTTACCTGTCGTTTCCAAATAATATTTTGAACTTCCGCACATGTTGAGTTTTGTAGGGCTGATATTCCTTGTAGAAGAAGGGCCAAGACAAACACTGAGAACTTGAAATACCAACAACTTTGTTTCATGCCTCCAATTTTTCTTTTGATATTAAGTCCTGTTCCATCTGGACATATTCTGTGATTTCATGGAAAATAAAGTGAAAAGACCTACTTATGAAGGACCCATGTGACCAGACGATTCCTGTGCAGTAAGTCCACCTCACAAGGCATACGCCAAACGCAGTGTCCCTCAGTTATGATACCAACCAAGTTGGTTATCGGTTCACAAGGTTTCATAGCAACCAGTAGATAAACATTCGGGCAGATAAGGATGATGAGTCGCGTGCTGCAATAAATACCTTCCATTGTCCTGAAGGCTTTACGTCGAATCGGTACAGAGTCTGGAACAAGAACTGCCTCTGCGATACCATCGTTAAAGGTTGCATTTCCTGCCCCTTATGTTCTACCTTTTGTCACCAAGTCATCATCCTTCGTTTAAAGACTTTGGACCTTAGTTTCTCTGAATGACATCTGCTCGCGACCATTCAAAATCTGCCGCCGACAGGAATCGCTAGGGACAAAGAATTATATGCGCCTTCTTATACTTAGTCCAGCGTTCAGCGTTGTGGTTTGACAACAAATCAACACAACCTCAAATGTGAAAGTTGAGTGGAAAAATTTGTGGTCGCAGTTTGGTTTCTCCTGCCTCCGTCTAGCTTGATGTCATCCCAGGTGAGACTGATAGTTTTGATCAAAGGTCGAATTCGTTAAAATAGTTTGTCATTAACCCATGATCGCGAAAGATAACGGTACTCTGTCCGGATGATTCACCGGACAATGGCTTAGGGCCAACACGCCCATGAGTCCAAAGCCGACGCAGTTGTTTTGAACTTTTCAATTTGAATTACGATTGCAATTTAGCTTCAAGTCCCAGAGGTACCTCTTCTTTCAGTCGTTAAATTTTCGTATTTCTCCATTATCAACCGCTTTTTATTTGCGTTCCGGTATTTTTGTTTTGGTGCGTGGTGAGTGAAAGTGTCCATAGTATGACATCTTCCTCAGCTCCGAGCAGATCAAGATTTTTGTAAAGATTTTTTGGTGCATGACAGTTTTGTCTTTTCCAGATTTTTCAGGAAAATTGATTTGATTGATTTTGATTGTTGACAGGTTATTAGCATCATAACAAGAAGTGATAATATTATTTTTGATTTGGAGACAAGACAACTTCTTTCTTTGTTTCCTCAATTTACTTTGGCATTGATAATAATTTTTATTTATTTATTCAGGCTGTCTCTACACAAACTGATAACAAAATGGCCTCAGCAGGAGATGCCAGTGCTCAAGCAGCAATACCAATGAGTAACCCTTACCCCGTGAGTATTTTTAGAAAAGTTGTCTTTTTTGTCAAAAGAAGATTGTTATTAACTCTCATTTCTTGGGATTGTTGTTTGCAAAAATTACTTTTTCTTTGTGCTGAAATCATGGTCTAATTTGCTTTTATTTTGCTATTTCAGCATTGGCAAATGGTCTTTAATAAAGTGAGTAAACATTGTCAAATGTTGAGTTGGAAAACAATGTGTCATACAGAAATTTTGTATTAACTTTTTTCTCATTTTTAGTATGATCATGATGGTGATGGCCTGATACCGCTTGTAGACTTCAAGCAGTACATTAAGAATCACACAGTTGATGATGACATACCACAGCACTGCATCAGGAGAATCTTGAAAAAAGCTGACACAAACAGAGACGGGTTCCTCAGTTATCAAGAGTTTGAGAAAATGGTATGTTACTTGTCAACCTACTCATAAGCTTGAAGAAGAAAATTCCATTGACCCAATTAATTTTCCTAGGTTCAAGATCCAGAAATTCACAACTTTTTGTACCGGGGAATGCAAAGTTATGTGCACAGCATAGTGCCAAGTCAACAACGCAGGCCACAAAGAATGGTCCAGACACTTGGCACAGATAGTGTTGATTATGGAGAGTATGAAGAGGAATACTCATGTTGGCCTCCTCCAATTTGCATGATCATTGTCAGCATTGTTGAGGTAAGCAGGCCTTAACACATTACTCAAATCTTACATACACTGTAAATTTGAGAGGCGGAATTTTCCATTTTTAGTTGCCCAGTCAAACAGAGCAGTAGCGGAGAGAGACAAAAGCTACGTGAGGCTTGGCGGCAGCAGAGCGGACAAGTAGCGAAGGCACTGGGCACGTGACTTAATCTTTGTTGAAGTAACTTAACCACGGTCAACGCAACCTATACCACGCGCTTGTATGTCGTTGATGCCTGTAGATTGAGGGGGAAAATTCCAGCTGTGAAATTTTCGGGTGTTCAAACTAATTACGGTACTTTTTTCCAGATTGTCCTTTTCTTGTGCGACTTGATTTACACCGGAGAGCCCTCTTCGATCTATGGACCTGTTTCAACGAGAATGATTTATAATCCACACAAGCGCTACGAGGCATGGCGTTTCATTTCATACATTTTCGTGCACGTTGGGTGAGTACTGAGTACCTCGTTGGAAAATTGGTCTTGCCGACTCGATTAGAGACCTTATCTTAACCCACTCCCGCCCAGCGATGCCGTTCGGAAACAGAAACATTTATTTTAGAGGATCTTTCAGTTCAGTATTGTCACAATTCAGAAAATATCACCCCCCTGGAAACTTGAAAACTAATAATTTAGGCATTTTCCTAAGCTTAAAATTGCGTACTTCCATGGAAAAAATCCTTCCAATTTCTCTTAATCTAAATTTTACCCCAAATACTTTGGGCTGTTATGGGTTAAGAGATAGAAATCTCATCTACCGGGAAGCTGTGCCTGGAGCTAGAGCCGGTTTGAACCTCTTGTCGATGAGCTCTTAAGATTCACAGCTATACAGTGCACGGTTTAGTTGTTACGGCGCGGCGTCCCGTAACTTACCCATAATTCCTTATCACACTGATAACTACTTAATGATTTTTTTTGCAGTGTTGTTCATTTAGTGGTGAACCTCGCTGTCCAAATGATGCTGGGTGTTCCCTTGGAGATGGTCCATCGCTGGTGGCGCGTCCTCATCATCTACCTGGCAGGAGCGGTGGCTGGCTCGCTAGCCACCTCAGTGGCTGATCCCAGTGTGTACTTGGCGGGCGCTTCGGGGGGAGTGTATGCCATCATGACGGCACATTTGGCAGTCATCATCATGGTAGGTCCGACACAAATATGGGGAGGACTTTCTTGACTCGGAACTTCTCCGACTCAGAAGCTCTCCTACTCGGAAGTCTCAAGGGAGAAGCCTAATTAATAGTAATGTGATTGATATCATTTTGTCCTTTCTTTCAGAACTGGAAGCAAATGCAATTTGCGTTTTGGCAGCTGATTGCGTTCATGGTCGTAGTTATCCCAGACCTTGGCAACGCTATCTATAACCGGTACATCAGAGAAAACCATGGCGGACAGGTTAGGACTTTTTATTATTTCGTAATCTATACTAGCGCAGTAAATCTCATTTAATATCAATAAGGGAGTTGTGAAAAATGTGATTCATAGGCTGAAACAGCTCGTCAGCGCGTAGACTGAGAAGATGTTTTTGGTTTGAGGATCGCTGGGCGGTGACGGGTTAAATTTTATTACCTAGTCTTTGGTTCGTATCCGGATGAGTGTTGCCCGACCGTCGAGTATCATGGATGAGTAAGACAAGCGCAAATATTTTGTGTATCAGCGCTTCATATCCGGCGTGCTCGCTGTGTCCTAGAGAAACTATCCTCACTAAACTTACGCACTCGAGGTCGACGTTCAATCAGCAATTACGATTTAAGACTAATAAACGGAAAGTCTTACCTCAACGAATTCTTTAGTCCACTCAGTAGACTTATGATCTTATTCTACCCCTTTAAACTGCTCTATTGCCCTGTGTAAATATTTTTTGAATGAGAAAAAATGAATATTGGAACAGAAATCACGACCCCTTCTTTACTTGAAGCAAAACTCGCATAAATTCCAAAATTTCTTTTTTTTTTTTTAATTTGAAGGCAAATTTTTTTCATTTTGAGTGATGGAACATAAAATACGACCTCTACTTTGCATGAAGCAAGGATTTAATCGGTCCTAAAGTACCATTCTTGAAAAATTAAACAGTATTTCTATTAGTTCTGTAGAAATAAAACATATCCGGTCAACTAAAAAAAAAGGCTGAAATAAGGATTTAATCGCCGTTCAGAATTACCTTTTCAAATAAGTTACATATTTTTAAAAGTTTTCTGAGGTATATTGATTTGCTCCCGTTACCTTATTGTCAGATTTTAGAGTTGTTTTGTCGTTTTCCAGGTTGGTTATGTCGCCCATCTGGCCGGCGCTGCTGCCGGTCTGCTGGTCGGTATCAACATCCTGCGTAACCTGGAGGTGAAACGGTGGGAGCGGGTCGTTTGGTATGCCAGCCTGTTCCTCTTTGCCATTCTCATCACTATAGCGATCGTGTGGAATTTCGCGTTCCCGAAATACTTCCCGGTGTCGTGGTAACCATAAACCTCATCTAAGCTCAGTTTTTGCATTAGCCCCATCAGCAGCGTTACCTCAAGTTAACGTTCGTGTCCTTGAAAACCGAACAGACGGTGTCAAACGTCCGTGAAGCGGCTATTCATGCTATTTCCAAAGTAGTAGAGGAAAATTTAAACGTCTATTTCCCACGCGGGCATGCTCATTAAGTTAACTTATGGTGGAGGCTTTTTCTTGCACTAGTATTTATTTTCACGGAACTCGTGAACTTATAGTTAGAAACGCATAAATAGTTTTATTGTTTTTTCTATGAGAGCTTCAGTTACCGTCCATGGAAATATCACCAAGAGAATGAAGTATTATTTTTGCTCTTTTGAGCGGAAAGGGGGTATCGTTTCCAAGTAAATCTTGTCTTTGAGAAACTACATGACCTCTTTTGTTCCTGTAACAATGGAACTGATTCCATTATTCGATTATTGTAATACCAGTTACCTAATTTTGATTTCCTCCAACGAAACTGGAACTGCCTTCAAGTTCTGTGCTTTAATTCATTTTATTGCAGCTACCACTACCGTATTAGAATATATAGTCGATACCAGAAGTAGTGATAAGCTTTCACAGCCTTATAGTTTTAACTTGTGCTCGATTAAGGCCAGTATTTCGTGATTTTTTTTTATCCCAGCCGTGCTTTTATTTCTGTCGTATAATTGAGTTCTCATGGGAGGAAAAGAGACAGATTATCATCACCGTTTTCGAACGCGGTCCTAAAGAGACGTGTCTTCCTGGTGAATATGAATTGCTGCTTGTAGTTCTTTACGATCGATCTTTTTTTTTATACCTCCTCAGTATTTTATACACTATTTATTAGAGTAAAGATTACCGCTTTTGGTGTTCGTCGGAACTGCAAATTTGGGACCCGAGAACCTAATTAGTGTTTATTGATCCGAGAGTAATCGTTTGATTTTGCGAGGTGTCGGTCCTGGTGTTCAAATTTTCGCGCTTTAATGGAAAATTTCTCTCAAATGTCGGTGCAAGGTGTAGTCTTAAGTTCAAAGCATAAAAACCTCAGTAGTTGTAGCTCGCTCTCCGAAGGTCCATCCAGATCGCAGGTGAGGAGTCGCTGCGTTGTAGTCGTAAGAATTCTGGCTCAGTCCAAACAGCTCGTCTGCTCCTTGCTACTGGAAACATTTCACTGACGAGACCTACCTGCGTCTTAAGTAGAAGGGGCTTTACAGACCTCGCATATCCTTTCAATTTAAGTTGAATCCACGTATGAGCTCGAACTATTCTACCGCGCATAAATTTTAAATAAATACTATTTAAGTTCTACAGCATAAATTTTACGTGTATTCTACATGTTGTATGTGTGCCTTAAGTATTGTATTACTGCACAGAAGTTCAAACTACCGAACTGTGAATAAATTTTTAGCTTATGCTACTTGTGCCTTCAGTATTGTATTACTGCACCAAGGTGTGAATGCTCTATCAGTGTGCCTTTGTGATAGATAATTATTCTGTAATTTTGTAGTCAGTGTAGTCGTTGTGATTGTCCGAAAAATAAGCGAAGGCTTAAACTAAGGTTTTAATGACGAAATTTTATATTTATTGCATATAACTGTCTAAATCGCTCGAAAATGAGTGGTTCCAACTGAAAAAATCAAATTAAATTATTGTTTCATGATATAAAACTTTTATTTAAAAATTCCTGAATGGCGGATGACTCGTACAGTATTGCCAAAGCTTGTAAATAAGTAGGGGTTATTTCTTCCCATATTTTGTTCTGTGCTTTTTTCAAATCCTCTTTCAATTTGTGTCCTCATGCTATGACCTGGTTTTGCTAATTGACCACGATGACTGCTCTTGACTCTAACCTGTGTTGGTGATCATCAATTTTTTTTTTTGCTCAAGATCAGGTGATCTCATGTCTGTTTTGTATATGAGAAAAAAAGTTTGATTGGGTGTTTTTTCAACAAATGATACATTAAGATTGTATTTTTTATTTTTTATATTTTCTGGCTATGTGTTTTATGTACAAACTTATATAAAAAGAAATTTTTAATGAGATATCTTTGACATTTTATTGAAATACAATTAATGAACACAGCAACTTCAATTGTTTGAATACTGTGATATTGAAGATTTATTCAAAGCTTTTGATCCATCTTGACTAGGTATATAGTTTGGTGATAAAGCTTGTCCTCTGTGTAGGAATGAATAAAATGATGGACAATTCCTCATGGTCTCCCAAGACTTGGTTTCCAGATCAACTGTAGCTCGTATTTCTCTGAATTCTCCAGCTATCGTCATTACCCCATACATGGTAATGAAAAGACTAACAATTCCTTGTAACAGAATCTGCCAACAAACAATACACAATGATTCCATAGTGCACCCACCTCAAAGAGACTCGGGTCTAATATTACCACAGCTTGATGTGGGATTATCAGACAACTTTAACTTACATCATAAGGTAGGGCAACAAACTCCTGCTCGGTGATTCGAAGGTACGAGCGATCTGAAAAAAAAAGAATTGTTAATAATTGATAACCTAACTGGGCCTAAAAAGTTATTAACGACGAAAATTTTACATCCCTTCCATTTCCTTGCGGGAAAAAAAAATAAAAATAAAGGCGACTTCAACGTAATGCGCGATTTTAATCTAAATAGCAATAATTTACGATTGAAAGAGTGAAATTGAATGAGCTGACGATTATTCATTCATAGGTTATACGACCAAAGCATAGAAGTAAACAAAGGTAATTTTCCAATAAACTTACGTTGGGCGGCTGAGTATGCAGCGTGAAGTAAAGATAAAAGTCCAGTTAAGCAAATAAGCTTATGAACCGCGGTGCCAGCCATTATTGAAAATAAAAAGGCAATCAATCAAGACAATTTTGTTTTCATACAATTTTCTTGAAATCGAGACACGCTAGCAGACGAACACGTAACAGACTATTGTTAATTGACAGAGATAAGTCCATCAATGTGTGAAATTCCAAGGAAATTCATTTTGGGCCACTTTAACCTCACTTTGGGCCACTTTTTACGGTTTTTTTCTTATTTTTAATTAAGTTTGGCGTAACTGATATGATATTATTTTAATTTTTTCTCACTATGAAAAAATATTGATTGTCGTCTGCTGGAGACTGAGATCGAGGTTTTGCATGCGTTCTCTGCCCCACGGCCCCGCAGGCCTCTCGTTCTGTTTCCCAGTGCGGCAAAATTCTCTCCTCTTCTCTCTCTTGTGACTCTTGTCAGCAAGGTCATACACGTTGTATAGCCTGTAAAGTTTAATTTTAAGACAATTATTTTGTTAAACATGTTTTCCCGACTAATCAAGCCCCAAACTGTGGCGGGTGTGGCGAAGAACTTCAGCACTTCAAGTCAGGTTAGTGGTTTCTTTGCTTGTCGATCGGTACCGAAAATGACAGTTAATATGTCTGTCCTTCGTCCTGCGGCCCTAAATATCTAGTTTGCCCAGCAATTGTCGTCTCTTTTCCCTCATGTCAATAACCAATATCACTGAAAGTTTACATTTTAACTTTTTCGAAAGTTTCTGGCCATGTCTCATCGGCTCAACTCGTTTGTAGTCGGTGGTCTGCTTTCGCTACTTAATCCGTAACTTCCAAGACATTCCTGATTTTTTAATCATTTTTTCCTTATTTTTGTTGAAATGATTGATCCAACTTGTGACGTTCACCTTGTTATTTGTAACGTCTGCTCTTTGCTCAACATCTCTGATTCATTGCAGTCACTACATGATGTACAAGTTATACCCTGAGACGCTTTCCATCAAGTTTTTTTATAAGTCTTCGCAGTAATTAAACCATGAGCCATGAATGTGATTTGCCTGCTGTAATCTTGTTACTACAGTACTGCTCTACATGGAAGCTTAAGTCAGGAAAGACGCTGACACAAATTTTCTTTTCAGAAAAATGTAAAAGTTGCTGTTCTGGGTGCTAGCGGTGGTATTGGGCAGCCCCTCTCACTGTTGCTGAAACAATCACCATTGGTAACTGAGCTGTCACTTTATGATATTGTCCACACACCCGGTGTAGCAGCTGACTTGAGTCACATTAACACAAACTCAAAAGTCCGAGCCTCCAATGGAGCAGAAAACCTCAAGGTAAGTGCTGGCCCCTGTGTAATATCTATGTCACATAACCCAGGTGATCTTTACGGTGAATTTTTTTTCAGAATGCCTTGAAGGGCATGGAAGTTGTGATTATCCCTGCTGGTGTCCCAAGAAAGCCTGGTATGACTCGTGATGACCTTTTTAACACCAATGCCTCTATTGTAAGGGACCTTGCTCAGGCTTGTGCTGAGACTTGTCCCAAGGCACTTATTGGAATTATTTCCAACCCAGTAAGTATCTACCTAATTTTTTTATCATTGTAGAAAAAAAAAAGTATTAGTAATTTTTTCTTTTTTTCCAGGTGAACAGCACTGTACCCATTGCCTCTGAAGTTTTCCAGAAGGCAGGCGTGTACGATCCTAACCGCATTTTTGGTGTCACTACCCTTGATATTGTCCGTGCCAACACGTTTGTCGGCGAAGCCAAAGGACTCAACCCTACTTCAGTTAATGTACCCGTCATTGGAGGCCACTCTGGTGTCACAATTGTTCCCCTTATTTCTCAAGCCAAGCCTGCTGTTGATTTCCCCAAGGACCAGCTGAAGGCTCTCACTGAAAGAATACAGGTTCGTAAAGGTCCCGTGTTCGAGGCCCGGTGCGGTAAGCGCTTTTTCTCATTGGCGATTTTGTGCTTGTTGCAGGAGGCTGGTACCGAAGTTGTTAAGGCTAAGGATGGCGCTGGGTCAGCCACCCTGTCCATGGCGTTTGCTGGTGCCAGATTTGCGTTCTCGCTCGCGCGAGCCATTATGGGTGAATCCAACATTATTGAATGCGCGTATGTCCGCTCAAACGTCACCGAAGCCAAATACTTCTCCACGCCCGTCTTGCTAGGGGTATGTACAAATACACCAGTACTTATCCAGACGCGTTTACCTCCAGAAGAAGGTCCACCTACATTTTTTTTCCAAACTAGAGATGCCGTCCGGAAACAGCTAAATTTTTCAAATAGCATCGCAATCATTAATAAAAATCGTCCCGCGTGTCCTTGAATTTATTTTTTAATATATTTCAGAAAATTAGATTTGATGTTAAATTTTGAATGCTTGATTAGTAAATTTCTTTCTAAATACTTTTGACATGTGTTTGCCAAAGGTTATGTAGATTTCTATGTTCTGCCTGTAAGAAATATTTCTGTCGAATCATGCTACCGTTTGAGGCGTTGACTCAAGCATGCCTCTTTAAAGATATCGTTGTTTATTACGACTAGCTAGTACCTGCGTGTTTTTATCTTAAACTGTATTGCCTCTCGAGTACTTGAAGTCCCTCGAAAGGATTGCAGGTTACGCAACTTACGTTTCTCTTTTTCCGCAGCCGAACGGAGTACAGAAGAACTTCGGATTGGGAACTTTGAGCGCTTTCGAGCAGGAACTTCTCAAGGCAGCCATTCCCGATCTTAAAAAGAACATCCAGAAGGGAGAGGACTTTGTCAACAAGAAGTAGATTGTTTGAAAGACTACTAACAAGATTTCATTTTAAGTGCGTGGTTTTTACGTGGTCAAAAACTGTTTTTGGAAGATTTCTCGCTTAGGGAAACGCTAGTCAAAGAGCGGCTTTAACCGTCGTTATACTTCCATTCAGGTCGTGAACTTCTTGGAATAGAGGAAACTGTACCAACTGTAGATATTCTGTATAGTATGCTGGATCAATGAATCAACTTGTACTAAGCTCTGTTGTAGACAGTGAAAATCTCGTTGTTAAAAACACTTTGAATAAATATTATCTTGTACTGTACCGATGCTGTTTGGAATTCTTGATTGCCCTGTCACTCCCCGGTGGTCGGAAGGTTAAGCGATATCTGCTTATCGCGTTTGCATAATATCGCTCTGATCGCCTTTCACCTATACTAATTCATTATTTCTTTACAGGTACTTCAAATATGTTTTTGTATCCGGCGTTTACAGGAAGACCAGTTGCCTTCGAAATTTTGTCATTTTGCCAATTTTTATTGTATTTTTAGGCTTTACCTTCAAATGAGTCTAAAATAGCTTTTTGGATGGTAAATAGTCGTTCTAAATCATATCGAAGAATTTCCTCATTGTAAAATTTGAGCGTGTTTTCATTTCTTTACGTGGCGGTAAATCTAGAATGTCGTATCTCTAGGTACACCGTATTTCGATCCGTGGTCTTGATAGATTTTTCTCCGTGGCCTATTCACTTGAATTCCAAATTTTGATGGGTGTCCACTCTTTGCATTGTCTAATCAAATACGATATTAGCGTGCAGATTATTCAAAGCAATATCCGAAGTCGCGCTAACATGTCCTTAACTTCCAGTCTTCGAAATTTTCGGCTTCCAGTCCGAGCATAAATTGTGAATACCTCTGAAACTCGCTCAAATTTTACTGATATATCGAAAACTATGAACGGTCTCCGAAAGCCAAAGGTGTATCTGTGACGAAATATTTTCCACCCTAATCTAAGGCAGCGGTATTACTTAGGATAGACAACAGTGTTGACATCTGTGCTATGTAGGTTGCCTAACTCGCCCAGTCGCTCATGCAGGGTTAATTTTATGGAAGTGACTCTTCGCCCACCTGCCCCACAAAAAATGTATTAGGTTGGGTTCCGTGCGTTCAAGTCTCCATATATTTTCGCCGACGGGCGAATAGCCACGACCTAATCTCATGATCTACGCTTAAACGTATGAATTATCGCGCTTTAACGTATAATTATTATTATTTAACATTTAAATGAACACTGGAGGTAACGCCCCTCATATTTGGAGTAACAGTATTTAACAGTTTTAAATGTTAGTCTAGTTAAGATTGTCTCATAATCGTTACATGCACAGCTTATCCCGGGCAGCCAGTTATGTTGTAATACTCTTTGCGGAAGAATTAAACTGTTTTGAAGATAACCGACAACATTGTAACAAAGTTTACAGGCTATAGTGCCTTAAGCTAAAACACCGTCCGCTGCTATGGCCCGATGTGAAAGTATCAAATCATAAGAGAAGGGCGCCCTTCTCTCATGATCAAATTCAGAAAATTTGCGTCGGACGTAATTAATCCAACACAATGAGAATTTCAGATGTTGGATTTCGCACCTCTTGTAAATCCAACCGAGTTAACTGTCGAAAGTCGGACAGGGTCAACTACAGCACGCGCTAAGCTAAGATAAACACTTTCTCCTCCGTATCTGAGGTGGTTTTGTCCAAGTGACTCATACACAGTTATTCCTATCGTACTGCTGCAAGCTCAGACCTGAAGGCTAATCTTCTTTAGCGTTTACTCGCGCTATAGTGGTGTTCTTTAAATTAACTGGAAGGTAATGAAGTTGTTTATGTTTTTAAAATTATCTAGCAGTAATTTTAAGCTCAACATCAAAGTTTTCCGTCCCACCAGCGTTAGAAATCCATCTAAAACGATGTTACATTCAATAAGCCGAATCAGGCGCTTTTCACAAACAATGGTTTGTTGCGACAGCAATTGAGATTTAGTTGGCTCCATTAGACGATCAGTTTTCTGTGCTACCGGATGGGGGGCATTCGATAGCGCCAAAAACCACAAGCGCCAGTCCGTAACCGCCAAACGAGAAAAGTCGCAAACGCCAAAGTTCGTATAGGTTAGGTTAGGTCAAGTTAGGTTAAGTTAGGTTAG
>Ga0058701_10002937_pt1 | contig 13235 bp, 4 predicted proteins | sample AgamicOrMae_FD_97039 | JGI IMG/M metagenome (GOLD analysis project Ga0058701, IMG submission 97039) | Agave microbial communities from Guanajuato, Mexico - Or.Ma.e | ecosystem: Host-associated > Plants > Phyllosphere > Phylloplane/Leaf | place: Guanajuato, Mexico | collected 2012-06-04
AGAGAGAGAGAGATAGTAAACATCACCTTTTAAATTAACACCACTAAATCTGAAATAGTGAGAATTATTGAGAAAAATCGAGTCAAAATTAAGTAAGCGTTTTTCTTAAAACAGCTAATCCGTTCAGTTTCGCTGATTTCGAATGCTAAGTTTGAATCAAGCTTACCCACGCTTAAAAGAGAGGCTGTTAAGCAACCTGATATTTACATAGGTTCGATTTATTTCATTTGACGAAGAGTTTTGTTACATTCATATATGGTATGGATATTACGGCTGGAGGGCAACCACCTCTCCGCTAAAGTCTGCCTCACAACAGAGGTAAGGACCAAAAACCTCTGTCATAAAATTAACGTGAATGGAATCTAAACGTTCCAGAGATGGAAATTTCAGCAAAATCCTTAGTGTCTACGCTGTAATTTGCATAGGAAAAGGAAATGGTCTCTATGAAAGGACGCTTAGATACATTTCTAGTAAAAATTTCTTCCCGTGGAAATCTGCACAACTAACAAACCGAGTCTTAATTCATTGTCAGAATGCCAGCATTGCAAGCGCCTTGGAATGATCACGTATTCTCTGATTTCATTTACATTTAAAAATATAGTTGCTAAAAATGACTGTTCGCATTTAGCGGACCGAAAAAAGGGACTTCTATAACATACTTCTTTTTTTACATCTGGATTATATATTATTATTTTTTAAAGTTTTCCCCGTTTCAATCCGAACTCGATTGAAAGTTGTGACAATAAAATACAAGTAGGCGTTGCTTTACGAGATGAAAGACGTAATGAGAGAAGTGCACCTTACTCTCATGATTCAAATACATTTTAGACATGAAAAAAAATCCTCTTTTGTGTAATTAAAGCTAATTTACCCGTTTTCAGTTGACAACTTTTAAACTAATTTGCATTTAGTTTTGAGGCTTGAATTGTGTTTTGAAACATATCACGTGGCACTACAGCACTTTAAAAAAAAGAAAAAAGTTGAAAAGTGTGAGGTTTGTGCGAAAAAAAAGGTTTGCGTTAAAGGAATGCTCTGAAAATGATGACATACTTTCATTTATTTGTGGGGAAGGCCTAAAACAGTGCATTTCGATCTTTTTTTCTTTTAAATCTCAAAATAAGAGAACACACCGTCTACTTCAAAGCGTATAATCTTGTGACAAAAATACTTTCTCTGCTTTTTAGATAATTCAGTCTCGCTCTGAGCACATTTTCTCTTGTTTTTAAAAGGAATATCTGTATGCGGAAATTTGTTCTCCCTGATTATTTTTTTTTTCTCTGCGAAACTCGACAAACCTGTTTTTACGGTATTTTATTTTAAAAGTCTTCATTTATATTCAGTCGTAGAGTCAAAATAAATAATCTAGGCCTGTGCGGCTGTCCGGTTAACCGACATATCAGAGTACTCGAATGCAGATGCTCATTGTCGGTTTCTGACACCGAATCGGTGTCGGTTTCTTGATGATGTTGGTTTTTAATGCGATGTCGGTTTCCGACATGACGTTGGTTATTGATTCATGTCGATATTTTGACGAAATCGGTATTACACGGTGAGCGACAGCTCAAGCCTGTCCGACTCCGGAACACAGCGAACAATTTATCTTCCTTTCAAAAAAAATCATTGATTCCGAAACCTCACTAGCCTTCTCTGTAAATATAAATATAAGTTGAAAATAAAAAAAGCTTTTCACAAAAAAAAGTAATTTTTCATTTACCCAAAACGTACTTCAACGAAACCAACATCGAAAAAAAAAAACCGATGTCAATTCGGTGACTGCCACCGACACCGAGCTCGGTATCGGTTATTTTTTCCATGTTTCGGAGAGTTATTGCTAGAAAACTCAAGCAGCCATCGTATATTTTGTTAACTTAATTTACAGGCTTTATATAAACTCAAGTCCCCTCCTCAAATGCAAATTAAAACCTTCACAACTGAAGGAATTTGAACGAAGATTTAATGAATTCCAATACGAAATCAAGGTCCCTCGGCATTAGAAGAGTTTTTAAACAAGAAGGAGCTGCATCATTGAAATACAATATCCAATAAAGGAAAAGTTGTTGTTAGGAATATTGTCGTCAAGCATAAACCGTGCTCCACCAGCAAATTCCACGAGCCCCTTACAACACAGGGGTAGGCAACCCACAATACTCCCGTGAGTAGCTATTGCCGGCTGTCGCGAAGATGAATGCAAAGTAGGGTTGGCGTCCTTACTTCCTGCGCAATGAATGCTTACGTAATCGACCTATTTGGGGTTTGTAGAGTATTTACAGTCGTGCCGGAGCCGAGATACTCTAGCTGTTTGCTGAATCTACGCGCCTATACTTCGCAATCATCCTGTGAGCTTTGACGATTCCCCCATGCGTTACTTCTAACCAGTTTTGCAATACTCTACAAAGTACAGTGAAATCTCGTCCGTAAGATGGCGTGCGATGTCTGTAGCGTGAACGTCGAGGTTTGAGAAAGCTCTCGGAAGCAAAGGGTAACGGTCTAGGTCCATATTCGTTTAATACTGTACTTCAAGGTTTTCCGATATCGGTGAAAGTTTAACCACGCGGAGCTATCGTTTACCGATACGAGACGTTTGTGTCTGTACTGTACAGCTGTGCACAGCGGCATCTCAAGAATTCTAGGAAGAAAAGAGTTAAATATTTCCAGAGAGACTTAAAGGAGACGGGTCAACAACATGACAATCGTTTCCTTTTATATTTAAAACCGCGTTTACTTTGCCAACTGGATTAATTTACTGGAACTTTATCTGTACCCGCCAAAGGAATCTCTTTCAGTAAATATTAAAGTAAGAATTGTAATTTTTTATGAATTCAAAATTATTCAATTTTCGATATGATGTTATTGGTGAGGAATTCGTTGAAATTTTTAAATAAGAAGAACTCATGTGGATATTCAAAGCGTACAATCACAGTAATGTATGATCGCTGCAAAATCTTTATTAACTATTTAGTAGCAAAATTTTATTGCGGTTGCTCTCTTCCTTGTTGCTCAAAAATATGCCCAAGGTTGCATTTAAAAAAAAAGCGAAAAGGGTAAAAAAAAGAGAAAAGCAAGAGGACTAATGACAACACGACATTAACCAAAATAAGCGATGAAATCTGACATTTAATGGACAGTAAATATGTCAGCTATCCGTTGGATGAGTTCTGTATCTGAGCTTCCTAATTTACAAAATGTTGGATGAGCTCAATCGGATAGGGAGAATCCTCAGACTGTCTCCATCTCGCTGCATGATCTGAACCGGTAAGGACCTAAGGACCTGTGTTAGTGTTTTTTAGTCATAAGGATGGCAATTTCTAGGAGGAGAATCTTTGCCACCGGGGTAATATTATATGAAATGTTCTTGCATGTTTACTTCGGCAAACAAACCAACACAGCTAGTGCAAAGGGCTGTGAGGATTTTGCTTCAGTAAACCTAACCGAGAAAATCTTTTCTGCGGCTATGGGAATTTATTTCTCGTCACGAAACCATATTTTTCCGGCTCGCTTTATGAGAACGGCTGAGAGGCACGCTACGTCTGGGGTATTCAGGCGTATTTAATCTGAGGTATTGGAGCGGTGAGAATTAGAGATCTACTAAGGACCAACAAAAACGAAGAAAAAAAAATAAAAGGCCCCATTATTTGGGATTCTATTATAGCTTAACTCCTGCATACGGACATGGCTTCTAATAAACTCATCCAAAGACATCGAAAAATGTTTGAGGAAGAATTCCTTACTGTAAGTAGGTACGCTTTCGGCAGATTGTGCTGATCAGATCAAATTAACTTGTACGGGTTCGAGAAACTTTTGATTTGAGGTCGTCGTTTTTTCTTATTCCTTATTCTTCCTTTTTATGCTGATACCGTTTTATCGGATTACACTTTTCTGAAACCGTGGCAAATTACAAACATTTGCCTGATGTTTTTTTTTCTCGAGATATTCATGCAAAACTAAGTTCGTTTTTAATTAAATTTTCCAGATCGAGTTTCTTTAGAAAAAGATTCAGTTTGCAGAGTCCTCAAATATGAGGATGAAACACCTCATGGAATAAAAAAACATTTTTGTTATGTAATTCAAACCAAACTATTTGTACAGGTGAGTGCACAATAAAAACGAAACATCCGTTTTAGGGAGTTTTCCCCTGCTTTGGGCTGGTTTATAAAACGGGGGTACTTGCTATTTAGTATAATTTACAAGACAGACCTGTGTAGAGCCCAACAATTCAAAATACCTCGGCGAGAACTTCGATGACACTAAACATACGTCTACCCGTCTACCTTGAAAAAATGCCAAAATGCGTACTAGCCCAGTTTACAAACCCAAAACAAGTAACTCGGTAAAACAGATGTTTTGGTTTAGCTGTTTGAGATTATCACGTTCACGGTTACGCTTCAAAATGAAAGCTAATAGAATGGTGTTAAATGAAACACTCTTTACCATTATCGGTTACTTCAATTCAAGAACCAGTCTTTTTATTTCACTCAAACCCTTTTAAAGTCCCAGACATTTGCTGAAAAAAAAAGTTAAACCAAGGGAACTCCTATTTCGGGCAATGTCAGCTGCTTGGACGCTTTAAAAGTATTATTTCTAGGGTCATTCGAGGAGCGTGTCGAGCTCAGTCAGTTGTACAGAAAGCTATTCCCAAAGTGCAGGGCCCGACACAAGATGGACGATCTCCTCCACTGCGCCTGTTTAGTGGAATAGATTCATCAGATTGATATACAGTATACCACATACCCCTGTCCCATACCCCTCGGGGGTGCACCCGCCGAAGGCCCTACGATTTGCCATCGAGCTCAAATCAATACAAACCGTTGTGAGCAAAAATACACGTCGGCGTGTTTCGCCCACAGGTAGGCATCGGCAGGCTTCAGCACGAAATACCTCACCTCCGTTTGAGCCCGTGACACACGAGATACGAACCACTGTCACGGCTTTCTTGATCCACTTGTGACGGGCGCATGTTCGTCGATGACAAATCGGAAAAGGCAAAGCTCTGCGGAGCTCTGGTACTTTCGAGATTGATGCTCTGGCCATCTCTTTGATGGAAGCACCATGAAGCAAGACCAAATCATGCATGTAGACCTATTCCATTGTCGAAGAGGCACGATGACGACGAGGGAAAATATTTCCATTCAATAAGTAGATTTGATTGAAGAGGTTCCGCCGGAAGTATTAGTCTTACATACTCAAGATTGGATTCGGAATCGTCAACTCTCCGACAGACATCCAGATAAATTAAACCGGAGTCACAAATATAGATCGTCAGAACTGTGGGATGTCCTGAGCGATCGTGCAATCCACATCCATGTGGTGCAAAAAGATAAAATCAAGGTGGGCCTGACCCGACCATATCTGGGATCACGCGCTAAAATAATCAACGAGAGACAAAAATAAACAACCTGAGACACGTCCCTGAATACTGATCGTCCCCCCACCTTTTTTTTCAAGTGTGGGGATGATGGTCGCCGTTCATTGGAAGTCCTAATCGTATTGACCCAAAAAGGGGTCCCCTATTAACACCATGCATGTCGAGAGTGGCCATATACAACTGGATGGATTTCATACCTTTCAAATGACATTCGCCGAGTCATCCGTCATTCCGAATTAGGATTTTCAACCCTTTCGGCTTGGAGGCGTTTTATGGACGCAACGATGAATGTATGAGCGACCAACTTGAATCGATACTACGCAAGCAATGAAATCCCAAATTGCGCCGTTGTGATTCTCAGACATCGACCACAGCTTTGGACATGGATCCTGTTGGAGGTGATTTGATGCCAAGAAAATTTTGTAAAATTTGTTGAGCCCGTTTCGACTTTTTATATGGCTCGCCGCCTTTCAACGAACAGGGATTGAGATCAAATCGGAGAAGCTGAGCCTTCTCCATGGGGGTATTGGTCCCAACCCTGAGAATCTCCCAGGCTACAAGTAACGAAACCTTAATTGAACGCCCAGCGAGCGCAATACTCGTGCTAATAATGACCCGCAAGCTCCAGCGTATTCCGTGTTAATTATGGTTTAAGAATTTTCATTGTAGAGAATATCACGTTGCAAGGATATCAGCACATTTACAAGGTTTTTCTTCAACAGAAGTTTTTGAACGTCGATTTGAGCGTAGCGGAGTTGTTAAGGAATACTTTGCAAAATAATCAGCCAGACCTTTCTTGGACGCTTCTTATTCGCAACCCTCTTGCCGTTCGAAGCGACAATAAAACCTCATACCTGGAGAGGCATGAAACTAAATTCAATCAACTTTCCCCCATCTCCTCACACAAAAAACTTTTTTTCCGCCCATTTGCCTTTTGAAGGGTCAAAAGTATAAATAAGACTTGTAGTTTTCAGTTTACTCTTCTCAAAACGTGTATTGGTCAAAAAGCAAAATTCCTTCTGCAACGAGAAAACCGGTCGTTTTAGGTTTACGCCTCTGCAGGAACGGGGTGCAGTTCATGCACCAGAAAAAGACCAGTAACGCTAATTTTCATTTTTTTTATCAGCGAGCAAATTACAGAAAGATTGGGTGCTCTACCGTTCTAAACTGTATACTGAATCAGTTTCCCATTCGATATTGATAGTCCACTTTACAAACAAACCGCCAACCCTATTTACGCCATTTGTGTCATCAATTCATAACTGTTTCGGGTATGCCAATCAACTCCACACCAACGAAATCAACGAGCATTAACGTTGAATTTTTCGAAACTTTTTCGCCAGGCATTCCATTTCTCGAGCTCGGCTCAGAGGTCGCGCAGTTTTGAATATTGAAGATTTAATCGCAATGCAAATAAAAAGGGAAAAATGCACGGTTTGCTTCCCTCTGCTGAAGTGTCTCATTAACCTTACCGAATTCGACGCAATATTATTCCTATGTTTTACGCTGAACCGGAAGAAGTCTGGAACTCTGTCGGCATTGATAACAGGTCTCCTTGTTTTTGGCAATGAACAACGATTTAAACGCGCATTGGTTACTGCTTTAGAACTGTAGTAATTTCTTTTAGCTTCATTACACAAAAAAAGCTTTTCTGATATCGTAGCTGTTCAAACAAAAATGTCTAACGTTCGGCCACCACAATCAATGGGATACTTGTTTGAATCCGGTATGTCAGATCGACCAGGGTCATCAAGAATATCTGTAGAGCAAGTAAATACCTAAATTGCATTTCCGAATCTTCTAAATCGGCGCTTATCTGAGGAATATGAGATGATGGCGTCCTTCAGCTTTCATGTTTTACGAGGTGGGATAGGCTTTAGTGTTGTATATCGTAGACGCAGCACAAGGTCTGAATTTCAAGATGAACCAGAACAGTTCACAGAAATGCTCTCAAGAGAAGAGTACAATATCCGGTTTAGAAATCCTCCAGCTTCGTCTGTACCATCTTCTCGCATTCAAGTTATTGTACCGATAAGTGACGACGGATCTCACGCAAGTTTTCAGAGACGTCAGTAAGTTTCATCACGATTTTACATGCTGGTTTTGCAAATCCTCATAGCGTGTGAACATTCCCTTTGTAAGAATTCCATATGCGATGATACTGCGGCTTTGAAGCAACTGGTTGGACCTATAGAAGCCAATGCGTCACCCAAACAGCAACGCAGTAATATGCAGATCTACACAAAGTCAATCCACCAGTAAGGGCGCTCCCGATTTTCGTTCGGTTTTAGCCAAGAGCTGCCTGGACTCCCTCAGGGCAGGCGCCCCATTGATCTCCCGTCCTATTGAGAGCTTTTCCTTCGCTTGCATCTATAGCTACTTATTTTGCACTCACTTCGACAAATAGGCTTCCATTCATAACCTCCACTTAAAGCGGCCGACTTTCCACCGATGGGGAGGACGTAAAATGGAAACATGAAGCAATTGGTTCTTCTATCATTACCCATCGACTATTCGTATTCTGCCTAATGAGAAGCACGCTTGAGGTACCTGCAGACAAACGACGGAACGAGGAATCTGCGTTTGTATGCGAAACAGCCAGATTTTGAAACGGGTGAACATACGCCTGATGGTAGGTGCATAGGAAATCAGTAGCAGAATTTCACTCATTGAACCTATGGTCTACACAAAGAAATGTAGTCAATTATAAACTAAGGCACAAGAAGATAACCAAACTTGGTTCAGAGAGATGAATTTATTCACAAAATCGTCTCATAACACTTGTCAAAAAGAAAAGCACCGCAAGGAAGACATGGAAGATCTGACTGGGTAGAGCAGCCTGGTCTCGTTTTTCAGTTTCGGCAGCAAGCAGGTTTAGGTCATTTCACGTTACTTGACTTCACAGAGCCGCAGCAACAGAGACGGTTCCTACGTCCCTTGGCTGACAAACTACTTTCTTGGTTTTACGATTATACGTATACATACCTGTGGCCCACAGGTATGTATTCATAGGCTATGAGTATCGTTGCTGTAAGTACCGAAAAGATGATGAAGTATACGTGATGAAATAAACGTAGCCGTTGGTTCCTTTTGTTTCGTCGTTAATTCCTTTTTGTTAGTAAGGATCAACGTTATAAACCTGTCTGTAATTTGTAATGTAGAAAAATGTCTGGCAGCTCCGAGCGCGGCGAGCGCCCAATCTCCTCCACGTCCCTCGGGGACCAATAAGAGACCTCATTCCCAATTCTCACCCAAGGGAAACACCCGTTTGGAGCTTGCGTCTCGTCTCTACTCACAAAAAGCGGATCAACTGGGAAGGGGACTTGAAGATATTCAGCCCCCACCACTCTGGCCACAAATTATCCGAACGCTTCAAACTGCTCTGCTCTTTCATTTCCATTCAATTTTTCTTCGTTCCTCTTCTGTGCAGTCACAATGCGTCTAAGTGTGAGTGCTGTCTCTCTCGACCTGAAATTCTACCGCCTACAAATCTTCCAATTAATAAACAAAATTCTCTAATTCAGTTATTGTGCCGCCATCTACTTTAAAAAATGCTGAGCCACTTCAAGGCATCAACATGGCAAGGGCCAAAGAATCCCGCAACAAATTTTCATACAATCCTCTTCCATAGCCTGCTTCTTTTTGAACTTTTTTAAAAAACTCAAAGTTTTATTCAAGCGTTGGATGTATTCATAGAATCATTGTAGATAAATGTCCCTAAGGCAGGTTTAAAAAACCGTAGAGAATCGGTTCATAACAGCATGGAGACCAAACATAAAAATCAATTTACATTCAAGCTGAAGAGTGCGCACTGATTTTTCGTAGATTTTACGTAATGAGCAGGTGAAAGCGTTCTCGCACCGTAATCTTCTTGTGTTCCACTACCATGCAGTGTGTTTCTTATACATATAGGGAACACTGAGAACTGCAAGATCTAGTAGATAATAGGAACAATTACAATGCTTGAATGACGTGATGCTTCAGCAGACTGAACTATTGCCTTGTACGGATAGTCATCCGTTGCAATTTGTCGACACCATTGCGGATTCATTTCCACTTCGTTCCAAGTCACCACCACCCACTCCTGTTTGCCTGATGCACTCCGGTGCGTTGAGGTGGGCATCTGTAAAGCCCTGACCTCCAGGAAGGTACTAGAAGTCCAAAAAGTATTGTCCGGTTCTGGTCGTGCTACAAGGCGGTGGCCAAAGTATTTTCCCATAAGGCGGAGCCTTCCTGCACTACCAGAACGGCACAATACCTTTTGGACTGCTAGTACACACACACTGACCATTTGTTGCTCAACAATCAGGTCGTGACGGGTTGAAATGGCCTCGTTGCTGGGCCGTAGGCCAAAGAGGATATCTAGAGACAATACGTTCTCGGAACAACAGATTCTTGGACCCCATGCATACGAAATCGTACGTAGGTGAGCACAGTTGGCTTAGCTGCTATTGTTCCAATTCACTGTCTGAACTTATTGTTCTCCACGCCTTGTTTTTCACTGGTTTTCTTACTCACCAGTCATTTGGGAGAAGTAATAATGCATTTACCAGTGTTGTAGACCAGTGGTCCTCGATTGGTGCCTGGAATATGAGTGGTCGCCTAAGGGCTGTTGGACGGGGAAGCGGGCATTAGAGCTTGCCAGCCCGAATGGGCGTATCGACCAATTGCCCGCATTTAAAGGGAAACCAGAGAAATGGCTATTGGCCGGTGATGGGGACAAAAGCGCTGAAAGTAAGCCCACAATTCTCAAGAGAAGGACGGTGACCATGAAAATCACGTTCCTGGTACATTGTTTACTTCGCATTAGAGTGTCTTCCATGTTATGATACCCGACAGTGCGTCTAATACATTTACTTAGGAACTCAGATCAGATTATTCCAATGGGGTGCGTTGGACAAAAATACTTCTTGATGGTGTTAGACTAAATGGCATCTTCATAATTAAAAAACTGCATCGAGGACATCACTATAATCGAAACGCACGAATAGCTCGTCGAGTAGCGATTTTTTTTGTTAAAAGAATACTAGCATGTCATTTTTAATTTAAAAAAAACAAACACTTTTGGTGGTTTTCAATACTTGTGATCAGGAGATACATTTTTCTCCTTCCTACACCTCAGCAAAAACCGATGGATACGAATTATGTGCGACGTTATCGAAACTTCTTCATCATTGAAATCATTCAGATACTATTTCAGTAAAAAAAAAAACAAGCAAAAAAATGTATTGAAAAATGGATATGCTCTTTAAAGCCATCTCGATAGGTAGGTTAACATTTATTTCACTTTTAACCACGATGCTATTTTACCGGGATGGAAAGTGCTCGTCCCAATAGAATACGAGCTACAGGTAGTCTATGAAAGCCTTAATACCTAAATATCCTTTTCTAATAACCTCCTGTTACGAACTTTCTTCTCAACTATCGATCTGCCTGGACTGCAATGCTCGGCCTCTTCGTAATTAGAACGACATAGATTTTACATCATTTGAGCGAGTGGTGGGTACATACACTCTTAAACATCCAATCATTGAAAAGTGTGGCTCAAAACGTGAACCAAAGAACCGACTGTTCAACTGGATGAAACGAAAAAAAATAATATCCTCATGTTAAACGAGCGTCTGATTCTATAACGGTAAAACTATTTCCCCGAGCATTTCCATTTAAAGCACAAAATAAAGAAAAGAGTCTGTTTGGTCCTCCAGCAATTACAAAACAGCTGTGTCGATGGGCAACCACCAAAGCACGCCACCCACAGCCAGTGAATGTAAAAACGATGGGACAAATGGAGCTGTGTAGAGAGTACATGACACATCAAACAATCATTCTGCTTAGTAACCCTTTTGATTTTAGTCCATGACATCAGTGATACCTGCCATTTCGAAGCCAATATGTACTTCTGTTGACAACAAATCCATCGGGATAATAGATAAAATAACAGTCCGATTTGTCAACCAAAATCTTACAATGTCATATTTTTACAAGAATCATAGAAATGATGATAAAGAGTCCTGAATAAAGCTATCGTCTTGTAAAAACAAGGCTGACATGCGAGAGGGCCGTCTACGTTATTTTGATTAGATGAGTTCCGAGATTAGTAAATGGTTTTATTTATTGCAAATAACTCCCATAAGTCCCTTGATATGACTGAAATCTTCCATTATCCTCTTGCGGATGTCAAATCGCATAATGGTATTGACGATGCGAGTAAGAAAGGCAACCACTGTATTCACTTTTTGAGGGAAAGGTTAAGGCTTTCTCCTTGCCCTTTCTTTTCATTTTTATCAAGACACGTCCTCTCAGTTATGGTGTGTAGGAAGAACAGAGATAATAAAAGATCCACTTACCGATGTAAAACCTTGTAATGCTGGAAAGCATTCCTTCCTGATGCATATCCCGTGAAGAACGAGTAGCGCGGTGACAGTAGTGACATAACAGATATACTATAGAAGTCAAGCGTTGAATCCCAAGTCCGGTTTCTTGGTGAACGAACCGCATTACCCCTAAAAAAAAGAAAGAATAAGAATTTCAGACATTGGCTTAAACCGCATTACATCCTGTAGTGCCTACTTCCCGTTCCATACATACTATTTTTTAATGTACATTCACAGCAAACAAAGAGTTTGATGCTTTTGGACCAAGAAGGGAGAAAATCAAGCAAGTTATGTTGGTACAGATGAAGAAAGAAAGGCATGATTAGCTATTTCCTAAAAAGAATCAAGATCGTAAAAGAAAGGAAGGACGTTCATAATTTGATAATATTCGCGGTTTGACATGCTACTGGAAGTAGTATTGTCATCCAATTTCAATCTTCCCTGGGTTAGCGCCACACCGATAACTTTTCACCTTACCTTAACATTCTATCGGTATACTGGTCTGAAACGATTATACGTTTGATTTATATTTATCTTGAAGGTTTATTTTGTTGCCCGTGTTTCAACTGAGGGTAACTGCAACCCTTTAAAAGCAGTGTATTCTCTTGTCATTGTAAGGATAAAGGTGATATTCGTGAAATATTCCTTTGACCAGTTAGGAGAGGGCAAACACCTACCCACGCAGGACAATGCATCTGTCTATAGAAGTGCGTCCTCAAGAAATGATAAGCAAGGGTTGCCAATGAGGATAATGTAATCAATACATAATTCGTGATGCGCATCTGCTGATTATTCTGAGATTCGCCTAGACAAAGTTCACTTCACAGACGACTCCTTGACCAAACTCCGGAAATTCGGTCCGAGTGATGGGACCCGCGCGGTACGCGGATGAATAAAACATCCAACGATGATCTGTACTTGAGACGGTTGACAAACGCCCTAAAATATTCCGGGATACGATTCCTTGTTGTTTAGAGATCAAGCGGTGAGCTCCTCACCTCATTACTCACTTTCAGCGCTGATTGCGTCCCGACACTGAGCGTAACAATCACAACGTTGGACATAAATAGCTATCGATTTAGTGCGGGTCAATCGGCAACATTAAAATTAATCATCCTCACAAATGCTGGGTATAAAAAGCTTACTTGGGATTTCAACAATCTGACTAAAACCGTAGCTGCACTAATGTAGGTAGCATTTTTGATTCGCGTTCAAAGTTCCTAGACTATTTGTGAGCGGTGAGCATGATAGAATTGAGTGTTATGTTGGAATATCTGGACAACTTGACACTTTGTAAATATTTTCTGTGATCAGAAATAGTTACGAGCTATAAAAACTAACTCGAACCAGGAGTGCGATAAGAGAGATCAGAGAAGACACACTCGATGTTCAAGGCGCGCAGAATCTTATCAATAAGGTACAAACGAGTACTCGGCTATTCATTAGCTTCAACATTCTAACTTGACTCACGATAATTGCAATACTTTTTTCGTTAGCCG
>Ga0058701_10002938_pt1 | contig 13235 bp, 8 predicted proteins | sample AgamicOrMae_FD_97039 | JGI IMG/M metagenome (GOLD analysis project Ga0058701, IMG submission 97039) | Agave microbial communities from Guanajuato, Mexico - Or.Ma.e | ecosystem: Host-associated > Plants > Phyllosphere > Phylloplane/Leaf | place: Guanajuato, Mexico | collected 2012-06-04
GTTTCATGGATTAACTCAAAGTCATCATTCATTTTGACATGGAACAATAAGAAATATTATATGTAATATAATTTATATTTTTTTCTGTGTTGAAAACTCGGAGTGCGGTTAAGAGCAATGTATTAATAATATATTGATACAATTTATTCCGTTGAATTTTGGCCCTCAAAGTTAAGTATACCTAACCCAAAATTTTAAGATATCCACTACAAAAAGTACTGATTTGAGACTACATCATAAATACAGTCATCAATTTACTAAGTTTACCATTTTTTATAATCTTTCAAAGTATTTTTGAAAATACCAATAAACCTAAATCATTTTCTTTTTTAAGCTTTCAAAATAGACATTTTGAAACAAAATATCCAATCAGAGCGTTTTTTTTTAAGTAATGACAATGCATACAAGATAAATGGTACAACGTATGAGTACTGGCCACTCAATCACTCTCTAATATTAATTTTCCAGTTTCCACGTAACAAAAGTCTTTTAACTATCAGTAGAAAGTAAAAAAAATCATCTTTAATTATAATTATGCTTTAAATTAATTTAAAAATGTAAATGAAAAATAATACTTTATAATGACTCATAACTATTTTTTTTTCAAAAAGGATAAAAAATAATAATAATTAAGAATATATACATACTGTATTTATGATAATCTCAGAAGACCACGTCAGCCTTAGTTACAATAAATATGGACAATACCAGCCCACTCTCTGTAGCATAGAAAGAAATTACGTAGAATATTGCGGGTGACTCGCAATGTAACGACATCTCCTTTCCTTCTCTGATTCCCGTTGATTTAGTACCCACTCACCCACCTTCCCTCTTCAAGTGCTAAATACTTGAACCGTTTGCCATCACGCGTGGGGCAAGCTGGCACATGAGGTTGGCACTCAAACGAAAATTGGCCTACAAATATCGCACAAGACATCGAAATTGTTTTTATTTTAACTTTGTATACTTCCTGAGGTCAAATACCCTCTTAAAGCTTACCCAAATCCATAAAGTGTTTGTCTTTTATGGCGCATTTGTAGAAACGACATTAGATATTTATGAGGGTCGGAAAAAGGTACCCTTGTTATTACTGAATCTTGTATCAGCTCGAAAGTTTTAGATTGCAATAATTTGGAGATGTATGGTGTTTGATAAAGAACTCTGAGTCCTCGCTTGGTCCTGACCTTTTTTTGATTCATCACTACTTATTACTGCTCTCAGATTAGGGCTACACCTAAGTACGAGACACAAATGCTAAATAAAAACTGTTAAATACTCATTCAATGAATCGATCATAATTAACTTAAATGCCGTTAAAGAGCAATAAAAGCAGATTCCTTTAGAATTCAAGAGCAAAGAGAGAATATCTCTCTGTAAAAATAATAACAGTAATAATAATAAAAATAAGACGAAAAAGAGACCTACCAGATTTTTTTCTATTCTATACACCTAATGACACTTTGTTGTTTTCTCTTACCGTCTTGTTTGGCGTCAGTATCACCACATTGAAAAAAAAAGAACTGTGAGCAGATTTGTCTGATCAAACAAAAATGCTGAAAAATTCAACAATCATCTTAAATTTTCAATATTTTTAAACATTAAAAACCTAAAAAAATGATTAATTTAAAAGGTGGCAAGGTGCACCCTTCCCCTCTACACTTTTTTTCCCAATTTTTCGGCCTTTTTTTAAATGTAAGGATTTTAGAGATTCGGTCTGGAGGGACACAAAAATGGTTAGAACCAATGTCTGTTGTTAGTCAATCTGTCGATTCCAAAGATACCGGGAGGATGGAAGAGTTTGGGGGAGGAAGCTTGGAGTAAAAGACGTGAATTTTATATTTCATTTTTGGACTGATAAAGCGGCAAAGTGAGCTACGGAAGACGGTAAAATCATTTTTTAATTCCTCTTCATTGGTTCCAACCATCCAACGTTAAAAATTCGACAAGAAATTTACCCTGTTTTGCCAGGATTTTTTTTCATAAGACCTTTATTTCAACGATTATATCTGATTAAGAAAAACTAAAAATGATTAAAACCGATGTCTGTTGGCCAATTATGTCGATTGGAATAGGACCGCGAAAGGCGGAAGATCACGGTTGGGAGGTGGGAGGAGAAGGTGTAATCCATAATGCTCTTCTGCGCCACGGCAGGCCACGCATCGGCGTTTATATTTGAGGGTCATCGGTCCTCGCAAAAAAAATATCTCAATAAAAAGAATGTAAAAAATAAGAAAGATCCTTGAGACATAATTTACAAAAAATGACAAAATTTACGGATATATGACCAAAAGTGTCAGAAATTGTTTTAAGGAACAAAAGCAATAAGAGTGACTAACTAGTCGACCTGCCTTACGGACCTGTTTTACATATGGGATGTAACTCGCCAATGAGTCAACTTTTTTCGAAGGATGTGTCGCGACAAGATGGGAGTTCTAAAAATACTAGCGATCTGCTCACATATCCGACGTCACACTGGGAACAGAAGATGACGAAGAACAACGTCATAGATTACTAAGCAACTTCCGGCCAGCATCAGTCGCTGAATCACTTGCTCAACTGTTGCATCTCTGGTTTACTTTTCACCGACACGAAAATATTTTGAGCACGATTCTCAAAATTTAACGAGAATTTCGCTTTTTTTCCACCCTCGTGTTTTTTACCTTCCGTCACAGAGCGGATCAACATGCGAGGCACACGTTTAGAGATAAAAGTGAAAAAGTGGGAAGTGCTCCCAGAGGGAGCAGAACTGACAATGAGCGAGCTGACAAACAGGAGATAGGCAGCCAAGCTTACATTCATGTACAGCTGGTTGCCTATCCACCGAATGTGGTTCACCTGCTGTGGTGAATGCTTCTCCAGTTCCAAGGTTTGCCAAACAGTCAAATTGCAAAAAGCCTCATGAAAAAATGAGGACTGCAGGAGAAAGACAGACGTGAGGAGTCCGCGTAATGTACAACATTGATGAAAAAAGTTCTGAAAGAAAATCTCCACCCTACATAAAAAAGAGACACTTTAATTAACCTACCATACGGCACTCTCTTGATCTCTTCAGAAATTTTACATACCTCGCCTTGCACGGGACGCATTTGAGTTTTTTTTTTAATAAAAAAGTAGTTCCAAAACTTAAAGATATTCTGAGCAGAAGTAACTTCTTCGACGCATAGTTTCTTGACGAAGAGTAAATTTTCTTACGCGCTTCAGTACGTGCTTAGTTCTGATAGGTGACTATACGAACTAGGACGCACTTATTAAGAATACCCTTCTACGTTCAATTAGATTACAGAAGTGAGGTGGGGTTAAGTTAAAATGGCTTACGGGTACAGGCTAAGTTTAATTAACAAGTTGGGGTACACAAACCTTAGGTTCGTTGACGTTACGTTACCTTAGGGCACATTTTATGTTAGGTTAAATTACCATACGTTCATTTAGGTTGATCTGTGAATGCAAAAACCAGAAGGGTTATATAGATCCTTCCACATGAAACTTGAAAAAGAGTTAAAACTTGAATTACGATCTCGCACATTGTCTCACGAGCGAGATCTTTTGTCACACTACAAATTTCTAAGGTGGGTTTTTTCCTATGTTCAACTTAGGTTTGATATTTCGAATCATTACAAGAATCAACGACATACTACAACTTAGCGCGTCAAAATATGTTGACCTACTTTGGGTTAAGCTAACAAGGGAATTACCTTTGAAGTAGCCGTCTCCGATTTTTTGAAGCTTCGAGGACTTTAAGATAGACGTATGAAAAGATATCCAAGCCCCAAACTTGGAACCGAATGCATTTTTTCTACCTTAAAAACAGCGTTAAAAATATCGACCAAAAATTGAAAAACACGAAAAATTTCCAATATCTTCGAAATGGCTGGAAACATTGCGAAAATCCTCAAAATTTCAGTCTCAGGCGCTGCTTTAACGTGTTCTACAATGAAAGATTATTGGTTCCAAATAATATCGATAAAAAAGTATTTTTGTTACAAATTGAACGCTATTTTTTAAGAAAGGAAAAATGAATTTCGGCAGCATGTTTGGGGTTTTGGTACCTTTCTATACCGCTACCTTGCAGTCCTGAAAATTTCAAGAAAGTCTGAGGCGGAAAGTAGATGTACTCCCCTGGTAAGTTTATATTAGGCAAGGCTCAGGTTACAGAAAATTAGCTTGTGTCTTTTTTTTAATTATTATTATTTTTTCCTTTCCATTTTCAGTGATTTTACGTCGGAATCATGTCACGCAACCGAACTTCCTGTATGTCAACTTTTAAGCCTTTCTTTACGTGCACCGCAGTTAAAACAGATCTTTCACACCTTTTTCAGCGTTCGACAAGTTATTTAAAAAGCAATACATTTCGTATAGGCTTCTCCGAATCAATCCGAAACGAAAATCATTACTCAGTTGTCACTGGCAACTCTTTAATTAATTGTAAGTGTCCTTTCAACGAGGGGGGCCACGCCCCATTGGTTGTCTAATTACAGGACAACGTGTGTAATCTCCTGCGGAACAGACACGTGTCATTAGCTAGATATCTAGCTAGATAGTTATCTACACTTTTTTAACTTTCTTTTTTCGTATTCATCACGCAAAAGGGTGATCCTTGTTTTCACTAGGTCCGCTTTATTGCCGACCAACGCTACTTCTTCTTTCCTTCCTTTCTCTCAACCCTTTAGGGCCCAAGAGATTTATACAGAGTGTTCAGGGAATTCCCTGAACGAAATTCTCTGATTTTTCCCTGATTTTCCAGGTCTGACTTATATTCTTTCCCTGATCAAATATAGGTTGCAGTGGAATACAAAAAGATTGCATAAAACAAAATTTTAATTTAAATACAATTTAGCGCTTGTTTTAACAGATTGGCTTCATATTTTTTATTTATATATTTATTTTTTACGGAAATACTCCTGTATTTTTGACCCAATCCCCTGATATTTTCCAGAATGTTAAATTTTATGACCTTTCCCTGATTCCCTGATGATTTTCCCTGGCTACTAGGCACCCTGCTTTAAAACTTTGATAGGAGAAATTCCACTGGCGAGGCATTTCAATCGCGCGACATCCCACCTGCGCTACTTTTATTCCTCAAATTTAGATCGCCGTTTAGTTAGTTTGGGTTATGTTAGGTCAGGCTACGTTTGGTTGGGTTACACTAGGTACAACAGATTAAGTAACATCAGATTTGGTAGGAAAAGGTCAGATTGAAATCGTTGATCTAGGCCCCCAAAAGATTGAAAAAATATCGCCCAGCTAGAAACTGTTTACGTTTACATTAGACCCTGTTTTACTTAGTTTGGGTTAAATTAGATCAAATAACGTTAGGCAAAGGTTCAACTACCTATGGCATTTATTAGGTTAGGTTTTATTAGGTTAGATTAAACAAGTTCATTAATTAAGGCTTTCAAATAGTGAAAAAAAGAAAGGCACGCTAATAAGATGTTGCGCAATTGAAACATCGCGCAGACGGGATAATAATGTATATGTATACAAATAATGTAACCACTAAATAAACCCCTTTGCAAGGACTACCAAAAAAAAGATAAAAAAGTGATGGTAAATATTTACAGGTTGGAAAATTCCTTAGGGCTCTGTTATAGCTAAGCGAGATAAGTAAGGCATTGCGTTGTTAGGGAGGTTAAACGAACAAAGACGTTCGTAATGGACGATTTGGTCGTCTGAAAGAAATATACTGTAATAGAAAGCGCTGCCAGAGAAGGTGAACTAATTGTGGAAAAACATTGTGATAAAGCGATTATTTATTTACATCCAGCATCATCACTTAAGTGCTACTCGCCTTTTTTTATCGGTTTGGCCGCTGTTACGGCAGGTGAGTCACAAAATATTAATCAAGATAACAGTCTCTTCAAATAAATATCGTCTTTATAAATCAGGGAACATTACAGAATAACTCAATACGAATCAAGGCCAAATTGAGAAGATTCCATTTCTTACAACTTAAAAGAATACTTTTCACGAGAAACTCTGAAAAAAAAATTATGTTTTATTTTGTATTACTATCAATTTTAAATAGATTTGACTTAGGATAAGCCTTCAGGATAAATAAACCAAAAGGCTTCTTGTTTAAAAAAAATCTTTGAGAAATAAATACAAACTATGATAAAAAAAGTTTCTTTTCAAAAAAAATTGACTAGAAGCTATTTTCCACTCATAAAAAAATTAAAAAATTAAAAAAATAAATAAAAAATCCTCCCAAATCTGGAGGAGCAGTGATACTTTTTTAGGGCTCGTCACTCTAAAATAACTTCAAAGGGATTTATTTGAATTTGATTTAAATATCACTTTAAAGACGAAGAAATTATAACGTCCTCAAAAAAGCGGAGGACCTCAAAAAGTTTCTTACCAAGAGAATACTAGTAAATAAGAGCCTCATCCACGTAAACATGCAAAAAAAAAATATAAAAAATGACTTTTTACGTTACATGAAATTGAAAATGATACCAATGCACAGAATATCTTCCAGACAGGTATGAAGTTTTCATCTATCAAGTGTAGTACTACAACGGTCCGCTGCAGATTTTCTTGAAATTTTCTGGATTAACGGTATGAAAGGGTACCCAAGCTCCGAACTTACTGCCGAGATTTATTCTTCCAACCTTAAAAAAAAGTTCAATTTTGAACCAAAAAAAATCTTCGATAACATTTAAAACCAATCATCATACCTTGTAGAACACCTTAAGGTGACGTTTTAAACTGAAATTTCAAGGATTTTGCAATATTTCCAGCCGTTTCCAAGATATAGGCATTCCGTTTTTTTCAGTTTTGTTCAATTTTAACGCTGTAAGGTAGACAAAATGCATTCTAGCGGCAAGTTTTGAGCTTGGGTATGTTTCCATACAAGTATCTTTAAGTCCTGAAAGTTTCAAGAAAATCGTAGGTAACTCCCCTTGTAAGCTGAAATAGCTACTCCTATACAAGACAATCTTTTCGATACATAATTTATGGCAAAATTAAAAAGTAATCTCAAGAGATTGATGAGATGAAAGGCGTGCTCTCCGTAGTCCATCTGGAGAGGCCATAACTCACAACTTGCTGCATGCACTCTTTTCGCATCCGAATGCACATGCAAGCCATAATTGCCCATCTGACTGAGAATTCGACCACCAAGGCCTTCTTTCAGCAGGACTAAAGCGCCGGTCACGTTTCACAGTGGTCACATAATGTGGTCACTTCTGCAGTGGTCAGACATACTCGTTAATTGTTGACGCGTGAATTATGACTTGTTTCGGAAGTAATTGCTGGTTCCGCTAGTCAGACTAGTAGTCTACTTGCATATCTATTAAAAATGGCAAACCCACTTTTTTGCCGTTCATCTCGAGCACGTTCTCCATATTCCGCGAATATATTCATCGCTTAATTACGGCCTCAAAACTGCAAAAGGTAAGTTTGGAGAGCACCGACTTTGCTAAAACTGATGTTTTAAGCCAGAAAAAAGGTGTTCGTTAGATTTTTTGCTAGAAAATTTTATAAAACGAGATTATAAACAATAAAATTTTGTAAAAAAAAATGAAGAAATTAACGAAAAGATGAAAAACAAGTCTTTTTTTTTTCAATCAACAATTTCGGCCTCTATAAGACGGAATCAACAGTTTGCTATTCGATCTTCATGCTCAAGTTCGAGAAAACTCAACGTTTTTCAATTTGTTTTTTCAAGCAACGTATTTAAAAAAATGTAAGTGTATTAGAATACAAAATGTAAAAACAGTATCAAAAAATATTTTAAAAAAACTTCTCTCGTCATAAGAGAAGGGCCGCCCTTCTCTCATGAAAAAACAAAACAAAACTGCCGTCGAATTTTGGCTTTAACTGTACTACGTCATCGACTTTTGATTGGGAGGGAATAGGCCTATATTGATCGTTTATACATTGAAATAAAAAATCAAAATTACCACTGCAATTCATTCCATCGTATTTCAGCCCTCCATCTGAGTGTAAAACTGCAAACCTAAATTCAGTGTTTCCTTCCGAGTGCTATCAATTGAGACTTGTATTTTGGAAAATATTTCAGGTTCAACCGTTTTACTGCTAGATGACGGGGAGCGATGGCTGTAAACGAAGCTGAATTTTCTGCGGAAGCGCGGCTTAAACGAAAACGGAGTGTCAAAGCAGTGCCGCAGGCTGCCGGTGGGTGGCGCCACATGCCATAGCCAAAATGCATCGAAAATCCCTCACCTTCTATCTCTGTTTCTCCGTTGTGTTCCATTTGCTCCCCGAATGGTTCTATACAGTGTCATCATGTTGCAGGCCGGTGGCTCCTGGAACAGAAAATAAAAGGGGCTGATTTTAGAAAAGTTTTTTTTTAAAGATATTTCGACTCTGGGTTCTACCGTGGTTCAACCATTCTTATGAAAATTAATTATCGATGACCGTGTAAACAGGGTTCGTTTAAATTCGATACCTCCGAGCAGAAAGGTCATAACTGAAAAATCTAGTGCTACAGGGTCATTACTTTTCGGCCGAAAATTTTAAACTTTTAGAATCAGAATATCTGCGCCCAGAGGCTGATTTTCGTGCATATTTGATGTTGGAATCCTAACTTTGATGTGTAAATTTGCACTTGGTAGAAAAAATGCTTAAATTTATTCGTGATAGCCTAGAAATCAGAATTCTGAAAGCACTAATACTTCCAGGCGGAAATTGACAACTTTACGCCATTAGGTTTCTCGGTAATAACCTGACAGCACTGGGTTTTTCAGTTATGATCTTCCAGCGAGGTATCGAGTTAGGTTAGATTATTATCTATGTAATAGGTTAGGTTATGTTTTCCTACCACTCCGCCGGGCGACCGTTGACCAATGTTTTACGCATACCTCGTCCTTTCCCTGTTACTTCGCCAAGTTTAGCGACGAAAAATGGGAAAAAAGGGGAGCATTCGATAGCGCCAAAAACCACAAGCGCCAACGCCGCAAGCGCCAGTCCGTAACCGCCAAACGAGAAAAGTCGCAAACGCCAAAGTTCGTATAGGTTAACCTAACTTGACCTGACCTAATTAGGTTAGGTTAAGTTGGGTTAGGTAAGGTTAGAATTGCGGTTAAGACCTTTGACGTTTGCAACTTTTCTCGTTTGGCGGTTACGGATTGGTGCTTGCGGCGTTGGCGCTTGTGCTTTTTGGCGCCTGTGACAGCTACCCCCCCCCCCAAAAAAAAACAAAAAGGTGGAAGATTTAATCTTTCAGATTTACAGTAAATAATGTGTTGTGTGGGTCAGTTTTCTAACCGTTTCTTTTTCTTTTTTGCTTGAAAATTAGCTGCTAAGTGTGACCAAAAGTGAGCAGGCAGCAAACCGAGCGTGAAGACTCCGTTTCACCACTTCGGCTCTTACGCGAGAGTGTTTCAATTTGGGGCCGATTCGGCGTCCGATTCGGCGGCCGGCGTTCGTGTAAAAGACGCTGGTGGACAGCGGCCAGCGGCTGCATTGCGTTGTGTCACCCAGACCACCCGCAAAAAGGGATTCTACAGTGAGGTAACTCACCGGCTGAGTGGCGCGGCGCGCGTTTGCGGCTTTCGCGCGCATTATTGGTGGTCTACCGGACCTCCTGCTCGGATTTCATCCGGAAAAGCCGGACGAGAATACCCACATGACATATTTCCCGTCAGAAAATCAGCCGAAAATATTGGGTGTAGCTATTGACCCGACATGCAATTAAGGTAGTAGGAGCTACCTTGGTTGAGTGATCACAATCGCTTAAAATTTCTGTAACATGAACATGCTCTTTAGGACGACGCTGAATCCATTTCATACGAGAAAACCCACCCTCACCGAACTCAATTTTGAAATAAACAGGGTTGAATCATACACTGGTCAAATGGGAAAACGAACATTTTTGCTTTTATATTTGTGATATTTTAGGTTTATGCTATGTTTGTGTGATTAGAATTGTCTGCAAAACAAAATTTAACCTATTTTCAAGGTGGAAATTAAAAAAAAAAAATAATTAAAAAGTGGGTGTCACCGCGATCAATTACAAATAATAACTAGCTTTAAAAAGCCTGTTTTAGCCATATTTTCGCAAAATTTGCGTTATACGTGTTTTTGGAGCTCGTGAACTCTTCTGCCAGCAGGACAGGATGAATTTTTAAGGCTTAAAATGATAATAGAGGCCCTGCATAACACTCACAAGGAATTTCAAGTGTTTTGATGCAACTTTTTTTTACCCGTCCCCCGGATCGGGCCGGTTGCGAGTCTACTACCTAAAAGAGAGACTTGAACGCACGTAACCAACCTAATGCATTTTAAATGGGAGGTGACCTGAACGCACTGAAACCAACCTAATGCATTGTAAATGGGAGGGACTTGAACGCACTGAAACCAACCTAATGCATTTTACATGGGAGGTAACTTGAACGCACTGAAACCAACCTAATACATTTTAAAAGGGAGGTGGCTTGTATGCACGGAAACCAACCAAAACATTTTATATGGGGCAGTCGGGTTAATAGCCACTCCCTAAAATATTACTATCAATTTTCTTTATATTTTTTTTTAAATCGGTGCAAACGTTGCAATAAATTTGAATCAGTGAGTGTCTCTGAAATATAGTGAAAATTCACTGGATTCAAAACAGTACAACTGATTTTTTCAACGGTGATGTATTGATTTAAATTCAATGAATTTTCACTGATTTTTAGGGACTCGCACTGATTCAAATTTAGTGATGCCTTTTGGGAAGAAGCTGAAGAACCGTTTAAAAGCAAACAAGGAACAGACTGATAAGAGACTTTCACTCATTCTTTTCAGTTGAGATAGTCGTATCGCCTTTTAAATTATGAGGAGTTTTCTATGCATATGAAAGACTTTTGATCATCACTGTATACATATTATTCGAAAAAAAGGAGGACATTTGGGAGAAGGTTGGCTTTTTATTTTTACGCCATTAAACTGCCACACCACTTTCCAGGTAATGGCACAAAAGTTCACATTAATTCACCCTGAATTTGATGAAAACAGGGCTATGTACGCTACAAAACTACTTCTTAAACTGCTGTCAACACTTTACTGCCCATTTTAATCGCTATTACGTGCAATTCGATCCGCTTAAACGTGGCTACTTAACCATTCATTCGTGGCTTCATTCTACAGTTGTCTTTAAAAAGCAGATAAAAAGCCAAGAAAAAGCTTTAAAAAAGCCATAAAAGCAAAGTTTCTTACCACGGGGTAGTACGCAATTCAGTACTCTCTAATATAAAACTAAATTGCATTGACGCCAAAATCTAAAATAATATAACAATAAAAACTTTCCTCATTGGACATGTATGCCCTACTTCATTTCTGTCCCACATACAAGTAAACCTGGCAACGTCGTTCTGACAACTCACAAAGCAATAGGTCGTCGCGACAGTTTGACTTTGACAAAGTATCTCAACAATAGCGACTCTACCGGGTATTTTCTAGGAATTTCCTCACAGCCGCATCGGAATCGAAAGTCGAAGAGAAGAGGCGGCGCCTAAATTATTATAGTTGCGACTCCGATTAGCAGCTGTGCGTCTTAGGAAGGAGCTGACCCCCGAAAAGAAAGCCTCAGGCGGCACGCTGCACTAATCAGCACTGTATCCCGAAGCGGACGGGCGGCGCCTCAAGCAGGCCGGCGCCTGGGGCCTCAAGCGGGCTTGGCGGGGCCAGAGCCGCGCCGGCTCAAACGGCGACCTCATCCGGAGGAGGTCATCAGACACCTCCTGCTGTTCCGCCCAGATCTTCTTTTCACCTGCTTATAGCGTTGTGACGGAGATTTCGGCTCAGCGACGTGCAGATTCTTAGGAAGTTCCTTGTTTGGAAAGTTTCTGTTTTAAAAGTTCCTGTGTTGAAAGATTCGAGTTCTGATAGTTCCGTGTTTTGGATATTCAGCGTTTTTTTTTCTGTTTCGGAATTTCCCTGTTTTGTATTTTTTGTTCTATTTTTGTACGTTCCATTTTTGCAAATTCTATTTGTTGTAATGCTTAAATTTCATTTCTGGAAGTTTCAATTTTTTGAAAATTCAAATTTTTCGGAAGTTCAATTTTGTCAAGTTTGACTTTTTAAAGTTCCATATTTAGAAAAAAAAAAGAAGTTCTACTTGGGAAAGTTCCATTTTTGGACTTCCCCTGTTTTGAAATTGTTCTGGCATGAAAGTTCTATTTGGAAGTTCTAAGGCATGGAGGTTCTCTAGCCTGAAACAACTGACATGGAAATTCACCCACAATGGAGCTTTCCAGCATGACAGATTTCCCTAATGAGAAAACCTCGCTTCACCTACCGACGATCAAAGATAGATTCGTTCTAAACTCTACAACGGCCAGATCTGGGTATCGAGTATTCGCAGACGAACTCCGCCTTCGAGGTGAACGAACGGTCCCCAAAGGCTATCCCACTTTGTATGCAAACCCGCGCGTGCTTTACCTGCCAAATCCAACGACGAGCCCTAAAATGCGCATCCATAAAGCTCGTCGTCCCACTGTTTAAACTTCAATCATTTGTCAGGGACCAACCATAAATTTAGAGGAAGGCGAACAGTTAAAATGTCTCGTTCCACTCGCATTTCTCATCACTTTAAATTCCGATTTTCTTTATTTTTTTTTTTGCTCGCTAACACTTTTTATATTCCGTCCGCTTAAATTTACAATCGTTAGGTTATTGCTTGTACCAATAGCTAGCAATTTAATTTAACGCGATTGTAGTAGTGTCGACTCTATAAATAGTTTTGATGATGTGATAGCCACAGGACGACAATTTTGACTTGTCAAGTTTACAACGTCTTCTTAATTAGGTTGATGGATGTTATTTACTTGATGGATGTTATTTACTTGATGGATGTTTTTTACTTGTTTGTTTATGGCGTGCGAATTGATTCTGGGGTACTTTAAAATTTCATTGACTGTTTGCTCGTTTGATATAGGCTCAGTACTATTAACGGAAGTCCGAAAACCCGTTAAGAGTGTCGTGTGGGCTATTAGTACCGTAAGACTTTCTAGTAAAAGAAACTCTTAAGGATACTCTTCTGCGGCCGGCCCGATCCGCGGGACGGGTAAAAAAAAGTTGCTCCAAATCCCACGTAATTTTTTGGGAGTGTTAAGGAAGGTCTATATTTTCCTTATTTCAACTTAATTAATCAAATCATGGTGATTTCATGATGGTTTAGGAGCTTCAAAATCACTCTAAAACGCTAATTTGGCAAAATCTGAACCAAATAAAGGCTAAAACCTACCGATTCCTCTGTTATTTCATGGTGACCCATCTTTTTTTTCTTCTACATA
>Ga0058701_10002939_pt1 | contig 13234 bp, 6 predicted proteins | sample AgamicOrMae_FD_97039 | JGI IMG/M metagenome (GOLD analysis project Ga0058701, IMG submission 97039) | Agave microbial communities from Guanajuato, Mexico - Or.Ma.e | ecosystem: Host-associated > Plants > Phyllosphere > Phylloplane/Leaf | place: Guanajuato, Mexico | collected 2012-06-04
TATCTGTTGAAATAACCATTTTTTGTCGCTTTTACTATTTTCTTGTCACCGTTACTTTTTTTAGTACTATAACTAAATAAAATTTGTCGTCTAAAAATTGTAATTTTGACAAAGTCACTTTTTTTTTGCAAGGGGACTAATTATACCTCCAACATTGTCCTGACCATCTCCATGTCGTGACCACGTAGAATCATTTCTTTGAAGGAAACAAGTTGTTCAAAGGGGTGTTCTTGCGATCGATTTAAATCGAATCGAAAGGTGTTTCGAGTTCCCTTCGTTAGAGCGGATGGAGCGCTCGGTTCCGGGCGCGTTTCGGACCGCTGGACATTGATTTGTTCGGCTGGGCGCTTTGGTTTCGGAGGTTAGGGGGCCCAAGGGTCAATTTACTCGCTCCACAGAAGGTTGAGTTTCCGCATATACTCGACGGTGGCGGAGCTGACTCACTTTACCGTCGGTAGAGCAGGTCGTCGTTAAAAGGAAAATAAACGACGAACAACAACCGAAAAGGGCGAAAAAAAGGTAAAAGGGCTCTCAATTCCCTTACGCTAGACTGTCATTTTAAAAGGGTACATATCAACGGATATGAATAACCTAGTTTAACACATAACAGCTCAAAGTATTTGGAGTGAAATTTAGCTCAAGAGAAACGGGAAAGATTATTTCCATTGAAATACTCAATTTTAGGCTTTGAAAATGCCTAAATTATTAAATTTCAGGTTTTGAGAGGGGCGATATTCTTTAAATTGTGACAATACTGAACTGAAAAAATCCTCTAAAATATTTTTTTTTGTTTCCGAACGGCATCGCTGGGTTGTAGTGGGTTAAGTTTGATTCTGTGCTTCTTTTCCCTCGCTTTGATTTATCAGCTCGGTGGCGAAAAATAAAACACAGAAGGGAGGAAAATTTTATCTCATAAAGTGATAAACTCGATGCATGAAGAAGTTATGAATATCTTAATCAAAAGGTTAAGAGACTGGAAAGAGCTTAAGGGCGTTCCCGCAAATGATTTCAAGGGCCATGAAAGTCGAAGCAAGTGCAAATTTCCGAAACCAGCACAATGCCCACTTAATGAAGGAAGTCCATTTGGGTGCGCACACAATCAGAGCGAGGTGTGACCGCGGCGCGGGCCCTTAAGTGCGACCCCAACCCCTTCGGGTCGGCCGAACGGGTCGGCCAAACGGGTCGGGCGCACGACACCAACCTACAAGTGAGGATGTGCTAAGGTTAGTTGACCGAGCGCAATAATGAGTTGAATAGATCACCCTGCTGGGGTGGTTCCGACAGGGACTTAACATCTACGGGGAGATAAGAAAGGGGAGATAGTGGAGGGGGGGAGATGATAGGGAGGGGGAAGATGATGGGAGAGGGGGGAATAGGATAGGGGAGGGGGGAGCCGATAGGCGGGGGAAGAGGGGAGGGGAGGGGGGAGGTGCAAAGGAGGGGATTAACCCCGTATTACGGGGGTTATCGATCAAAATAGGGGATAATTCGGGGTGAGAAGTAATGATACAAAAAACGCGCACTCGGCCGCGAAACACCAACAGATCGTGACCTTCATTTTGGGTCATTTAGGTAAGGTCAGTGGTCGAGGAAACAACTTCTTTCGCAGAAAAATTTCTTTTGCAAGAAAAATAGCATTTTAAGCTCACCTTCAAACGCTCTTCTGTTTTTCCTTTTTTTTTACATTTCAAAGTTTTCAAATAGGATGCTGCATTTCTTAAGGGTTCGTACCTTCTAAAACCACCCAAAGAGAGAGTGAGAAAAAACAACTTTTTTTTTGGCCTTTGAAGTTGATTGACTTTATTGCGGTTTGACTTAGCGTTTTACTTCAAAGTGTGGAAACAAAAAAATTACCCTTCGCCGTAAGATATTCAGACAAGAGCAAATACCATTTCCGATTTATTTTCTTTTTAATCCTAACGTTTGCGTCATTTACAACCCAGATACAAGACTATATTTGAAATCGATAATAAAGAAAAGCAAACTCTTGAATGTCAGGACGAAGCACTTCACGGAAGGACCCTTCACCATTCATTATTAATGTCTATTTATACCACATCGATTGGAATATGCAATACTTCACAAACACTGAAGAAATTGATTAAAAGTTTGTAAGCACTTTTTTTCTCGCCGAAAATCAATCAGAAAACCTCTTCGATCTTAAATTCATAAACCTGTTTGAGTAATTCGAACCGATGTCAATATTAAATCAAAACACCGTATTTAGGTTAATTTTAGAGATAAACCTATCAAAAATAAGTCAAAGGAAAGGGTTCAAAGACTTCCATTGATATGGCAATTGATATTTATACCGTTAAAATTAAGCAGAATACATGTTTTACCCAACCCAGAGCAATTGTAGTACTACCCCAAACTGAAATATTAAATTTACCTGTGCACCTCATCTCCAGATTGTCATCTGACATAACAGCCCTAATCCCCTGATAAGCCAACATTTCCTCGAAAACCATGACGAAAGATAGCTAATCCCGAGTCCTAATTTCCAGCCGTTCTAGTCCGTAAATTAAGTTATCTGTTCCCTTTAACCCTTTGCTTCCAAACAATTTTAATGTCTTTATCCCCGATGGGCTGATAAGCACGACTCAGAGTTAGCATAACCAGCGCCCTCTCGTGTCAAAACCCCCTTGCGGCTGTTGGGGTCAAACTGGGGAGCATCTCTTACTCTCTCATAAGGTTCTAATAAGGCTGCATTTTCCACCCAACCTGTCTTTACATTGAGACTTAGCGGCATACACGGCTTAAAGGTCACATCAAGTTAGGTTAAGCTACGTTAGGTTACGTTACCCCGCTTTAGGTTATCTTACCCTGATTTAAGGTCCCTTACCCTGCAATGAGTCACGTTACCTACCCTGCTTAAGGTTACGTTAACCTGCTTTACGTTACGTCACGTTACCCGCCGCTTTAAGTTACGTTACCCTGCTTTCGATTAGGTTACCCTACGTTACATTACCCTACGTAAAGTTAATTTATCCTACGTTAGGTTATGTTACCCTACGTCAAGTTACCTAAGTTAGGTTAGGTTGCATTCCCTGTGCTTCGCTGTCGCCAAGCCTGATACCGCTTATTCTCAGCGGATGACTGCTGCCTAGGCCTAAAAGCTTTGGCGATCGTGAGGTGAACTTAGGTCAAGTGCCTCATTGAAATTCGCTTTGCTAAGCTTGGTGACCAAATGTAGACTAGATCACAAGAGGTTGAAACAATTTTCTAGTTTACAAACTATCGGAGTACGTTCGTCAATCGCATGCCTGAAATGACTGTATTGCGCTCTGCATTACCACTCTATTGTGTTTCATTCATTACTTGACGGGGCGGTGAAACAGAAGGGGCGAGTCGAGACGGGGCGAGTCGAGACGGGGCGCGATTCAAAGGGGTGCACAGCGAATCTCTGCGTCAGGATTCCGATTGATTTTTTGTTGGCAGAGGGGAGGGTCACATTGTTTCTCCGGGGGATTTTTAATTTAACTTCAAGCTTTTCTTTCGAGGATTTACCTTGCCAAAGAACGGGGTTGTTGACCTCCGCAAAACGACTGTGCTAAACAATGTCGAGTTGACAGGTTGAATTTCCCACCTCGCTAAAACGAGTGGGGCGAAAAGGCACGTGACTAACCTAACCTCCAAGATTTACAGCCGAGAGGAGCGGTATAGCGAACCCAGGTACAGTACAAATTACCAAATCTAACGTTAACCTATGGGTTTCTTTAACTCAAGCTGGATTATGTTCGTCTATTGTTTGCATAATAAGACTCGCATCTTCAAAGTTATCACCTCCTCCAAGTCAAGTGATTTTCGAATTAAAAAAAGAAAAAGTGACAATGTAATGCAGCAATATCGAAAAAAACTTAATCCTCTCAAATATGCAGGGGACATTTTCAGATCTGGAAATCAATCTAGAGGAAAGTCCCAGATTGCGATTATATCGTTGGCATTTAGGCCCCTTTTAGGTAAAGCGGGAGGCCTTTGTTGGCAAGCAAGTCGCGGCGTGCTATGAAAATTAGGAGGGGGAGAAAAGTTGATTTCCTGAATATGGAAATTCATCGGCTGGGGGAGGAAAATACGGGGCCTCTGGCGGCTACAAGAGTCGGTGGCCTGCAGCGATTAGAGTGTCACTCAAAGTTAAAAGCTGATCGATACAATCGAATTTCAAAGATCGATTTTAATCTTTATCAAGCACATGCTTTTGAAATTTGCATAAAAACCTTCGAAAAAAAAGAAGTGACTATTCACACGCTGCCCCGTTTAAAATGCATTAGGTTGGTTTACGAGCGTTCAAGTCTCCCTTGTATTAACATAAGCGTGCAAATAGAACTGACCAAAAAAAAAAGAAAAAAAGAAATAAAGCAGAAGATGGGCGTTGCCATTATTGATCCGACATGCATTAATATAGGGAGACTTGAACGCACGGAACCCAACCTAATACATTTCACATGGGGAGTCGGGTCAATACACACTTTCAAAATAGATTCGAGCAAAGGACTGATATGAAAAAGAACTTCCGAATAAGAAAACGACTCAGAAAACTTCTGAATAAATTACTAACTGAAACTCCCGAGTAAAAGAACTTCTGATAGAGAACTACCTTTATCCGATTATGTGCGATATAATATGCATATTTTACGAATACAACACAAAAAGTCATGATGGGGCATTTTCCGTAAGATTAATCCGATATGGATTAAACTAGCTGATAGAATCAATAAATATTAATTAGTATGATTAATTAACGTTTACATGACGGTAGCGCTATGATGATGTCGTGATGCCCGAAAAGTTAATTGTGAGCAGCGTTTAATATAGTAATGATGACAATGAAAGGCGGGAATAGACTACAGTGCCATTCCGTGTCAGCAATTGACTAAATTATGTACCGGTACTTGCTGCCGGAGCAACTACATCCGAATACTCTGTAATACTTAAACGCCAATATTTGATACATCCGCGTTTTTGGCAAGATCAATTTTATAAACTTCGAAAAAAGAAATCTCAAAGAATCGCAAAACAAAATTTGAAAGGAAAAAAAATAAAAATAAAATAAATTTAAAAAAAATATGCAGCAGAGAAATTGTAGTATTGAGATTGTTATGAAAGACCAAGTATTTCACATGGCTAAAAAAGTATGGCTTGTGCAAAATTTAAAACATTTTTCACGATAAGCGTTTTTTTTTTTTAAATGATTCTACCAAAAAAAAATTGAAACCATGCTCCCTTGTTGTTTTTGTTATTGTTTTCAATAAAAAAAAATGAAAATAAGATTTTTGATAACCTCAAGCTAGAAATACCCTTGAAGCGTCTTCTGGATGATTTCTTCCTTTAAAATTACCTTTCCTTCAAAGGTTTCAATAGTGTTTTTCTTTTCTTTTTATTTCCCCGGAGAATTGACGCCTGCCCCAGATGCGTGGGGGATAATATTTGTTTGGGCAAATATTTGATTTAACATGAGTGACGCTCCTTGACCGCCTACGGCCACCACCCTGTGACACGAACCCCAGTCGCTGAATCCCGTTCACAAGTTTATTGTTTCCTCACATCCAGATAAAAACAGCCTTCTGAAACTATATCAACTGATATCATCCATTTTGCTTTGTTTTTCAATAAAAAAAGTGGTGAGTTGGAGTATCGGAGTCCTTTTATTTGAAGTCGGGGAAGGAAGGAGCAACAGGAGAGAGGAAGCCACAGCCAAACAACTTAAGAAAAAGAGACGAAAGAGTGGAAGGGCTGCAGGCAACAGGGTCGAAAACTGCTAGTACGAGTTGGAAAGGACAGGATACCTCGGAGGAGAGGACAGGACGCCTTGGAAGAGAGGACATGAGGCCGTGAAAGAGAGGATAGGGAGCCTTGGAAGAGAGAACAAGACGCCTTGGAAGATACGACAGGGAGCTTTGGAAGATACGACAGGGAGCCTTGGACGAGAGAACACGACGCCTTGGAAGAGACAACAGGAGGCCTTGGAAGAGAAGACAGGAGGCCGTGAAAGAGAGGACAGGGAGCCTTGGGGGAGAGAACAGGACGCTTTGGAAGAGACGACAGAACCTAACCCAGCCTCGGAAAGGAAGACATGACACCTTGGAAGAGAGGACTGGAGGCCTCGGAAGAGCAGAGGATGGCCGGTCTAGAAGTAGAGGATAGCAGGCCTTACAAGAGCAGAGGAAATCATGCCTTGGAAGAGAGGACAGGGGGCCTCGGAAGAGCAGAGGATGGCCGGTCTTGAAGTAGAGGATAGCAGGCCTTAGAAGAGCAAAGGGAAATCATGCCTTGGAAGAGAGGACAGGGGGCCTTGGAAGAGCAGAGGATGGCCGGTCTTGAGAGGATAGCAGGCCTTAGAAGAGAAGAGGAAATCATGTTGGAAGAGCAGAGGATCGCATGCTTTGGACCAGAAGTAGATCTTTGAAGAGCAAGCCTTGGAAGAGAGGAGGAGGATAGCAGGCCTCGGAAGAGAGGAAATTACAACTTCAAAGGAAAGCGGAGGCTATGGAACAGAGAATACCGGGCCTTGTAAAAGACAGCCGCCTAGAAAAAGAGGACTGTCGTACAGAGAAAGATAGAGAAATACGCTATTGAACACAGTGAGACAGCATGTGAGTATCAACCCACAAAGTACACACGATAAAAGCTCCCTCGCGCTCTCAAAGACAGCCACATTCCCTTACACGATCCCCACTCAACTCCAGGCACTCTATTGTCCCCAATTTGTATACAAACGCCCGTATAGTTACGTATCAATAACTATCAATTTTTTAGGTCTATTTTCAGCACGCGCATCTGCTCCCGGGTTCTTTCACTCTTAGGCCACGACCCTTGTCGTATGCTACACTTAATAGTCGAAATCGGATAAAAATAACCGGAGGGTGACAGGTGGAGAGCCTAACTTATCCATCGGCAGCCCGCAGAGCACCATAAAGCGTACTAAAAAACCCACAGAGAAGCTGCGTCGGTCGGCGCCTTCAAAATATCAACACACAGAGGAAGTGGGGATTCGTGATCGGAATGTTCACTGGGAATCTAAAACCGGACGGAAGGCTAAAAATGGGGACCCAGGTTATACTACCACTCAGGAGGATGTGACCTTACAGGAAACCGGCTGATTATGATGTACCCTACGGTAGGTCTGACTTTGATCCGCGGAACTGCCCCGTAAACCTAGCTCGAAAAAAATATATATCCCGAAGATCTCATCGCTATGGCTTCTGATCGGTACACAGTAAAAACCAACCCCTGTTTTAGGTATAAAGAGAAGCGCGTTTATTTTTAAAGATACTCCTATGATTAACCATATCAATGGAGAGCTCTCGACGAGACCTTTTTGTTGATATGGTTGTTGAAAGATTTATCTTCAAAAATAACCAAATTACGCTCACCCCCGGTTTCACCTTCATACCCAAAACAGGTGTGGGATTACCTAAAACAGGGGTTAGTTTTTGTAGTTTTTACTGTTTACATAGCGCCTATTCATTTACTGACTATAAGAGAACAAATCTTCATGCTTATACTCATCACTTAACCTAAATCACTCTTACTGGAAAACAGACCCAAAAATAAAAAATAAAGAAAAAAGCTAGGTAAAATTGTTTAACACAAACCAGGAAAACTGAATCAAGAAAATGATTCTTACCACCGTCGCTCCTAATTATGAAGCTTAAATCTAATTACCAGATCAATCCGTAATCAAATCCTAGCTGAACTTCATTATCCCCACCGAATAACTTAATCTTAAGGTGTCTGACATAAGTAGATCCTCCCCCGCAGCGGATGTCGATTAAAACGTTGTCTTGTAGAACACCGTCGCGTGGATTCCCCTCGGAAATATTCACCTATTTCCGGTGTGGCTGATTCCGTCTGCGAGAATGCACTGCCGTTTCGATAACGCAGTCGAAACACGCATGGGTCATTTTTTACGTCAGTCATTGATTAAAAAAACGGAGGAGGTCTTCGGAGGAGGGTGGCTGGCGCCAGTACAGTCGTCATCAAAAGTCTCAAACCCTTGCATTGAATTTTGATCCTTGTCTGTACCGGAGGGTCCTTTACCTCAAGTTCATGTTTATCGCTCTATAAAGTAGACTCTTATCTTAGGTTATCTTGAAGTTGGCTGGCAACGATTCCAGCATAGCAAAGTAAGTTGATTCTAACATATGTTTTTTTCCGATAGGCGCATCCATTTAAAACATTTTCCTTGCTTTTTGTCGTTTACCGTCTTTCGTTTAACATTTAAGCTGCTTATGAAAACTTCGCGATAAGTTTTAACGAAGCGACAAGCCAATAATTCAGTGATTACCGCCGTATATTTTGAGGCGAAGTTTTCTCGTGTGGTGACAGTGTAAAAAATTGACAGAGTGAAAAGCTTTATTAACACGCTGAAACGGAACGTATACTGGAGCTACAGGTCATATTAATAAGTTACCTCAGTTCACGACGTTTTTGCAGGAAAAGTCCAGTCTCTGATATGGGAGAGAACTATACCACAAGTGTATTATTTCACCAGACCTCTCCTAATCAAACGATACGCCGTATCGCAAGTCGGTCTTTTGACCGAAACTTCCTGAATTTTTGGCCGCTCTGGCAGACGGGGAGGCCGCGATTGCGATTTGCAAACTCCATCGAATAACCCTTTCGTTTCCCTGCCTTGACAACCCACTTCACATCGCGCACAATCTCCCGGCTGGCCAATTCGACCGTCTCCATTTTCTCAAACCCATAACCCGGGTTCTTATCCCTGCCATATCGGACCATCGATGTAGTTCTTGGGACGGCCTGGGGCCCAAGGACCCCGAATATATCCGCGTTGAAACCACAGGCGATGTCTTCAACCAGCTGTTTCTAAAAGATTCAACCCAACTTTGAGCATACCTCGAATTTCTGGGTCAAAGTCTCTGTTGACATTGGTCGGTGACTGATCAGTAACTATGTGTCAGAAACGTGTCAGTGACTCACAATCAGTGACAGCGGCTCATCTCGATGAGGTAAACGAGGGCCGTTTGGCATTTCGATCAAAGTGCCGGAAACCTCTTCGGCGAGCGATTAATAGCTTTCGATTCAGACACCGCCCCCTCTTTCTCCCACTGCACAGCATTTCCACGCTCGCCACTCCAGTTGAATGAACTTGACGGCCCTTAATCGCTTTGCTAAACCCTTGCAAAATTGACTCTCGAATAAGTTCAACCCTATACTCAAAAATCTAATTTTACAAATACTTGTTTTAACCCACCACCCCACCGCCCAGCGATGCCGTTCGAAAACAGAAAAAAATATAGGATCTTTTCCGTTCAGTGTTGTGACAATTCAAAAAATATCACCCCACCTGGAAACCTGAAATTTAATTATTCAGGCATTTTCAAAAGCTTCAAATTGCGTATTTCAATGGAAAAAAATGCTTTCAATCTCTCACCCCAAATACTTTGGGCTGTTAAATGGGCTAAGCTAAAAAGAAAATTAAAATAAATCACTGAATTTCAAATACATTTTTTTTCCTTGAGCTGTACCTTATGCTGTCATGAGCCATATTATCTCAATAATCCTCATAATGAAATGAAAGGCTTACCATAACACAAATGACAGAGAAAATGCAACGTTCAAAATACAGACGCTGTTTTAACGCTACGCAAAGTAATCTTTCCAGGGTGACAAACTATAGACCAAGTATTCCTTGCACGTCGCATCCCGGAGAGGGTATCAATGTTTCATCCATCGAATTATTTCGTCTCCGGAGGGTCGACCCAGTTCGTGAGGTACCCGAACGAAAAGAGAGTGGTAGTACCTTAGAGCATAGACTACGAAATCTGGGCAAACAAGATTCATTCAGGAAAGAAGAACACACCCCAAACCGGAGCTTTTTAAACTTGTAGTACAGTGGATACGCGCCTGAGTTTCCTGTCTTCTATAGTTTTCAGCACAAGGTCACCCGCTGCAAAAATGCGGTCTGGAAGCTGATAAAAAGAAATGAAGGAAGGCAAACAGAAGTCGTGTTGTGGCAACTATTCTGAGAGCTGCGTTTTTACCGGCGACCTAGATATTGTTCGCAGAGCACTGTGACTAGACCTAAACACACCATTTGTATGTTTAAGAATTTTACAAAAAAATCTCAACTTTCAAAAATTAGGAATCTACGCTATACTTTCAGATTTTATTAGTAATTTTTTTCATAAAACCTTTTGGATTTCGAAAAGCTGCAGTTTCAAGGCACTAGTTTTCTTGTAACATTTTTGAAAGACACTTCTAAAAATTCATCATCAACACAGTAAAAAATAACTCCTGTTATGAAGGTAAAACGGGAAGAGCGTATTTTGGGTAGCTGTCATAAGCGCCAAAAACCACAAGCGCCAACGCCGCAAGCGCCAATCGCCGTAACCGCCAAACGAGAAAAGTCGCAAACGCCCAAGGTCTTAACCGCAATACTAACCTTACCTAACCTAACCTAACTTAGCCTAACCTGACCTAACGACCTAACCAACCCTTTACGAACTTTGGCGTTTGCGACTTTTCTCGTTTGGCGGTTACGGACTGGCGCTTGCGGCGTTAGCGCTTGTGGTTTTTGGCGCTATCGAATGCCCCCCGCTGTTGATAGGTTCATCTTGAAGCCTGTTTCAATTCCATAGTCAAAACAGGTAAAAACTACCTAGGGGTTAGTGTTTACTGTTAAGTCACCAACCCTGTAAACTAAACTGCCACGCGTAAAGAATATCATGCCGCCCATAGCCAAAACTGACAAATACAAATCGCGTTAAATTTGCGCGCCACAAAATACTTTACCTCGCACAGAATCACTCAGACTTTAGTTCAATTAGCATTGTTCACTGCAAATAACGATTCATTCACTTACGGCCACACCTCTCCGTGTGCGTACTCACTCATTCATAAAGTCTCCCATTGATTATGAAGCTTCTCATTCAATGTTTGGGGGGTCACCCCCTTTCACAGTAAATGCCAACCCCCTCACCGCGTGAGCTAATTGCTTGCAGGTCCGTACATAAAACACGGTTGAGCTAACCCGCCAACGCGAAGTATAAGACGTACAATCACAGCTCATTCCAAAATATCGATGTAATAACCTGTCAGAAAATAGATTTATCAGGACTTGGGCTATTTTCAAAGAACAAAAACCGCATCGTTTTTTTTTTTATGGAAATAAAGGGTAGCTGTCGTAAGCGCCGGAAAGCACAAGCGCCAATCCGTAACCGCCAAACGAGAAAACTTGCTAACGCCAAAGTTCATAACCGCTATATAAACCTAACCTAACTTAACCTAACCTTACTTAAACTAACCTAACCCAACTTAACCTAACTTAACCTATCCTATAAAAAGATAGGTCTAAATATCATTTGGCGGTTACGAACTTTGGCGTTTGCGGCGTTGGCGCTTGCGGTTTTTGGCGCTTTCGAATGCCCCCCGAAAAAAACTGCAAAAACTTTAGAGAGAGACTTCTAAAATGACGCGTAATTGATTCCCACATGTTCTCCCAAGTCGTGTGGGTAAAAGCAGAGGCCTTTGCAATCGAAAAATGGTACGGCTTGCATACATGCTGCTGTTTTTAGCGTTGTATTCGGATTGGGGTAACAGCGGGGGGAGGGGGTAAAGGGCACCCGGTGCTGTGTCATAGCCCGAGTAGCAGGCGCTGACGCCGCGCCGCCGCCGTACGCAAAACATGGCTTCGCAAAGCGCTGCCTTCTAGCACTAGTTAGACGCCGTTTTTATCTCTACAAGTTCTAGAGAACTAGATCACTGACCTCGAAACCACTGTCAGCTGCGCAAGCTAGCACTTAACCCTCCCGCCCCGGTCACAAGTAGAACGCACTTTTAAAAAATCGTACTGCTACGCGGTTGTTTTTCAGGATAAAACAAGATTTGGGGGCGAAGCAAAAATGTTCTTGGCTTTAAAAACAAAATTCTTGGCTGGAGAAAAGATGTTTCTGATCGCAAAATGCTTGATAAAGGAATGGATATGCTCTAAGTGATTTTCTGACCCAGGAGCAAAAACTAGCTCGAGTTTATGATAAATATTTTTTTAAATTTTAATCATGAAATATTCGTGGGAAAATCAAATAATTCTTGACCCTCCCCCGCAACAAAGAATAAATAAAAAAACTTGGACATGAGAAAATGACAAAAGAGATGAAAGATAGACCTACTTTACAAAATGTGATATAAAACCCTCATTAACAGCTGCTTGTAAAAAAAAAAGACATCGAAGAAGCTACATAGCCTAGTCTTTAGAAAGTCATTTTTTTAATTTTTATTTTTTTGCAACGACCTATCTTAGATTTTCCTGATATAATAAAAACGTATACTAAAAAGAACAAGACTCACCAGAAACCTTTTACTGCTGGACGAAAATATAATATCGTCCAAAAACGAATATTCTCAAAGAATAATAAACTGAATTCCAAATTCACGGAAAAATAATTCATGTAATATTCTTACATGTAGAATATTTTTTCTCGGAGACATTCTAAAAATAAATGGACCTGCAAGATCCAGCTAAACGTTGGACAACACTGCCTAAAGTTGGACAACTGTTCTCCACCAATAAATTAGAGAAGTCAGTGCCTTGTCGCTACACTGAATTGATGGTGGGCGGGCCATCAAGTTAACTAGATCTAACATCAAGTATGCACTTCCCTCTAACCACACTCCGACAATAAAAAGGCAAACGCCACCGAAAAAAAGGAAACAATGGCTATCGAGTTACGGTTAACACAAGAGACCCTCAACATGTGACGGAACACTAACAATAAGTTAACAGCTACCTAGTTTAGGTTCAATTCGAACTGTTCGGTACCTTTGGTAAATCTTCATTGGCTAATCAAACCTCGTTGATCACCCTTCATGTTAAAAGGGAAGAAATGGACTTGGTAACAAACTTCGCACGTTTTTCATATCTTCGTATCAATGTACCAGAAATTTAGAATTGATATAACAAACCCAAAGCTTTTCATATCTTTGTATCGTAAGCATTGCTGGGTCATGGGTATGGAAGAGATCTTTGATATCGTATGCCGAAACCCGACCCATTTGGACCAGATAGACGCGCTTTTGTTCCTTGGAGATCGCAAAAAGTGAGGTTAGGTTTCTCAAGATGAATAACGCCCGTTTTTATACCTGCATCAGCGCGGCACGCTGCCAGGTCCGGACGGATGGCATCTGGAGCTCATCTGGCCGGCAGGTGTTGCAGGCAGCTGGTCACCTGCCCCCCCCCCCAACACGTGCCAGATAACCTCACTTCTGGAGA
>Ga0058701_10002940_pt1 | contig 13232 bp, 5 predicted proteins | sample AgamicOrMae_FD_97039 | JGI IMG/M metagenome (GOLD analysis project Ga0058701, IMG submission 97039) | Agave microbial communities from Guanajuato, Mexico - Or.Ma.e | ecosystem: Host-associated > Plants > Phyllosphere > Phylloplane/Leaf | place: Guanajuato, Mexico | collected 2012-06-04
ACAGCCTTCTTCAACCTTTGCACCGCGTCGGAATGTACACTCGCACCCGAAAAAAAAGAGGCTCATTACTTTTGGGATGGACCTAGTATCAATAACTATATTAATTGAGAGCTCTCGACGAGACCTTCTCATTGATATGGTCGTTTAAAAGTTTATCTTTGAAGGTAACCAACGCTCCTGTCCCGTTTTACCTTCATACCCAAAACAAGTGTATGAATACCCAAAACAGGAATTATTTTTTACTGTGATTGATCTATCCAAATAAAAATCAGAGAAAAAAAAGGGGCTTTGTTTAAACAGTTAATCGGAGGTTACAGGTTTCAGCAATCAAATTATGTGGATAACGGTGGTAGCTAGTGAATTGTTTCAAAAAATTCTTTAAATCAATCGGTTGTTCAAAACAGCAATTTCACCTGTTCGATAAAGGGCGGTCAACATATGTGCAGAATTTTCACAGCAGCCCGATATCAATTTTTGTAAGGCACCTTAAAGTCTTTGCCAAGCATTACACGGATTGGTGGCCTGCAATACCAACCGGGACTGCGAATTTCAGTAATCTCTGCGAATCGGCTTGAGAGTCTCCAAGGAACTGTCTTCTATTGCTACTTCTTTATTTCGGACTTTTTTTTCTATATCTTGTCTTCGCTCATTCTACTAGGAAAACCGCTTCCCTCTGCCAGTCGACCCTTCATTACAAAAGTCTGGCATGATTTTCTTTACAAGCGGTCTCTTTCCATGATAGCCGGCATCAATTTTAGCAAAGCAACAAAGGTGAAGAAAACTTTTAACGAACAAGAGTCATACAGCAGTCTTCGAGGTCACAAACAAGCTAGCAAAGGTTCATACACTGAGAAAAAAGGGTTAGTAAAGATTGCTAAAAATGAGTAAAAATAACTAAAAAAAATGCGACTGCGAAACTTGGCTAGCAAACGCCAACAGGTTTGCTGGTAAACGTTTCCGTTACAGAGTACTGTTTTTAGTAACGTAAACTGGCAAATCTCGTAAGGTTATCTAGCCGAGTTGGCTGTCGCTTTTTTTTACTGATTTTTATGAAACTTCACCAACGAAGTTTTTTTTCCGTGTAATAATATCCTGAATTCACTCTTCGCAAGCTCCAGTGACCCAGGTGCAACTGGGAATTTCCGTTGCCGAGGCACTGGTCATTCAGTGAAGTTTAAGTGGTTTCCAGTAAATTTGCACTGGTTTCCAGTGGAATTTCACTGCATTTCCAGTGGGATTCTACTGAATTTTCCAGTGGCATCTGGGTCACTGGTAACTAGTGACCTTTCACTGGTTCTTGCTAAGAGTGTTGCTTTCAGGCCTTTTCTTGTACTCCAACACTGTTCCTTGCATGTCAAACGGTCCATTGTAAAACTTGTTTCATCTTATGGAATATGTAAATAAAACGTATTAGTGCTGCACGAAACTAAATTGGTTAAGCAATGTGGTTGTAAGAGTTTTAATAACTTCAGACAAGTGCCCCAGTTTGCAGTTGAACAAGCTGCCTTGGTAATGATATTCATCGGAAATAATTATCAAGTTGTACATAAGGAACGGTGTCGTATGACAACCATATTGGATTAAGACGATCGCTCGCGCTGCGCGCTAATCCCGCCTTAACCACTGAATTAAAATGACTCCCAACACCACCCAGCCGTGATCATATTGTTCCCATCACCTGTCCCAGTTCACTTGGAAGGTGTAGCTCTTATTGGCATTATATCCCGTGACATTCAATGCAAATTTTTAATAGCGCGTTTTACGTGGGTGTGCTTATGGATACAAAGTTCTCACGTCGTTTTAGATCGGCCTTTATCATCATTGTCTTGTGGACATTGCCGTTATGAATGCGTGACACACGATTTTAATAAAAGCAGTTACCGAAAGACGCTCTCGAGTTGACATGCTAAAAAACACCGCCAACTGAGGAGGCCCAGATTACTCGATAAACAGGAATTTGTGCTACTCGAATTTTTGTTTAAGGCTAACTTACACTGTGTCTGACCCCAAATTAAATCTGTTTTTCGTAAATCATGGAATACATTGCAAATAGTGAACTTTCCTCCATAAAAATCAAACGATTTTCTAAAATATTTCTTATCCATGACACAGATTACGTGCAAACCGTCTATTTGGTGCTACTGTAACACGTAACATTCTTTTCTTATTTTTAAAAGAGGGAAATTTAAAATATACATGATATGAGACTTGCCTGTGGATCTTATGAAGAAATGAAACCAAATTCTTAACAGCGCTGTGGCTTCTATAACTCATAGAATGTCCTTTCAAGATTCCGGGTTTCCATGGGATTTCTTCGGGATTTCTTTCCCTTTTTTTCTTTTCCGGAAAATTCAGGTTTTATTTTCCACTTTTTCCAGGCAAGGAAAAATATATCGTGAAATGTTTAGCACTTATCTATAAAAAAATCATATCCTTTGTAAATGTATTAGGTGTAAATAGAAAGTACATCACAACTTCATAAAACTTAAAAAAAACATCCAAGTTATTGCTAGTATCCCTGTGATGACTTTTTTTAAAAAACTTTTTTCCAGACCTTAAGGAACATTTTTTTAATCGGCGAAAAGGTAAGGACAGGTCAGATTTCACATCAGGTCAAAATAATGCCTGATCTTTCCTGTGCAAACATTAGAAAGAGAACATACAAATTAGAAGTGGTTTTCAGAGGATTTCCCAAAACAAAGGAAATTACCTCGATAGCGTATTCATCACCCTATGGACGGTCTTCAAGGTAAGAACACCTGTATATCTCTTAAGTAGGCTACTTCCAATCACCCTGAGCATGGTAATATGTATGTCGACTGTCAGACCAGAATCGATGAGGAGATATACGCTGAGCTCGACAATGCTGTTTTCTGTGTGTAAAGGCCTTTGTGCGCTGTGAATGCACGGCTGTGCGAATAACATGACTTGAAAACGGGGGCTTCCTTGTTTGACTGTACCCATGCAAGTTTTGACACCCGTTGTAACTCCCAAAAGGTTACGCTAACATGTAGGTGGAATAGGATCTGCAGGGGTGGGCATGCAGCTACCCATCGCACAATACTGAAAGCACATATTACCCTTCGCTAAAGCTCACCGAACCCGCGGTATCTGCTATGAATATCTTGGCCTTTATTGTCAATTGCAAAACTATCGAATGGATTTAAAGGTGAATGTGGTTCTACTGAGAGTTCATCACATTTATACAAAAGTAAATTAAGTTATTTTGGGGGTTGGAATTTGAAATTCCATAACTTTTCTGCATTAAAATAAAATGACTTCAAATGAAAATATAAGCCTCAATTATAAGCCTTTGTTTCCCACTGATATATCCACCTGACAGCAATGATCAAAACTCAGTTATGTGAGCCCACATCGGCGATCGTTTTGAGAGACCTTTTTTTAGCATTACATTTTTTTCACGATTGAAAAGAAATCAAATATTTCGCACAACTTAAAAAGATTGAGCCAATATGGTTTTAATTTCGAGGCGGTTGCACGATAACTACAGTTAGGAAGCCCGGTATTCTCTGTCATACGTTTATGTTGGACTTCCGACGTTATCTTATGCTTGCGCAACATGCAAAGAGAGATGTGGGTGGCTATTTACAGTCGCGAGCGAAACATGAGCTCAAGATGCACAAGAGTTGTTACATTATTTCTAATATCCTCATGGCAAAGAAATTGCCAACTTTGTTTTCATCTCGCGATGACGTGCTTCTGTGACACGGAGAAGGATGAAAACATGCTCAAGAGACTTGGGTGTTTCGGAGAATAAAACAAGCATTAAATACCACAAATGAAAAAGTAAACTATGCAGTAAATGTTCAATCGAACATGACCCATACGGACTTGTAGAAAGAATCGGTATAGGTGTATCTGTACTGCTACATACCGAGTCGAAGATACTTCCGAAGATCTTACCGATAACATGATATCGTGTAGAAGTTCCGCATCTCGAGGACTAACGCAAAATTATTGCAAAGGTTTAATGCTTTCGCTTTAGGAATGCATCATAGCACTTCGGGATTCATAACAAAGGAAAAAACTTAAACTTCATACCCAGCACCTTCGCACCTCCACCATAAACTGATTCGAGTGGTTGAATAGTCTTTGATGAGATCCTCCGGCACCTTCAGACTTCAGCCTTCTTCTAGTTACATGTTTGTCTTTGGTTCTGAAGCTGAAGTATTTCTTTCGTGGATGTATTTATCAAGTATGTAATTTTCGTAGCAGTGCGTTACCCCTACAAACAAAAGCGGAAATGAATATCTGCGGTATGAGGACTGTTCCGCTAACACAGCAGAGTTGGTGAGTCGTTGACACCGCTGCTAATTGAAACAGATGGCGTTCGCAGCGTTGCCCATCTCAGCATTAATGCGAAAACCGTCTGGGTTAACCCACGAAATGAGCCAGACTAGATAATGTATTCTCTTAAGGAACGCAACACTCTAAGCAAAGACTTTCCTGGTCTTTACCTACTTCCTTCAAACCTAATGTGATGTATATTTGCTCTTCCACGAGCAGGACAATAATTTCATAAATATGTAACCTAAGGTGACTAAAACGTTAGACTTGATACGAGCATAAGGAAGAACCCGCTAAGAGAGCGTGTGGGCGCGCATTTTGTTGGCAAGCAGGAAAAAGTAGAATGCTGTACGTTTCTGTAACTTAAAAAAGAAACCTGTAATTTCAAACACGTGCTTCCAAAATAATTCCTTTTTTTCCGTAAGTATCTTTCCTCTTTTTGCTATATTTTACGCGGTTGGAGTAGTTTTCAGTAAGTACTTGAAAGTTGTTTCAACGCCTGTAATTTTGGTGGAATTGAATCAAATTGTTGGTTGATTTTATCGGATATTACGACCAAGAGTAATTGATGGCCAGGGCAATATTGTTGTCTAAAGTGCTAATTAGTTCCTGACAATGGGGAAGATGGGAGGGTTGCCGTTATGGGTTGCTCGACTCGGTCCTAACTTTGCGTACAATAAGTTTGAAGTCACGTGTTAAAAAATTCATGGGGATAGTCTGGAGCTGGAGAGGGGACGAACTAGCACTGTCAAGTAGGGCGACAACTTGAGGGCAAAGGACCTTCCACCCGACTTCTCAACATCTCGAACTTCCAACCAAATCACAAATACAATAATTGCTTTTTCCATAGAGAGAAAAAAATGTCTTACGCAATCACAATTATATAAGGCAAAACTGAATAAATTTCAGACCACAGATCAGTCGTGACTATCGTTAAAATTATAGATCACAGGAGGAAAAGAAACTTACATTAATGTAGGCATGTACATAGAGGCAGGAAAAGAAACTAGCAAGAACTCGATCAGAAGTGACGATTGAACAAGGTTCCCCTCCTCAGTTCAGACGAGAGTAGCTCCTACGAATTCGGGCATCTCAATGGGGGTAGGAAAAGAATCTAACAAGGATACCGTCAGAAACAAACACGGATGAGCCAGCTACATACATCGGACCACTGGGCCAGGGAAAATGTTTTTTTAGGGATGTCCACATGCAGTACTACACGATATCATGTTGAAATGCATTACGTTCGCACAAGAAGTCAGTTCGGTTTCAGGCAATGAAGCCCTGGCCAACTCTTATTACAGTACAGCTTCTCTGAAAAAAATCTCAAAAATCGTCGATACATTTAAATAAAAAATCCAGATTCGCAGAGTTCCAAATTTGAAAATTGTTTCCCTGCAATTCTTGATATGTCTTACTGGGATATAAAAGAGTGAAAAAAGAAAGAAATAAAAGTCCCAATTTTGAGGAATATTTTTGGACGGTTCTTGCCGAAACCTCTCTTGATTCAACGGTTCAACGCAACGTTCAAGGACCATATTTAAATTATTTTAGCCTTTAGGAACATGCATCAAGACAAATTTCTCGCACACCGCACGCATACACTTTCTACAAGCTGACACACGCCACGCTGAAATCCTTTTTTCATTTTCTCTTTTTAGTAAAACTGTTGATTTTTTTATTATTATAATATTCGTTGTGCGAACAAGGAAGTAGTGCAGCTTGGAAATGTCTTTGCCAAAATGCTTTAAAATGTTCGGTGCTGACACGCGGCAATGTGTGGTTGTAATAAGGCTCACTTGTCAGTAGCTCGTTGCTGTGGTGCCCGGTCCTGACCGACCAGACACGGCCGAGCTCGACCCGGCCCTGGCCCGAAAGCCCGCCTTATTCTATGCATGTCTCGTAGAGCGGGAAAAGGTCACGCAGGTGGAAGGACTGGGCTTGGTCTACACGCCACAGAGACGGTCTCCGTGTGCCACGCAAAATTGTGTTACGTGTTAAACACTGGGCAAACGTGTTAAATATTGGTTTGCCGAGTGTAAAGGTGTTTTCTCGGGATAACTTTGGTTACACTATTCACGCTAGGCCACATGGTGTTACAACCAGCTACAAAGGCCGCTATATAATTTCCACTTTTCTTCACTTATTTTACAAGGAGTTCGGAACTAAAGCCATTATTATAAGATTGCGTAGCTACAGATGATTAACTGCCTAAGAAGGTCTTTAGCATGAACAGGAACTTTCATCTTGGTAGAGGTCACACAAATATTTAACTTCAATTACGGTGGTACCCGTTCACATCGTTAGCCTACGAGGTCACAGTAATCTCCATTGGTACATGTTTCTTATCGCTCCAAATTTGAATCAGTAAATGTCTCTGAGATTCAGTGAAAATTCACTGAATATCAATCTAGCAGCACTGATTTTTTTAGTAGTGCTATATTAACTGAAATTCGGTGAATTTTCACTGAATCTGAGACACTCACTGATTCAAATTTCGAGTGACCTAGAGTGCAGGTTACTAAAAATTTTAAAATAAGCAAACCAGATTAGATGTACTGCATAAACGTCAGTAATGGACATCCCTTTTTTTCGCAGAATTTCTCGTTCTTAAAATGTCGTGTGCTCCCGACCAGGGCCCGACCTTCACCATACCCGTGACCTCGTCTTTCCAAGTATCACAAAGTAATTAAAATTCCACCTGCATTTCCGGGAAAGAGGGTTGAATCTCCACGACCAAAGAAAGAAAAGTTTTTCTTCCATTCGAAATACATTTTCTCTCCCTGAAAATAGTAGCGCCCGTAAAGGATTACAGCAACGTCTCGGTCAATATTAATTGAAAAGGCGAAAAATATAGCAGGAGAAAAAAATTCAAAAGGGCCGGAAGAGGCTGCGCCTGGAGACATTAATCATTGAAGTCTGGAGGTCGAATTCTGGGCAGGAAATTAGAGACTCTATCTGATTTGTATGAAAAAGGTGTGACATGAATCGCGACACGAATACGGGCGAAGATAGTCCTACTGAATGAGTCGCTAGCGAGCGGGTTCTGATTCAATTCTGCGATTAGTGTAGAACAAACGTTGTCTTAGTTCATAAATCTTGCAATAGCGAGGATATCTTGCGGATGAGTTAGTCTTCGACTACGCTGCGGTTGGAAACGAGTGTTTAAAACACTTGCAACTCCTTCTTCCCTTTTTACTTTTTACCAAAAGACCACCGAACATCATGATTCCCCTTAGGGATGGTACACACCAAGCGGTCTTTTGTTGACCATTTGACCCCTCACCCCCACCCTCATCGTGCCAATACAAGACCCCGGTATTTCGGCAATACACTTGTACAATACAAACCAGTAGATGGTTAAAAATCTGCTGGGCGAGAAAATAAAAGATTTAACACTAGAAGCGCCAAGGTCCCTTTTTTGGACCACCTAGAAATTAAAAGTTGCGCCCTTCCTATGATTGTTATCAAACCACCTTAAAATTCCTGACTTTTATTTCTTTTACGTGCACTATCTGTTAAGGAAAAAAAGTGCCCCCTAGGTCAAAATCTATGGGGGCAAAATGGATTACACTAGAATCGCCACGGTCCCATTTTTGTACCACCGAAATTAAAAGTTGGGCCCATTCTATGACTGTTGTCAGACCACCTTGAAGCTCTCTGATGTTTATCACTTTTACCTACCTTATCTATAAAGAAAAAAATCGCAGCGGTACCAAAATAACCTCCCTGCACGTTAAGTTTAGTATTCTTTCAACAAAGCAAACATCTCATCTCTAGCATTATCGCTTGAGATATTACTTGGAATTTCGATACGTTGAGGAAATAGCGAGACATTTTTAATCAAATTTTAGAAAATGGCGTTTGAGAGCTCTGCGAGAGCTCTGTCGGATTCCCCACATGATTGGCGCCCCTAAAACAGCGCCTGTATGCTAATCAACACGTGGCTTTCATTTAACATGGAAGTAAAAGTAGACGTCCGTAAGCCAAAATCAGTTCATTTTGCACTAGTTCAATTTTGATCTCCTCTTCAGAGAGGAAACACTTGCAGCAGTGCTCAAGGTTAGTGTCTACACAATCTGCTCTCAAAATTATCGAGGGTTACTTTGCCAATGAAACTTTACTGAGGAGTCGACCGTGTTCCATATAAAAGAGTTTTTTCCGATGACTTTTTAGGACTCCATCATGATGGAGGCAAATAGAGTGATTGCTACCACTATACGAAAAGTTTGGTCTGCAATAAGCGAGGGGAAAATAAGTCTTTTATTTGCTGGTCGCCATCTTGCGCAATCTTCGTGATTGCGCCACGCATCACCGGCCTGCGCAAATAACGCCAATGACAAATCGCACGCTGCCTGCTTGTTTATCCCCCTTAGAATCAGGGCGTAATGTCTTGCCGAGTTGTCCCCACCCAAGATTTTCGCGCTTTTCATAGAACGCCCCACGGATTCAGTACAAATGGTACGCACTTTTTCTCATCCTTTATGCTTGCGTTTCGTCTACGCCGCGAAGTGTGCTGACTGTGAACTGCGCTGCGAGTAGCACAAAGATTGTTTCAACCTGTTGCTAACGATAAGCGTGAAATCAAACAGACGTATTACAGCCTGTCAGGGCCACTCACGAGAAACAGGATACACTAACAAACCGACGTCAGAGGCGAAACGAAAATGGGAGATAAATGCTCAAAATCTTATGAATCCGTCTGCTGGAAAAAGCAAATACTAAGTTTTAGCAAAGACAAACGCTAAATATTTTCTGATTTACGTTTTATATTTTTTCTTGTAATTATAACTGTATGTATCGTGAATGGGAATATTGTGTCTTTACTAGTTCTGTGGCCCTCGCTGTTTATTTTTTTTATTTATTTTTTTCTTTTAAATTATAAAAGAACGAGTTTATGTTTTTCTTGTCCGTTGACCGACAGGTATCACAGCATTACTCATATTTCGTAAATAAATGTTTTAGACAAAATGCAACTGTCCTTCGTAGACGTAAACAAGAATTTTGCATAAAAATTGTTATTGAATTTCATTAACTACGGGGAACTTTCATGTCATCTCCGTAACAGGAAAACCTAAGAGAGAATCAATTCATTTAAACTTAAGTACAAATAAATTTCCCTATGAATAAGTAGGAAAATTCAATGTGCTTCAGACAGAAAAAAATACAATCAGCGGATTAGGGAATTTTTTCCTGTTTTCTCTTTTTTACAGTTTTGATTTTTTTTTTATAACAAAAATATAAAATGGCGATGAAAAATGTTTTAGCGCATACTACATTGAAAATTTCAAAACTTTTCTTTTGACAAAAAAAAATCAAGAAAAATACTCTACATTAATAATATTTTAAAAAAGACACTCTACGAATCACCCAAGTTACTATAGAACTAATGTGAAAGAAAGGACGTTGTTCTTATCTTATAAATATGTGCCAGTATTAAAACGAGATAAATCAAAAGCAAACGAAACTTGTTTTCGTAAAACGCTGCTGAACTAACATACATTTCCTGGGGCTTACAGGACCAAAGAGAGCCCCGAATGACCGTGCAAACCCTTTGGGCTCCGCTTGCGGAAGCCATTCAAATTAACATGACAGCCACTTTGAACTATTTGTCAAAATCCTGCCTACAGAATGGTCGCCCCTAAACAAGATACATCGCGATGTGCCGCCTATAAAGAGGGTGTAGTGAGAAAAGACAGGAAAAGTCTTAACTAAACTGCGTACTGAGGTGGAACTCACGTTGAACTCATTGACGTGAGGTGAAGACCAAAACTGTAAGGAGCTTTGAAGACAGAAGTGAGGAACGCAGTTGTAGCTACTCTACAATTTCATTAATATGACCCAGTGCCCCTCCACCAACGCGAGAACGTACTTTTTCTCTCTTAATTGAGGGTGATCTGAATTCTAATTAGCCTTTTAATTCTGCTTCGTTGTTCTTAGTAGTGCGACACAGTCTTCGCCATTAGGTGGTTCCACTCAAATGATGAACTTCCTGGCTAGCGAAGGAATTTTGCAAGCCTCGTAAAAGACCATCAGGTAGACTTTGTGTTCGGTCAGGTAAGTTCACCAAACGGGCCCTATTAACAACTTTGTTTCTAACAGAGTTCGCCAACTTTCATTTTCAATGCGTCATGGTAGTATGCTGTGATCATCAATGCTTATAGTTTGGCTAATACAGGCCTTCAAATATCACCCGGCTGAATCGTCAGTGAAACTGGAGGTTCCGTTCCCACCACATGAAGGCATATTTTTAGCGGCGAAAGAACACTTTTAAGAAGTCTGATTTTTTTTTATATATACAAATGAATTCTTCGAACAGCATCCTGAAACTAAGTACCTTATGATATTTTTTTGACATTAAAAATATGTAGGAGAGAAGCAGTACAACTTAACCGACCTGTTGATGGGTCTTTACTGGAAACCAGGATGCGTTTTCAAGTCCATTAAGGAAGCAACGGAAGATAAATGGCGTTTGAGCAAAGCACGCTTGCATCACTTATTGAAAGACTGGGCTACATGCTCTCCATGAGAGTCATAGCAGTTCCTCGAGGGCTTCGACACCCTCGGCTTTACGATTGATGTGTTCTCTGGTCATGTAACTCCCGGATTGTGGGGTCATATCTTTATCCATATCAAAGTGGTATGATAGAATTGATATCGAGGATACAAAACGTTGCATGTAAGGTTTGAGCAGGTTTCCATTGTAAAAGCACCAGGACTGATGTTAACTTGGGGATTTATTTTTTATAAAAGGTAGACTATGTCATCTTGATCAAAGTTAAGCGATACATAAAGAGCAAAATTCACGAGATTCAATCCATTAATTGTCGCATGTCGGATGTAGTGAACTTTACACATCAATGAGAATCACATCTCGTGCTGTTTTTTTTTCCTCGATAAAATTATTTATACTTCTTTTCGAGATCTTCTGGACAGAAAAGAGCGAACTTCCGGATGGAAATACTTTAGCGTAGGTAAATCCTAACGGCGGTAGCGTTAATTACAAACACGACATACTAGGAAGGAAATATTAAAGTAAAAATATGGCTGGTAATTCATTTCGAATTTCAGAATAGGACTACGCCTAAATAGTTAACTAACGTCATCACATTTGGATTCACGACAAACTCAGTAACAGCTATTTGATACCGCCGCGACTTTGCCTTTCCGCTTGGAGTTTGCCAAATTATCGGAGGTCAGAGCGGCAATACGCTACAAAGTACTTTCATAAAGATCAACCGAACTTTCCTCTAGGTTTACCAGCGTATAAACAAGTTTGGTTGGTAAACACATGAGCTTCGATGGGTCTATAAGAGGACGTCGCAGAGTAAATACACGGTTAACACAACCATTATGAGAAGACTGAGAATAAGGGGAGTTATTTGTAAAACTTGCACCTGATTGTACTTCCGAGAATCGAATTCCTGTCTCCAGTATTTGTAAATATGTAATGAAGATTTTAGATGTAACTCGTTTTGAGTATTAATTATCTCTTAACGATATTTTTCAAATGTGGTAATAAAAATTCCATCTCCTGTCTCTTTATTCATGGGAGATCATAGAGGTTAGACTGACGGTCAAAGCACAGTTGGCTTTCATATACGGACTTGAGTATGAATTCCCAATGACGACAGTGTATGAATTCCCAATCATGATAGCCAGGCGGAGAACTCCCTAATGGTTACTATTGCCCTTTTACGAAGTATCGGCATTGAAAAATTAAAATTATTTAACTTGATACGAAGTAATTCTTTTTTCTTCAGGAAGGTACGTTCGTGAGATCATTTCTGGATTTTTAAGTTGGTTGAGTAATCAAGTATGCCATTATATCAATGCAGCTCGTGTTCTTTTTCAAAATGAGTACAGAAGTTATGTTATCTTTTTACTCGTATTTACTGTAATACCACCTGAGGCAAACACCTCCCACAACAGTCCACGTGAGATGACTCGAGGAGCGGCATACCGGTAACCTAATCGTGCAATCGCAAATCTAACCTCAAAACTTGAGTCTTTCAAAGAAGTTATCAAACTCTACTCCCGGGTGAGTGTGAAATTCCTTCAGTGTCACCAAACCCAGCGCCGTCAAAACTCTTCTAAAATCCACAGGGCTACCAGACAAGTTTCATCTCCAAAAAGTGACTTCAGTTCCTTTTTTTTGAATCTGTGGCTTTTTAAGATCTATCTGATTGAGGAAAACAAAACAAAATTCAAAACGATGTATGTAGCTCAAATAATTATATGAAAAAAATACATACTGTACATAACGCACAAACTACGGAGATCTGTTTACAGCAGTAATATCTAAGTAATTATTCGACACTAATGTGTGCATGTCGCATGCAAATATCACAAGTGATTTCAACGAATCTTATACTGCAGCGTCTAATCAAGGTTTTTATTTCCAATTATACAAAAAACATTCGGTCACACTGTATTCTTTGAATCTATGCCAATAGAACACTTTCAGACTTGCAACAATGACGGTGATTTATAAATTTTAGAGCACTGACGTGCGTTTGTATACACAACATAAATCAGTCAAGAGAAATCAATTCACCCGGCTCCATAAAAATGAGAATAAATATCGACGCATTTGGTGTTGTTAAACTTCTATTTCTTGGTTGTTATTCAAACTAAATACGCGAAAATGGTAGAATTCACAAGAAATCAAAGTATTATACGTAATTGATCCGATGAATATGATGGGTATCAAAGCAGAGAGTATTAAGAAGATATATACTTCTGCCAGCACGTTCATTCCTTTAAAGTTACTAAACTAAACAGTCCTAAACATTCATCAATTAAACCCTAACGTATCGCAGTACTTGGAAAACAAGAAAATTAAAAATCCAATTTAGGGACTCAATATGCCCATAAAGTTAAGATAAAACTAGAAAAAAAATGTTTTGATTTTGAAAATGACT
>Ga0058701_10002941_pt1 | contig 13232 bp, 8 predicted proteins | sample AgamicOrMae_FD_97039 | JGI IMG/M metagenome (GOLD analysis project Ga0058701, IMG submission 97039) | Agave microbial communities from Guanajuato, Mexico - Or.Ma.e | ecosystem: Host-associated > Plants > Phyllosphere > Phylloplane/Leaf | place: Guanajuato, Mexico | collected 2012-06-04
ATAAAAATCTGTGTTCATAAGAGTTCGTGCGAATAAGTTCGCTCATTTTGTTTCCAGGGCGAAACACGAATCGTTGAGAAATTTAGCCATTTGAGGGGAAATTTCGCAGTAAATAGAGCGTCGTTGTTGGCAAAGAGGTTGGCAATGATTAAGATGTGGGTCATACGCTACAGCACGGCGCGGCCCCGCCGCCGTTGGGCGGTTGCGGCGCCGGCTGCGGCGGCGGCGGCGGCGGCCGCGGAGAGAGGATCCTCCGTTCCGGAAACACAAGAGCAGCACCTACAACCGTTACTGGAATTCTTGCTTCGAGGCCGGATACGACCGAAAACTTACTTCAGCGCGGGACCACCGGACTTCACTGCCAATTTTAAGGTCCCATTTTTCGACTTGTGTCCTCGCCCTCAAGGTAAAGACTAGCGGTAACGAGGTACAAATGCAGTTAGCCTTATCTAAGATTATTATTGTACTTTTTACTGAAAAAAAATGTATTTTTTTGTGAAAAGTTTTCAAAAAATATTTTTTTATTATTTCATGATATTAATTTTTGTTTTAATGATTTACTTTTTTTACGTTTTAAGTTTATTTTTTTATTTTTTTGCGTGGAATGAAATATGTAATGATTATTAAGGGTATGGAGCAAATTTATTTTCTTCCAAATTCGAGGCAAGATTTTGTTTTCAAAAAGAAGTTATAGTAGTACTAAACTACATCGATTCTCATTTTCGAAAATCAATTTTCTGATTAAATATAATACCAACAAAAAAGAAATGAGCGATTTTGCATAATCAATTTTCTCGTTGTTTTAAGATGTAAATTATATACCGATGAAGGTGTGTCCACGAATTCTAAATTTTACATTGTCGAACAATCGATTTAAAGAAATGAAAAATGAAGTAGGTACTTCCATTATAGCAGTAACCAACAAATTTCTGATCTCCCATTATTTCAAGTTCAGCGTTAAGAAATATTCTACGAAAAAAATCGTTTTTTATGTGGTTTTTTTTCCAGTTTGCTACGCAAACTTATAAGGACAAGAGAACACTCTAAATTTGAATCAGTAAGAGTGTGAGATATATACCACTGAAAAAATTAGTAGTGGTGTATTGACTGAAATTCAGTGAATTTTCACAGAATCTCAGAGACTCTTACTGGTTCAAATTTAGAATGTTCTCTTTTCCTGATAGTTTTGCGTAACTAGTTTTATCAAATGGTTTGCTATTCCAGAAAAAAAGAAAAAGAAAAAAAAAACTTTTTTGTAAAATATTTCCTCTTATATATTATCTTAAATGAAAACTTGAAAAACTTAAATTAAAACTTGAACATCTGTATCCTTTAAAACCTATTTCATTTTCAGAACTGCTGTAGTTTCCATGTTGTCAAGGGGCACTATCAGTTTTGGCGACAGAGCAGGAAACGCATTAAAACAAACAGGGCGTCTTGCGTACGCAAGTGAGTTCGCCGACAACTAAAGTGGAATGCCCATTGCTTTCGAGTCTACGACAGCGTGCGACAGTTTTGTTACCCCGGAGACGTTGTGGGGTGGTGGCGGGGGCCGGGTGGGGGTAGGTGGGGGCCGAGCGGAAACGCCCAGGGGCTCTGCGCAAGCAGTACAGTGCACGCCAACACTGTCTTGATATAGTTGGAACGAAGCAGCCACTGCATGTTGGGACTGTCCATAAACAAGCACGCCGCTTTGACCAGCTATTACCGTATTTAGGGACTTTTTGTGGAGGAAGAGGTTCGTTTTGCGTCACAAAAGTAATAAAACAGATATAGGAACTCATAAACTGGAAGTAGGTTGAGTTAGGTGTGGTTTTGATGGGTTAAAACCGGCAAAGTAAACCTGGGAATTTTTCGTCTTTCAAAGGTTAGGTCTAGCAAGGTTAAGTCTTGCAAAGTTGGGTCCAGGAAAGGTCAGGCCTTGAGAGGTTAGGTTATGCGAGGTTCTTGTATAAGGCTAGGTCGTGCAAATTTACGTCTTGCAGGTTATATCTTGAAAGGTTGGGTCTTGCAAGGTGGGGTCCAGCAAGGTTAGGTCTTGCAAAGTTAGGCCTTGCGAGGTAATGTCTTACTAGGTTATGTCTTGCTAGGATAGATCTTCAAGGCTAGGTCTTGCAAAGTTAGGTCTTGCGAGGTTAGGTTTAGCTAGGTTAGGTCTTGCAAGGCTAGGTCTTGCAAGGTTAGGTCTAGAAAGGTTGGGTCCAGCAAGGTTGAGTCTAGCAACGTTGCATGCGGCGAGATTGGGGCTGGCAGTAGCAAGGTTAGGTCAAGACGGGTAGCATTACTTTTGCCCGCAGGCGGACGTGCCGGAAACATTCCAGCATCCTTACCAGCCGACATAATTGAATTTTTCCTTGCGCCTGATAGAAACAGCACGGGCAGAAAAGCTCCATCGTCTGAATATTATATGGCATCAGCGGCAGGTAGCCTTTGTAGGAACGTTATCCCGAGGGATTCGCAGCATTTGTGAGCATTTCGCGAGCATTTTGCCGACGCGAAGCAAAAAGGCGGGGTATAGACTAAAGGCGGATGGCGACTAAGCTAAACATTGCTGCCTCCTGTACAGTATGTGTGTTTGGCAGAGCCGGCCGGCCAAGAATATTGCATGTTTGCTGGATCGACCTGAAACGGTTCCTAAAGAAAGGAGAGGGCGGAGAATAAGATTGTTGTAATTTGGCCCTTTTTTTCAGAGCCAAAATCAAGATATGGGAAGGCCATAAAACGACGCCATCACAGCAGAGGTACTGGTACCTCTGAAGTTTCTGACAGGTGGACGAAATTGAGGCCTGAGTTAGAGCAGTCTATCTCTTAAGAGTGGGGAGATAATTAATGAAAATCCGAATCATTTTTGCCAACGAAAAGTTACCGATCATTATCAGGAAGGTCTTGTTCAGGCACCTTCTCCACAAGTTTTGATTTGCCTACAATAGACTAGTGAGTGATCTAGTTTTAAGGTACATAGAACACCTTCCCTGAAAATTTATCTTGCCAGGAGCAGGTCTTTCAGCAGAGAATTACCTTTCCGCAAGCTAACCTACCAAAGCCTATTTTTCAACAGCAAATTTTTCGATAGCCAATCTTTCGAAAGTCAATCTTCCGATAGCAAATCTTCCATCGAAAGCCAATCTTTCGAGAGCAAATCTTCCGAAAGCGAATTTTTTTGAGAGCGATTCTTTCGAGAGCAAATATTTTGAGAGCGAACGTTTTGAGAGCCCATCTTTTGATAGCTCATCTCCTTTGCGAGCCAAAATTTCAAGATCAAATATTTTAAGAGCTGATATTTCAAGAGCCAATATTTCAAGGGGTCAATATTTTGAGAGCTGTCCCTAGAGTAAATTCTTACAAAATCAATTTTTCGAGAGCCAAACTTTTGAGAGCCAAAATATAAAGATCTAATATTTTGAGAGCTGATATTTCAAGAGCCAATATTTCAAGGGGTCAATATTCCGAGAGCTATCCTTAGAGTAAATCCTTCAAAAACCAATTTTTTGAGAGCCAGTCTTTTAAGAGCCACTTTATTCAGAGTCAATTTTAAGATAGCACAGCATTTAGAGCGCTATTTCTCTAAAGAGCCACGAGAGCCGCTGTTGACGGTAGAGCAGCTAATAACGCAATACTTTTTTATCTAAAAAAAAAGTAAAAGGCAGTGACAATAGGCCAGTGGCTCGTCCTGTCTTTCGACACGAATGCATCCGAAACAGCGGTCCATTCGGTGCTCTCGGCAAAAAGAAACCCGAAAAATTCATCACATTGCTAAAGCATCGCTGTAATACCTCCATGAACTTTCCGCAATGTACAGTATTTTTTAAAAGTTAAAAGGAAAATGACTGTCAGAAAATATTCTGAGCGGAAGCCCTGCATCTGTTGATAAAAAGCTTAATTAATTAGGGGCAACTCAGAAGGATTGAGGTTGACAGAGGCGCTTCAGCAATAACGGAACACTCTTCAACCTATCAAGAAACTGGCCTGCTCTTTTCAATTGACTTTTAAAAAGAAAAAACAGACATCAAAAAGTCTGAATGAGGAACAGGCTCAGGAATCTGCATTACCTTGTTAAGGAATAGGTTTGATGCGAGGGGACGGGATACGAACTTTCAAGAGCTATAGTTTCCGCTGAAATCAAAACTAACGTTTTTGCTAAAATCAAAACCAGTGTTTTCGCTATTATCTAAACCGACGTTTTTGCTGAAATCAAAACCAACCAGGTAGGCTTATTTCGCCTACATCGAAAACATCTTTTTCGATTCCACACAAAAGAGATTTGAAAAATCGGCAATGAAGTAAAGATAAGGTTATGGAAACGCATTATAGTGAACAAAGACTTTTTTTTAGAGATTATTGCCGAACTCTCGAAATTGTATACCATCAATTAGTGACAGAAATGTCTAGTTATTACTTTTTTTTTAAATACGAAAACATTTTTCAAGCGTTACGGCAACATGTCTGAAATGATGAAAATGTGCGAGTTGAATCGGTGAAACAAAGCTTACTTTTCACACAGCCAAATTTTCAGGTTTAGCGTAATTTCGTTATCTTTTCAACCTAACGAGACCTTTTTATAGATATACGTAGTTGTTGATAGGTTCATATTTCAAAATAACCAAACCCTTCCTCAGTTTTACCTTTTCCCAAACAGGTATGGAACTACCACAGAGATTAGTTTTACAGTATTCGAATATTGGCGCCCGTGTCGATATGCATAGATTCCATACCTACAACCACCTGGGGTGAGGTTAGGTGACTTAAATTAATTATGAGTTCTTTTCCACATCTCAAGGTCCGTGTGAGAGTGGAGGCTACGGGAAGGCGAGGGCGGCACGCCACGTCGTCCATGCCGGAGCTGTCCGAGGCGCCAGCCCGCGATTTGGTATGCATGAAAATCCGTCATGCGGCTGACATGATGGCCGCGGACAAATGATACGACAAAAGCAAGGCGGCCACGATTCACCGGTCTTTTCGGAGTCCAGGCTAATGGCATGACCAGGCGACCACGCTCACCCTATGATCGGATTAGAATTTCAAACGTATGACCACTTTTATTCGATCTGTGTCAAAGAAAGCATCAAAAACTTTGTTTTACCCATAACAGCCCAAAGTATTTATTTGGAGTGAAATTCAGATTAAGAGAAACTGAAAGGATTTTTTTCCGTTAAAGTACGCAATCTGAAGCTTTGGGAAATGCCTAAATAATTAAATTTTAGGTTTTTAGAGAGGTGATATTTTTTAAATTGTGACAATACTGAACTGAAAAGAACCGCTAAAATATTTTTTTCTGTTGCCGAACGGCATCGCTGGGCGGTAGTTGGTTAAGGAAAAAATGGACCAATATAAATAAATTTGGAAAAAAAATAGTTTTAAAAGTGTTTTTTCTCTCTGTTTTTACTGATAAAATGAGAAAAATTGGGCCAATTGAAAAGAAGAACGTGTTTCAGAAGTTTTTTTTAATCGATACTTTGAGATTTATTTCAAAGAGAACACATTGTTTGCTTTTAGAAGGGATTATAGCCGTAAGCATATATTTGATTTATGACAAATACGGCCAATTAGGATGATCGGGAAACTGCGATAAAAAAGGGTTTAATTTTGGTTTCACACCAAAAAATAACACTCGTTCTTTTAAACGCTTCCGTGGAGTTTTAAACGCATTTTTTAGCAGTCTTTTTTTTAATTGGCTTTTATTGCAGTTTTTGGGAATATTTGCCTTTTTGGCACGACCTAGAGTGTCACTATATTATTTCCCACAGAGCCTCGACAGCTGTGTTAGATTCTAGAGAGTCATTATTCTGCACTGCTTGAAGGAGCCTTTTTCCTGCACCCTAGAGAGCCATGTCGTCATTAACGAGGGTCCTCCCTACATTCTAGAGAGCTTAGAAGTTCCTATAGACTGCTTCGCGAGCCCTTTTCCTTGCAATTAAACGGAAACCCGGGAGCCGGGATGAATGTTACAGAGAGCAATGCATTAGAGAGCCACGTCTTAGAGAGCAGATAATGTGTACGTCGTGTTGCGGTGAATTTCGTTTTCAGTTGACGGCGCGCGTTTGAATACATTTCGTCCGTCGGCCGCTCCGCTACCCGAGGTCCATTTTTTTCACGAGCGGGCTCCCGAAAAAGTAGGATAACGGTGGACCTTCGAAACCGCAAGATCACTGGCCTCAGAGGCGTCCGCCTGCAGCCCTGCCGAGCGGATATATTCGCCAGCGGACACCCGCCCCACAAAAGCAGAGAAAAGTCGGATTTAAAGATAGCCCACCGCTTCCGACCCGACTAGTCAAGTTAACCCAGCGATGCCGTTCGGCAACAGAAAAAAATATTTTAGCGGTTCTTTTCAGTTCAGTATTGTCACAATTTAAAAAATATCACCCCTCTGGAAACCTGAAATTTAATTATTTAGGCATTTTCCAAAGCTTAAAATTGCGTAATTCAAAGGAAAAAATCGTTTCAATTTGCCTAACAGGAAGCTAAATTTCACTCAAATTGTTTGGGCTGTAATGGATTAAGTGATATCAGCGAGGTTCATGTTGTTAAACCTCATTGTTGTAATGAAAAATTGAAGAAGAATAAAATAAATAGAATAAAATTGCTAATTGAATTTTAGAGCAGTGTGGTTGACTTTGGGGCAACGGGAGTCGCACAAAGTCTGAGGGATCTCAGCCATCGATTTTCCCGGTAATATAAAAATGGCGTGCGCGTCTTAAATCAATAGTGCTGCAACGCACATACAATCGAACCAGAATAAAGAAAAAGTTTCGAAGCAGACGATTTCAGAAGCGAACTTCAATGTGATCTGATAGAAAAGGCGCTTAGACAAAATTGCCACAAGAAGACTCCGCCGTGACCACACCCAAAATGGTCTCTCCGCATGCAAGAAAGATAAATACGAAAATGGCTTATAATGTGGGTCGGGAAATTTGGGTTCTCTCATGCGGGAATAAACAGCTGCATTAAAACTCTTGTAAAGTTTGTTCTTGATATAGAAATGTGCATGATTGAAGTTCCGTTCCACGCACATCAACAAAAGAGAGGCTAAATTTATTAAACACTCAAACTCGGGGACGGCAGAGAGATAATAATGTCGACCTTAAGCACTTAAAAGGCATCTTCGAAACTAGTCGCCTTTTTTAGCTTCCGTCGAGCCGCCTGCTAGAGAGCACAGGCTCTTTAGCTGAAGAGTCGAGGTAAAGAGCAAAGGGGAGTTAACACCGGACAAGGCCAATTTTCGGGCTAAAATCTAAGTTACAGGTATTATCAAATCAATAATTATAAAGCAACTTCCGCTAAAGACAGCTGGAGCTCAAATAACAAAGGGCGAACGACTCGTTAACTTTTTGGAATTTCCAAAATTAAATTCTTGAATTCACAGATCCATTACTAGTTCCAAAAATCTTAATATTTAGAAATCCTTGACCCACTACCACCCAGCAATGCCGTTCGGAAACAGAAAAATTTATTTTAGGGGATCTTTTTAGTTCAGTATTGTCAGAATTTAAAAAAATCACCCCTCTGTAAATCTGAAATTTAATAATTTAGGCATTTTCCAAAGCTTAATTTTTTGTAATTTTATGAAGAAAATGCGCTTCGAATTTCTCTTAGGCTAAATTTCTTTCCAAATACTTTGGGCTGTTATGGTTGAATTTTCAAATCTTATTTAGTGTGAAAAAAGCTGAAAAGCATTAGGCAGAGCCACGTCATGGTCGACGAATTTCTCATAGGTGCGAAAAGAACAGTCACGTCATAGTAAGCTGTGATTCACCGAAAAAACGTTAACACATCGTTGTGATTCTAACGGAGAAAAAATAAATAAAAAGCTGAAGGGGGCAGCATTCCAGTGATACACGAACGACCGAGTAATAAAATTCGGACGTTTCGTTAGGAGCTGTTCGGCCAACTGGCGTCCGTCGAAAAGTCAGGTGAAAGCGGTGAGCAGCGGCCCGTCGACGGCGCGGCGGCTGCTCAACGGTGGCCCCTGGGCCTGGGCGGCGGGCCGTTGCGGGTCCCGACCCAGGCCCGCAACCAGCGACGACGGCTTAGGCCGTCCACCATATCCGGGTACCTTTTCGGAGACTAACACTCAGACCGAGTACTTTTAGTCGCCTACATTAAAGCCAAACAACGCTTCGTGGTACTGAAAAAAGGTCGGATACAACTTTGTGTAGGTATTTTCTAAAGGACTTTCCCTCCACACCAAATTTTGTCTACAGAAAATTAAAATCCGTTTAGAAATTCCTGGCTTTATTTCAAAGGCTCGATACACATAGGCTCTGAAACCGATAGGCTCTCCAAGCCTAGGCTCTTAAGCCTAACGTTCTAAGACGGGTTCTCTAAGCATCGCTCTAAGGGATCTTTGATATCCCGGAATAAGGACTCTTTGAGAAAAGGCTCTTCAAAACAAGGCTCTTTTTACCAAGGCTCTTTCAAGACAAGGCGGTTCAAAACGGCTCTTTAAGACACGACCGTTTAAGACAAGGCTCTTTCAGACAGGGCTCTTAAGACAGAGGCTTTTTAAGACCAGGCTATTTAAGACAAGGCTCTTTCAGACAAGGCTCTTTCAGATAAGGCTCTTTAAGACAAGACTGTTTAAGACAAGGCTCTTTAAGGCAAGGCTCTTTAAGACAAAGGCTTTTTAAGACAAGGCTCTTTTAGACAAGGCTCTTTCAGACAAGGCTCTTTAAGACAAGGCTCTTTAAGGCAAGGCTATCTAAAACAGGGGTCTCTAACACAGGGCTGTCTAAGAAAAGGCTCTTATACACAAGGCTCTTTAAAACAAGGCTTATGAAGGAAAAGCTCTCTAACACAAGGCTCTCTAAGACAAGGCTCTTTAAGACAAGGCTCTCTAATAGAATGCTCTCTAATACAACGCCCTTAGAGAGAGGAAGCACGGAGAAGGAGCTTCTTCAGAGCCGGAACTGTCAAAAGAGCGGTGGCCTTAAGAGAAGGGTAAGCTGCGTGGTCAGTCCGAAAGGAAATGCTGACGGCACTTGCCATTGGGGTCGCGGCCCGGCCGCCGGCCTGGCTACCTCGCCGGCCCGCGGGAGTACGGCTTGACCTACTGACAAGCAGTGCATTGCATTGCCAAACCGGTTTGCCGGCAACTTGTCAACGGCTGCATCCCGGCTGACCTTCATCTCCGCGCGATGCACGCGACTCGGGGCTGCGTCGCAGAGCGAGCCACAGGCCACCTAACCTAAACGTTACTTGCAAAACATCAAATACTGAAGCTGCGTATACTGCTTGAAGGTTGTGTATCGCTCCGGAGAAAATTATTCAAATTTACAGTGCAAGCAACATGGGATATTAAACTAATTCCTTCACGTCACTCGTTTCAAAAATAGTCGAGTGGTCACAAAAGACCGGACCTGCAGTCCATTTTTCGATTTTGGTCAAATCAATGCGTTTGTAATTAATGGAGGTGGCACCAAGCATGTTTATTCATAAAGGCTACCGACTTTATCCCGCTAGAGGTCGCCATGGAAACTCCTTCGATTGGCATCAACAAGGCGAGGCCAACCTGCGAGGGCCTCGCTAGACCTTACGGCAGGGCCGCTAGGCGGTTGCCTAGCGCGGCTTGCGGGTTGCCTACCTTCGCGTGGCGGCGGGGCAGTGGCGACGCCGAGCCGTGACTGCATTTTCGACCCGAAACCTAATCGAAGTCTGCTTTGCAGACCCGAGGTAGACGCTGCGAGGGGTGGGACGCTTGGGGCTGTGACACAATAAGCACGATATCGTGGCTGAATCCTAAATAAAAATGGAGGATACAGGAGAAGAATGCAGGGAAGAAATCTAAAAGAAGGGTCTTTCGAACTGATTGGAGTTTCGTAGAATTTGCAATGTTCAAAAAATATTTCTTCCCCATACATTATCATAAGCCAAATACTGTAGTTTTAAATTTGTAATAAATACCTATAATTTTTCTATTTCCCCCGTTTTTTTCGTACTTTGTTTTTTTAATTGCTGTATTTTTTTTCAATTGTTTTTGATAAGGGTGCTTTATACAATTTAATCTTAATGATGTAGTTGATCCGACCAACTCTTCGTTTTTAGCGACTTTAAGATGGCTCCTTTAACCTAAAATACAAAATTTCAGCGGATTTTAGAAGCGAAATAAATATTTGCGGTACGTCTGGAACAAACGTGGTGAGATAAATATCGTATACACGGAGCAAAGAATAAAGTTTAAAGTGACAAAATATCGATGTTAACATTAAATTTATAAAATTTTATTTAAGCGTACCCAGGGATTTTCCAGTCTTGCACCCACCCGGAACGCAGTTTTACAGTGTCTCGGCTATGCGAATTGAGGTCGAACAGCTGATTTTCCACATGCTACTCCAGCTGAACACGTCTTGCTAGGACAGCTAAAAAAGTTTTCTCAGCATATTCTATCGTCAGGAACTTTCAAAAGTAGAAATCCGCGAGGCCGGAAGGTGACCAAAATCAAGGCAAGGATCTTAAAGCATTCTGAGGGAACAAAATCGAAGGTCGGGGGAAGAAAAAAGGAATAAGGCTATGGAGGACGGGCCACGAACGGACACCTATGGGGAGCAACACTGGACCACCTTCAGGGTCGAAAAGAGGTTGTGCGGTCGAGCACATCGGAGGGGGACCGGACCACTGGTGGGCCAACCTCGACCCCGAGGTCGCGGCCAGGGCCGAAGGGCCAGGCCAACGACGTATAGAGGGTCGAATTCACAGCCCGTTTCCCTATTGTCAAATTCCAGCTCCAGCGATTTTTCACATCGCTGTCATTCAAAAATTGCATCGGGAAACATACTAAATACGGGTTAAGGCTTGATTGGATTCATGCACGGAATTCTTGATGTATATCTAATTCTTTATTCACTCTACACAAAGAGCTTTTGGACAAAAAAGATGTTTAAAATTTGTAAAAATGTTTTTTCAACGGTCAGCAAACAGCCTATTAAAATGATTCGCGATTTTTAAGCCTAGAAAACCTGCAATAACGACGTTTTTAATGCCATTGTATCAACGAATCTCCAGTAGACCTATTTTTGGCGAATGTCAACGCAAATCAAAGAATACCTAAGTTTTGAGAAGTTCTCCGCGTGTTTCAGGCACAAAACCAATCAAGGGGCAATGATGTGTTTCATTTTCCTGTAAACTAAAAATCTTAGAAGTGAAAATTCGATTTTGGAGTAAATTTATACTCCAAAAGAAATTTTCACAACTTATGTTTTTAGCGTAATAATTTCGTTAGTGAGAGTCGAACTCTTGCTTCTGCGAAAGTCTTGGAGTCTACTGCGAAACTCTAGTACCTAGACGTTTTATCTTACCGACACGCTAAAAAAATAGCAGTAAAAATTGCTTTAGAAGTCGAAATTCACTCCTTATTAGTGAACAGTGAGCCACTGATAGAAGAGTAAAGACTCACTTTTCATTATTTATAGGAGTAAATTTTCACTCCTAAAGCAATTTTACTGCTAATTATTTTAGCGACGAGAAACCTTGTTGAGAACCCAAAAACAGGTTTCATTTAACCGTGTACCGTTATATTACAAGAGCAAGACTACGATAGCGTAAAAAAACAGCAACCGGGGTGCAATTTTATCGCAGCTATTCTATCTACGAGAACAGCTTGCGACCTATAAGGAGCGAGGCTAGGCCGCATAGGAGGGCTACATTGATTCCGTTCGGGCTGCATGGAGCCCATCACGACCTAGCGGAGGCGAAAACCAGAATTTTTCACGACGCACACCCCCCCCCCTTCCGTCGACCACATCATCAAAATTCCATAGCCGGCCGTCTGCAAGCTAATATGTGCACCATTTCAGCCCAAGCTCAGTGGGTTTGCTCGACCGACACGGCTTGAGCAGTCCAGACATGCATTACAAGAGCTGCGAGCGGTAACTATGGAGACGAATTCAGAATTGCCAACCTCGGGAACTGTCGTTCTTTCCCAAACTACGCTTACAAGAGCAAAAATATGATTTTTTTTGTGAGGAATCACGGTTATTGGGGAGTTTTGACAAGGCGATATGCGAATGGAATAAGGGTTTCTTCTTTGAGCGCTTGTGGAGTTCGGTTTTCGTTCGCCAGGTTAGGGAACTTCGGCGAGGTTCGGTTTAAGTTCGGCCACGTTCGGTTCTTAGGTTCAGCTACGTGAAGTTGTCTAAATGGACAAAATGGCCGTATTGGAGGCGAGCATCGCAACCAACCGGAAATGAACTTCGTCAACTTCCTCCCCGCCCAAAATCCGGCTCCATAGTCGCGGAATTTATAAGGCAAAACCCTTCGAAAAGATATCTTAAACGGTTCTAGGGTCGGATATAGGGTCGGGAGAACGTTGACGAAGGTCATTTCCGGTTGGTGGCCATGTTCGCCTCCAATACGGACAAGTCGTCCATTACCTTTGGAGAGGTTCACTTTCCTTCGGCTTAGGTTAAGCTACCTCAGATTAGGTTAAGCTACATTAAGTTAGGTTTACCTTAACTAAGGCTAACTAAGTTACCCTATTAACGTTCAGCTGCCTTTGATTTAACCTTGGTCAAATCCCGTTAGGTCAAACTAACAAGTTAGATTGCATACTAGCCCTAGTAAGAGCTTCTCGGCGAACTTCCTGTTCCATAATCCCGTCATTTATAACACCCCCTCTAACGACCAAAACTGCAGGCTTATTTAAAATCGCTACAATTCCGCAGTCTCTCCAATTACGGCTGCGATTCACACAAAACGGCGTGATTTACGGCCCAGCAACCTTTCCTTATAATATGCGTGGGATCCGCTCCAAATATACGGCAGCCCGCATGGCATCCGCAACAAAGGTAAGCTGCACGGCAGCCAACATCTCCGACACCAAAGTGCTAGCACAACAATGCATCCGTCGCAGACCTGCATCCAGTGCATAACAATAACACATGTGCAGGCAATGCGCTGCACCGCGAGGGGAGGGAGGGGGGCCAACACGCGTGCGACAAAGAAACCAACGGCGGAACTGGAGGGGAAAGTCAGCTGACGCGGGCGAAATGCCTTCGCACCCCCCCCCCCCTTACCGCTTCGTGGGAATGGACGAGGAGTGGGGGGAGTAACGCCCTCTCGCTCCCTCGCACGGCGCAGCGCCGCTCAACGGAGATCTCTTGTCTGGGAACCTTGGGATACTTTTCACCAACCAGAGCTACGAATTTAAATTCGTAGATCTAATCCTTGATTTTTACTACCTTGCGTCCCCAGAGAGATTCGAAAAATTTAAAAAACGATTTCCCATTTTTGACGTGTTTTAT
>Ga0058701_10002942_pt1 | contig 13232 bp, 12 predicted proteins | sample AgamicOrMae_FD_97039 | JGI IMG/M metagenome (GOLD analysis project Ga0058701, IMG submission 97039) | Agave microbial communities from Guanajuato, Mexico - Or.Ma.e | ecosystem: Host-associated > Plants > Phyllosphere > Phylloplane/Leaf | place: Guanajuato, Mexico | collected 2012-06-04
CAGTCCGCATTCAGTTTGAAGCTGGCACTGGAGCTGTTTAAGCAACCCAAACTGTGGTTTTTGTCGCTATATGTTGTGGGCGTTTCCTGTACGTACGATGTATTTGATCAGCAGTTCGCCAACTTCTTTACCTCGTTTTTTACGTCGGGTGAGCAGGGCACGCGCGTCTTTGGTTACGTCACCACGCTGGGCGAATTGCTGAACGCCTGCATCATGTTTTTTGCGCCGCTCATCGTTAACCGTATCGGCGGCAAAAATGCCTTGTTGCTGGCGGGCATGATCATGTCTGTGCGCATTATGGGCTCCTCTTTTGCCACCACGGCGGTGGAGGTGGAGATCCTGAAAACATTACATATGTTTGAGATCCCTTTCCTGATCGTCGGCTGTTTTAAATACATCACCAGCCAGTTTGAGGTGCGCTTCTCCGCCACGATTTATCTGGTGTGCTTCTGCTTCTTTAAGCAGTTAGCGATGATTTTTATGTCGGTACTGGCGGGCAATATGTACGAAAGCATTGGCTTCCAGGGCGCGTATCTGGTGCTGGGCTGTATTGCACTGGCCTTCACGCTGCTTTCCGTCTTCACGCTCAGCGGGCCAGGGCCGCTGACAGCGTTACGTCGGCAGCCTGTCTGACGCACAATTATCCCCTTAACACTGGGCAGGAGACTGCCCATTGCTTTGTCCGCGCTCCCCGCTTTTTGCCGCTTCCTTTCCCACCACATCGTGTCGTTTTGCGAACTGACTCACAATCATAAAAACGGTTTAGCAAATTGCTTTGCCTGGAAATCCGGCGATCAATATTATCCAAAACCTAAACGGGTTTAGCAAAATGACAACACCACGACATGAACCTTTCTGGAATGGCAAAACGATGAGAAAAAAGAGACTTGCTGCAACCGTTGGATTGTTGCTCTGCGCAGGCCCGGCTCTGGCTGCGGAACCGAGCATGAGCAGTATCGAAGCCCGGCTGGCCGCGCTGGAAAAGCGCCTGCAGGCGGCTGAGCAGCGTGCTGACGCCGCCGAACGTCGCGCAAACGCCGCAGAAAAACAGGCCGCTTCAGCGGAAAAACAGGCCCAGCAGCTTGCCAGCGCACAACAGCAAACCCAGGCCACTGCCACCCAGGTGGAACAGCGCACGGCGAAGCTGGAACAGAAGGCGAGTGATGACGGGGGCTTTGAATTTCACGGCTATGCGCGTTCTTGCTTATTAATGAACAGCTCGGCGGCCAAAACGCAGGGCGGCCCGACCGTGACGCCGGCAGGGGAAACCGGTGGGCATGTCGGGCGCTTAGGCAACGAACCGGATACCTATGTCGAACTGAATCTGGAACATAAGCAAACGCTGGAAAACGGGGCGACCACCCGCTTTAAAGCCATGCTGGCCGACGGTCAGCGGACCTATAACGACTGGACGGCCGCCAGTAGCGATCTCAACCTGCGGCAGGCGTTTGTGGAACTCGGTCAACTGCCCACCTTTACGGGCGCGTTCAAAGACACCACCGTCTGGGCGGGGAAACGCTTTGACCGCGACAATTTCGATATTCACTGGATCGACTCCGACGTCGTGTTCCTCGCCGGGACCGGTGCCGGTATTTACGACATGAAGTGGAGCGATCAGGCTCACAGCAACCTGTCGCTCTACGGGCGCACCTTTGGTGATATCGAAAACAACGATAACACCGCACAGAACTACATTCTGACAGCCAACAACTATTACGGCCCGTTCCAGCTGATGCTCAGCGGTATGCGCGCCAAAGACAATGACGATCGGCTGGACGTGAATGGCCTGAAAGTGAAAGGCGATGCTGCGAATACCGGTCTGCATGCCCTGGTGGGGCTGCACAACGACAGCTTTTATGGTCTGCGTGAAGGAACGGCGAAAACCGCGCTCTTGTATGGTCACGGCTTAGGTGCAGAGGTCAAAGCCATTGGGTCCGACGGCGCATTGCTGCCGGATGCGGATACCTGGCGTCTGGCCAGCTACGGGATCACCCCACTGGGCGGCGGCTGGCATATCGCTCCGGCGGTGCTGGCGCAGAGCAGTAAAGATCGTTACGTCAAAGGCGACAGCTATCAGTGGGCGACCGCCAACATGCGCCTGATTCAGGGGCTGACGGAGAATTTCGAAATGCAGTACGAAGCCACCTATCAATATATGGATCTGCGTCCGGAAGGCTTCAATCAGCGTAGCGCAGTAAGTGGTAACTTCTACAAACTGACCGTTGCGCCTACGTTGAAAGCCAGCAACGTAGGGGAATTCCTGAAACGTCCGGAAATTCGCCTTTTCGCCACCTGGATGGACTGGGATCACCGACTGGACAACTATGCGCGCGGCGATGCGTTTGGCAGCAGCGGCTTTGAAGCCGGCGGTGAATGGAACTTCGGCGTACAAATGGAAACCTGGTTCTGATCGGGCGGCCCTGTAGGGCCGTTTCAACCGGGTTGACAACATTACACGACAACACAGAGGTTTTTTATGGATTTTGTACAAATCTCCCGCGCATTACTGCCGCTGCTGGGAGGCAAAGAAAATATTGCCAGCGCAGCCCACTGCGCAACCCGGCTCCGGCTGGTGCTGGTCGAGGATGCCAAAGCGGATACCGCCGCGATCGGTAAAATCGACGGTGTAAAGGGCTGTTTCCGCAACGCGGGCCAGCTGCAGGTCATTTTTGGGACTGGCGTGGTCAACAAAGTCTATGCGGCGTTTGTGGCGGAAGCGGGCATCAGCGAGTCCAGTAAATCGGAAGCGGCCGACATTGCGGCCCGTAAGCTCAATCCCTTCCAGCGTATCGCCCGATTGCTGTCGAATATTTTTGTCCCGATTATTCCGGCGATCGTTGCCTCCGGCCTGCTGATGGGCCTGCTGGGCATGGTCAAAACCTATGGCTGGGTTAACCCGGAAAACGCCCTGTATATCATGCTGGATATGTGCAGTTCGGCGGCGTTTATCATTCTGCCGATTCTGATTGGCTTTACGGCGGCCCGTGAGTTTGGTGGTAACCCGTTCTTAGGCGCTACGCTGGGCGGTATTCTGACGCATCCTGCGCTGACTAATGCCTGGGGCGTGGCGGCCGGTTTCCATACCATGAACTTCTTTGGTATCGAAGTGGCGATGATTGGCTACCAGGGCACGGTCTTTCCGGTCCTGCTGGCCGTGTGGTTTATGAGTCTGCTGGAAAAACAGCTGCGCCGCATCATCCCGGATGCTCTCGATCTGATCCTGACGCCCTTCCTGACAGTGATCATCTCTGGCTTTGTGGCACTGCTCATCATTGGCCCGGCCGGGCGCGCGTTGGGGGATGGTATCTCCTTTGTGCTCAGCACCCTGATTGCCCATGCAGGCTGGCTGGCCGGATTGCTGTTTGGCGGGCTGTATTCCGTTATCGTGATTACTGGTGTGCATCACAGTTTCCACGCGATTGAAGCTGGCTTGCTGGGTAACCCGTCTATCGGCGTCAATTTCCTGTTGCCGATATGGGCGATGGCTAACGTGGCATAGGGCGGCGCATGTCTGGCCGTGTGGTTCAAAACGCAGGATGCCAAAATCAAGGCGATTACTTTACCCTCTGCGTTTTCTGCCTTGCTGGGCATTACCGAAGCGGCCATCTTTGGTATTAACCTGCGCTTCATGAAGCCCTTCATCGCCGGCCTGATCGGGGGAGCCATCGGCGGTGCCTGGGTGGTGTCGATGAAAGTGTATATGACGGCGGTGGGCCTGACGGGCTTACCCGGTATGGCGATCGTTCAGGCCAGTTCGCTGCTGAATTATATTATTGGTATGGTTATCGCCTTTAGCGTCGCCTTTGTGATCGCCTTCCTGCTGAAATACAAAACGGACTCTGAATGATGGCTAACAACACTCTGCTGCCCGCCATGCTGAAGGCGGTAATGAAAGGCCAGCCTAAAGCACGCGAGGACAGCCACTATCCGGGCTGGCACCTGGCGCCGGTCACCGGGCTGCTTAACGATCCCAATGGGTTTATCCATTTCGACGGGCACTATCACCTGTTCTACCAGTGGAACCCCCTGGGCTGTGAGCATAAGCATAAATGCTGGGGCCACTGGCGCTCTGCGGATTTGCTGCACTGGTCGCATGAACCTGTCGCGTTGCTGCCAGACGAAGAGTACGACCGGAGCGGCTGCTATTCAGGCAGCGCGGTAGACGATAATGGCACCTTAACCCTGTGTTATACCGTCAACGTTAAGTTTGCCGACGGCTCCCGTACCGCCTGGCAGTGCCTGGCGGTGCAGAACCCTGACGGGGGATTCGATAAGCTGGGGCCGGTGCTTCCCCTGCCGGCGGGCTACACCGGCCATGTTCGTGATCCGAAAGTCTGGCGTCATGGCGCACACTGGTACATGGTGCTGGGCGCGCAGGACAAGCAGCTCAAGGGCAAAGTTCTGCTACTGCGCGGAAGCGATCTGCACCACTGGGAAAACCTCGGCGAAATTGCCGGTAGCGGTCTGGGTGGACTGGGCGAAGCCGGTTATATGTGGGAATGCCCGGACATGTTCACCCTGGGAGAATCGACGTTTTTGATCTGCTGTCCTCAGGGCATTGAACGGGAAGAGAAACGCTTTCTGAACAGCCATCCCTGCGCCTGTCTCAGCGGCACGCTGGATTATGAAAACGCTCGCTATACGCACGGGGGGTTCACTGAGCTGGATGCGGGGTTTGAATTCTATGCGCCGCAGACCACGCTGACCGAGGATGGCCGTCGGCTGCTGGTGGGCTGGATGGGCGTCCCGGACGGGGAGGAGATGCATCAGCCTACCGTGAAATTCGGCTGGATTCATCAAATGACCTGTATCCGGGAACTGAGCGCGCGCGACGGTAAACTGTACCAGCAACCGGTGGCGGAACTGCAGGCGTTGCGCGGCGAGACGCAGCGCTATCACGGCAACGCCAGTCAGGCTCCGTTACTCGCTGCACAACGGCTTGAGCTGATGCTGGAATCAGGCGGCGGGATCACGCTGGATTTCGCCGGTTCACTGCTGCTGACCTGGCATGCGGATGCATTGTGCCTGGCGCGCCGCAGTCTGGAAACCGGCGAATGGCTTTACCGCCACTGGAACGGGCGGGCGCACAAACTGCATATTTTGTGTGACCACTCCAGCGTAGAGATTTTTATCAATGACGGAGAAGGCGTGATGAGTAGCCGTTACTTTCCCACGCATCCGGCGGAGTTACGCCTGCGCGGTAGCGCAGAAGTCACGGCCTGCTACTGGTCGTTACGATCCTGCATGGTAGAATAAGCCCTTGTTTCCTTAACCGAAGCACCGTCGTGAAAAAAACAAAGCGCGTTACCATCAGTGATATCGCTGCGCTGGCCGGGGTGTCAAAAGCCACGGCCAGCCTGGTGCTTAACGGGCGCGGTAAAGAACTGCGCGTGGCTCAGGAAACGCGTGAACGCGTCATGGCCCTTGCTCAGCAACATCACTATCAGCCCAGCATCCACGCGCGTCTGCTGCGTGAAAATCGCAGCCATACGTTGGGGCTGGTGGTGCCTGAAATCACCAACTATGGTTTCGCCGTGTTTTCTCACGCGCTGGAAAACCTGTGCCGTGAAGCGGGTCTGCAACTGCTGATCTCCTGCACCGATGAAAATGCCAGTCAGGAAACCCTGGTGGTCAACAATCTGGTCTCGCGTCAGGTGGATGGTTTGATCGTCGCCTCCAGTCAGAAGAGCGACAGCGACTACCTGAAGCTGAGCGAGCAACTGCCGGTCGTGCTGTTTGACCGCCACGTAAATAACAGCAGTTTGCCGCTGGTGATAACGGATTCACTAACGCCAACTGCCGAGCTGGTAGAACGTCTGGCGCGCGCGCATCCTGATGAGGTTTATTTTCTGGGTGGGCAGCCGCGCCTGTCACCGACGAAAGATCGGCTGGCTGGCTTTATGCAGGGCCTGGCGCGGGCGGGCGTCACGCCGCGACCGGAATGGATCATCCAGGGCAACTACCACCCCAGCAGCGGCTATGAGATGTTTGCCGCGCTCTGTGCGCGGTTAGGCAGGCCGCCGAAAGCCGTGTTTACCGCCGCCTGTGGCTTACTGGAAGGGGTTTTGCGCTACATGAGCCAGCACCATTTGCTGGAGAGTGATATCCATATCGCCAGTTTCGACGATCACTATTTATATGACTCGCTGTCACTGCATATCGATACCGTAGAGCAGGATGTGCCGCGCCTGGCGCAGGAGTGCTTTTCGGTCATCACGCAAATGATTCAGGGGCAGGACCTGGCGGAGCGGCAGATCGTTTTGCCCGCCAGGCTGCGCTACCGCTCCTCGCTGGCGGGGTGATCCGGTTCAGCGGCAGGCCACAAGCGTGGTTCAGGTAACCGATCCCGTGCTGTTGCCACTCCGTTTCTGCATCAGGGCCAGATTACGGACAGGGCTCACGAAACGGGGACGGCATCAGGCCGTGCTTCGCCATGTGGCCATCTGAACGTTTTCATGATGGCCGGTCGGGATTACTTACCACGCGATAACGTGCGGCTGTCGAGCCACTCAAAAAGCAGCATGCCTGCCAGCATCGCCAGGACAAAGACAATGCCTTTGAGCACGCCGCCGCCGAGCAGGACCAGCGCCGGGCCGGGGCAGATGCCCGCCAGTCCCCAGCCGATGCCAAACAGGGCCGCGCCGCTGATGAGCCGTTTATCCAGTGTGCGGTTGCCAGGCAGATAAAACGTTTCCTCAAAGACGGGCCGCTTGCGTCGGGAAGCCAGCCAGAACGTTACCAGCCCGGCGATAATCGCGCCGCCCTTCACCAGCGCCAGAGAGGGATCCCAGGCGCGGGTAATGTCCAGAAAACCCAAAACCTTCGCCGGATTCGCCATGCCGCTGACGAGCAAGCCCGTGCCAAACAACAGTCCACTAAGCAGAGAAAATAAAACGACCATCGTGCCTCCTGATGTTTACCCGTGACCCATCATGCCGACGGTCAGCATGGCGATTAACATAAAGACCAGTGTCGCCACCAGTGAGCGCGGCGACAGTCGCGATAAACCACAGACGCCGTGACCGCTGGTACAGCCCGAGCCCAGGCGCGCGCCCAGGCCCACCAGTAAGCCGGCCAGCACCAGGCGTCCCCATGAGGCGTCAATGTCGATAGCGGGCAGCGCGCTGAATAACTGAAACACCAGCGGTGACAACACCAGGCCCGCAATGAACGCGAACCGCCACGGCTTGTCAGCCGACTGACGTTTCAGCAGGCCGCCCAGAATGCCGCTGATACCGGCGATGCGGCCACAAAATATCACTAACAGACCCGCCGCTGCGCCAATCAGCAGGCCACCTGCCAGACTCTGAATCGGCGTAAAATGGTCCAGATCGATATGCATTACCGTTGACTCCTTGTGATCTGCCAATGCGTGCTTTAAACACGCCCTGTTCCAGCTAGCGTTCACCGTCGCTCTCAGGTGAACGACCGCGATTGCGCTTTACCTGCAACGCCATGCGCCTCAGCGCAAATAACGTGGTCGCGCTGCGGTGGCCGGGCAATATCTTCTGCTGACGACTGTCACAGGCTATTTTCACACAGCTGACGAACTGTGCTTACCGGCTTTTAAAGCAGGATGACGGCATCTGCAGTCTTTATCAATCGGCTTCGTTTGAGGCACATAAAAGTTCTGTGCACAGATCTGTTTTGCGCCAGGTGTACGGGGAGAGGGTACGGACAGAGGTGGATGTCCGGACAGGATAAAAGAGGCGTGATAAGGGAAAGGAACCGGTCAGGGATAACCGCCAGTAAAGATCAACCAGGCCGTTTTGCATTGGCGGAATCGTATTGCTGCGTGCGTCTTGGTGAACAAAAAGGGGCTTAGCCCCTTTCCTGCCTGGTGATTATTTTAAGTTTTCAGGGAAATTCGCCGGCAGCTCGCTTGCCGCGCAGGCAATCACGTCTTCGTTATTTTTTCCGGCATCCCGTACAAAGGTAATCGTGGCAAACTCATCGATCACTTCGATTGGGTAGGTTGGGCCCGCATCGCGGTATTTCGCCATTTCGTCAAGATGGTCGTTCTGGAAACAGACGGTACGTTCAGGATTATTGATGACCCAGCGTGGGAAGAAAATGGTGCCGTGGAACAGCTTGTCGCTCATGTTGGCAATCAGGCTGACGCTGGTGCCGGTAGGTTCGGTCCAGGACACTTTATAGCTATTTTCCGCGACTCTGACGATATAAACGTGTTGGTCTTTGACCCAACGATTGCCCACCATCCCGCTGTGGATACGATAATCAATGGTGTTTTCGTTTTTAATGTACAGCTCATAATTCCAGCCGTTGTCGTAGGTATAAACCAGATGTTTACCTGTGAAACCGTCAAGATTGTGTTTGTCGAAGCTGCTCATCTTTCGTTCTCCTCTGTTGGTGAACCCAGCTTAGTCATTCACTTTATGAATTAAAAACGCTAATTTATGATGAAAACCATTCAAAAAATGGATTAATGATGCATAAAACCACGCTGGAACAATGGAGCCTGCTGGATAAGGTTATGAAAGAAGGCAGCTTTGCAAAAGCCGCCAACCTGACCAACCGCAGCCAGTCCTCCGTCAGTTACAATCTTGCCATGCTGCAACAGCGTATTGGCATCACCTTACTGCACATTGAGGGGCGCAAAGCGGTACTTACGCCCGCCGGTGAATTGCTGCTGGCGCAGGTGCGGCCGCTTCTTAAGGCGTTTCATTCGCTGGAGGCGTATGCGGGCGCCATACGCAGCGGCGTCAGAACCAAACTGGATCTGGTGGTGGACAGCATCTTTCCGCGCCGCCGCCTGTTCGCTGTCCTGAAAACCTTTCAGCAACGCCACCCACACACGCAAATTAATCTCACCGAAGTGCTCGAAACCGATACCGATTATGCTGAGGCCGATGTGATGGTGGTAACCCAGCGTCAGGATATGGCCGGGCGGGGCGAGTGGTTGATGAACGTGGATTTTGTCGCGGTGGCGCACCGCGATCACCCCTTGCATCAATGCGGCGTAGACCTGGATGAGGAACAACTGGCGCGGTATCCGCTGATTCGCATTGCGGATCGCGAACATTTTACAGTGCAGAATGAAAGCAGCAGTGGCGATTACTGGTCTTTCTCAACCATTGACGCGGCGGTAGAAGCGGTAATGCATCAGGTGGGCTATGGCTGGATTCCGCAGGAGCGCATCCGTCACGAACTGGCAAAGGGCATCCTGAAGATATTGCCGCTTCGGCATGGGGTGCGCCGCGCCACCACGCTGCATCTGCTGATTAAAAAAGACATTATCATGCTGGATCCGCCCATCGCGACCTTACTTGACCTGCTGAAAACGGCACCGCAAACGGACGTACCGTAACGGGCGCCACGGGCCGGGCAGACGATCCGCCACGGCACAGCTTTCGTGAGCCAGTTACGCGGCGGACTGGATTTACGGTGTGACGTGCAGGGCGTGAAGCAGGGCATCCAGCGAGTCAGGAGCCTGCTGATGGCGGTTTTCAACCGGATGACCGCTCCACGACAGGGCATCGTCCAGGCAATAGTCGCCGGCGCAATGCACATCAAGATCGTCATCCAGCAGGCCAATCGGCAGCCAGATCAGCGGCCGGTCACGTAAGTCGTTCGGCACAGTGGATCCACAGTTCCTGCAGAAGTCATTGCGGTATCCCTGCGGGCGACGCCAGCTGGCGATAAAGATTTCACCGGCCAACCAGCGAAAGTGGTCTGCATTAACGATCGTCGCCAGATTATGGCCCGTGCCGGTCTGGCGACGACACAGCGAACAGTGGCAGCGGTAAAAATGACTGGGCTTTTGTGTCAGCCTGAATACCACCGTTCCGCATAAACAACGTCCTGAAATCATGCTGGCTTCCCTGAATAAAATGCGGTTAAGAAGACGCTTAGTGTGCCCGCTTTTTGGCCCAGTACGCCATAAAGTTAATCGCTTCGCGATCAACGCCGCGCTCGCCAATCAGATGGCGACGCAGCAGTTTCACGACGGTCGATTCGGCGGCCACCCAGCCGTAAAATTCATTGTTGCGCGCCTGCGCACGATCCCACAGTAACTCACCGTCTTCCTCTTCCTGCACGGCCTGCTGCTGGCCGCCATCGGGTACGCTGACCTGGGACTGAATTGCCGCGATCAGGCATTCACCATGTGAAGCAAACGCAGGTTTGCGGGGCAACCACACAATGTTGGCAAACGCGTACGCCTGTAAATCGACGCAATCCTCAGCATCCGGCACCTCAAAAAAAGCCTGAACCCGGGGCGGGTGGGGCTGGCGGGCCAGCGATTCCAGAATGCCTTTCGCGGCAGGCAAGGCGGTTTCATCGGCAATCAGCAGCGCATTGCGCAGGCCGTCTGGCGGCGTCCATTCGTAGCCACCGCTGTCGGCCTCAAACGCCGCATTCGGCGCAACGATCACCAGGCTGTCGCCCGGTTTCGCGTTGATGGCCCAGGCCGAGGCCGGACCTTCTGTACCGTGGCTTACAAACTCAATGGTCAGCTCCTCACGTTGGACATCCAGGTGGCGCAGCGTATAGGTGCGCAGCAGCGGCCGCTGCGCTTTGGGCAGCGACAGAATCGTCTGGTACCACTCATCGTTATTGGGCAGGTCGGGCAGGCTGCCATCTTCGGCAGGCAGCAAAATCTTAATCCGCTGGTCGGGCGCATCCGATTTCATCTGTGCCACGTCGGGCCCGTTAAATACCAGGCTCAGCATCGAAGGTGAAAGGTGATGTTTGCGGGCCAGTTTGACCTCAAAAAGGCGGTAAGCAGGGACGTCAGCCATCGTCGTTCCTTGTGGTTAATGAGCCGATAAGGCTGATCGTGAACGCCAGATCAGCCCCGACAGGGCAATAAAGAGCATGGCGGCAGTGAGTGCGGCGGCAATCAGCGCGGCTTCGCCGTGCGAGTGCGTGATCACTGGCACCAGAAGGGCACACAAGCCATAGCCCAGCGTATGACTGGTGGCGATCCAGCCTGCTCCGGCGCCGTCTGCCAGCGTGTCGTTGAGCAGCAACTGATAGGCGGGTGTGCCGAGCGCCGCACCGAACGACATCACGGCACAGCCGACATAAAACAGCCAGAGCGGCGTGGTCAGCATCATGCCCAGGCCCAGCGCCATCAGGATCCCGGCGCTGATTAACAGTGAAAGCGGCGTCAGTAACTGCGGACGCAACACCAGAAACTGCGCACCCAGTGACGCGATGGCGGCAACGCTCAGCAGCCATGCAACCTGATGGCTTATCGCCGCCGTCTGCCCGGCAAATTGTCGGGCCAGCGCCGGAGACAGCCCCAGTTGCATCAGGCTGACGGTGGCCGCCAGCAGCAGGGCGCATAACAGGTAGGGCAGGCAATGAGGGCGCAGGCGGGCGTTTTTACGCGTCACCGCTGGCTGCGGGGCCGAACGTTGTAACGGCAGCAACAGGACCAGCGCCAGCAGCGGCGCCACCACCAACAGCGCCAGCGGAGCCAGCGGATGAATCACCAGCATTCCGGCCGCGCAGAGGGGGCCAAAAAGTCGGCCACAGCTCAGGCCGGAGCTGATGGTCGCCAGCGCCGTCATGCGCTTCTCTTCGCCCGCCCGGTGCAGCGCCCATACCTGACAGGCGGGCACCATGGCCGATACCATCAAACCATAAAAAACCCGGGCAATAATTAATATGCCTAATCCTATCGGTGCGCTGACGGCCTGCACAGACAGCAGCGCACAGCCCAGACCGAGCAGCAAAAAGCTGGTGCCGTAACCGGCCAGCGACCACAGGACCACCGGTTTACTTCCCTGACGGGCAATCTGCTTTCCCCACCACGGCGACGCGGGCAAAAACAGCATGGAGCCGAGCGTTAACAGTCCTGCCCACACCGACAGACTCAGGCTGGTCTGAGCAACCAGCACCGGAATCGCGACCAGCAGGCCATTTTGTCCCACACCCAGCAACCCGGCGCTGATGGCTAAAGGCCAGTTTGCTAACGCTTTTTTTGCGTCATGGCCAGTTCAGGAGATGTCACGATGTTGCTAACCCGTATCTTTGTTGTATGTATTTGTAAAATTTATTCTGCCAATTCTAACAATTGTCGTTGATAATGAGAACTGTTATCGGCAGAATTCGCATTATCATAACGACTGGAAATTGTTTGATAATGATACAATCAACGCATGACGGGGCCTGGGACGTGGCGGCACAATGCTTCCTGAACGCCCTGATCCGTGAAACCAGGGACTGGCAGTTGAGCCAGGGTGACCCCGCCGAACTGACGATCCCGTTGGATGAACAGCAGACCTTACACTTTAAGGTGGCTTACTTTTCTCCGACGCAGCACCACCGTTTTGTCTTTCCGGCCCGGCTGGTGACGCAGCGTGGCAGCAAACCGGTGGCGTTTGAAACCGTCGCCAGGCTGATTGTCGATAAGTTACAACACCAGCACGCGCTGCCCGTCGCAGGCTGCGAGGCGTTTTACCAGCGCGTAATGCAAAGTCATGCTCACACCCGCGAAGCGGCGGCGTCCCGTCATGACTGGTGCGGCCTGCGCGAAAACGCACTCAATTTTGCCGAGGCCGAACAGGCGCTGCTGGTCGGGCACGCTTTCCATCCTGCCCCCAAATCGCACGAACCTTTCACGCCGCAGCAGGCCAGACGCTACCTGCCCGATTTTGCCCCGCATTTTCCGCTGCGCTGGTTCGCGGTGGATAAAGACTACCTGGCGGGCGACAGCCTGAAACTGAACTTACAGCAGCGCCTGACGCGTTTTGCGGCCGAGAACGCACCGCAGCTGCTGCATGCGCTGACGGACCAGCGGTGGTTATTCCCGCTGCATCCCTGGCAGGCCGACTATTTGCTGCAGCAGAGCTGGTGTCAGCAACTGATGGAGCAAGGTCGGCTACAGGATCTGGGTGAGGCGGGAACATCCTGGCTGCCCACCACGTCATCACGCTCGCTCTATTGCGCGACCAGTCGTGACATGATCAAGTTCTCGCTGAGCGTGCGACTCACTAACTCCGTCCGCACTTTATCGGTGAAAGAAGTCAAACGCGGCATGCGGCTGGCGCGGCTGGCGCAGACCGCGCGCTGGCAGGCGATGCAGGCGCGTTTCCCGACGTTTCGTGTGATGCAGGAAGACGGCTGGGCCGGGCTGCGTGATATGCAGGGCACGATCAGGGAAGAGAGCCTGTTCGCACTGCGTGAAAACCTGATTGTCGACCAGCCGCAGAGTCAGACCAACGTGCTGGTCTCCCTGACGCAGTCCGCGCCGGACGGCGGCG
>Ga0058701_10002943_pt1 | contig 13230 bp, 5 predicted proteins | sample AgamicOrMae_FD_97039 | JGI IMG/M metagenome (GOLD analysis project Ga0058701, IMG submission 97039) | Agave microbial communities from Guanajuato, Mexico - Or.Ma.e | ecosystem: Host-associated > Plants > Phyllosphere > Phylloplane/Leaf | place: Guanajuato, Mexico | collected 2012-06-04
CTAGATGGTTATAATACCTTTCACTCGCATTCAATCGATTATGCTCATGGCCACCGATAAATATACTAAACTTAGCACGGGAGTCCGGCTAAAAATGCAGCCAGAAAAACTCCGAAACAATTGAAGTCAAAGATTGGAGTAGTTACAAAGTTTACCTTTTGCCGTTCTTAAAGTTAACCGCGTTTAAATTTGACAGAGATGCGAAATGTAACACTGGTGGAAGCAGTTTGCAGTGTTGGATGACTCTTTACTCCCTACAAAAGTTGCTTAGTGTTGGTCTTATATTTTAAGACAGAGTACGTGACTAAATTTGCTCCTACTTTTGACTGCAATGCTATTCGCCCCACGTACCGTTGCCGCCCACACAGAGTCGTTTTCAGGTTGGTACCACAGGAGAACATTTCAACTTTGATACTCTGAAGAATATTCCGTGGAATTAAATCAGTATACAGGTTAAAAAAATGCAATTTCCGGGAAGCAGTTTTAAGGTACCAGCGGTTAAGACTGCGTTTTTTTTAACGCTACTACTCAGATTGTTGCCTTCATCACGGTAGCAATTAAGGATATACCCCCGTGGCAAACTAGTCCAGCTCACGTGGAATCGTTAAATGCATGTTTAAAAATAATCCAGAGCTTAGAATCTTTTTGAGACACGACTAACATGCCGGTCCAATGTTTATGTACCATTTCATCCGTTGATTTCGAATTTTCAAAAAGTCTACAGTTGCTGATTTGACTCCTTTTACTCGCAAATGCGTATTCTTTTGAGGTTTTTCTCGGTATTCTCGTAAACTAAACGCCGAAATTTCATTTTTTTGAGCTCAAGCGTTTTGTGATGGGTTAAACTGAAAGAATTTTTTTTTTTACTCTGTTGTCTTCACTACGTATTACTAACTTTCTCGAATATACACTTTCTTTAATAAGGTCTCCATGTATCAACGTGTATTTTTTTGTCACTTTTGACAAGCTCAAACTCGGAAACCAGATGGTGAAACTTGTATTATTTTTTTTAACTATGTGAGGATGTATGATATCTACAAACTATATCGATTTCAGCTTTTCATCTTCATTTTGTCACCACGTTGTAATATCTTTAAATATTTTTAGTTTAACTATGATTTTTTAATGCTTCAATAAATGCCCGATTCGTCCTTATTGCCATCATTACTTATGCCATCCAAAAAAGACGTTTTTGTATAAATTTGTATGGGGTTGCCTTAGATAATTATCTATTTACTGTCAGAAAATAATTCAAAATACGCTGCCCTTAACAAAGGTACCCCTACCCGTTGGGCACTGAAGTAATAGACGGTTGGACTTCGATCTCTTATAGAGCATATTTGTTAGAATCTTAGAGAACATGGTATAACTCTTTTGATATTGTCGTCAATGCATTTTTATTTTTTTGGGCCCCTGGAAATGGTTGTCATCCAAAAACGAAGTGGACACAGGACTTGTGGCAAGCTTTGCCAGTCAAGAGAACCATCATGTAGGATGAGGAAGGAAGGTGGGATATCGACGAGGAGAGGGGCACACTACATGGTGAAATCCCGCTTGGAATGGAGACCATGCAGAACATGCAAGACCTGTGGGCGTAGACAGCTTCTTTGAGCTGTTGGTTAAACCGGCTAGAAAAATTCAAAAGAATTTTACCGGATTCTCTGAAGATAGTACGATGCACTTGCATGTTTTTTGGGGCAATTTTAGCTGAAACGTCTTTTTTTCATCGGATCTTCCAGCTCCAAAGGATTTATGGTGAATTTTTTTACCCTGGTGATAACGTATTTGGACCTTTTTTACTGAATGTGCACCTCCAATTTTCAAGATGTATAATAAGAGGAATAATAAAATTTCCTCTAGGTCTTGAAATTTCCCCCAGAAAATTGAGTGGACCAACTTCGCTAACCATTCTACCCCTGAAATGAAGAAATGAAAACATGTCATAAGAGGAAAGACAGAATCAACAGTCACCCATCGATTAGAAGTATATGTGCCCTTCCACCCGGCAGCGTCCACCCCATCATAAAAGCGAAAGCTATCCTGTCCTTCTTCATACTCCCACGATACGATGAGCATTCCTGAATCCTCTTGTGACGGAAGATATGTGCTTCATAAGCAGCGTAAATAGAATCGTGTTAGGCGTATAATTTTAATGCTTTCCTTCTTGCCTTCAGTTTGCGGTCTTGACCTTCGACCAAAGGTGAGATTAACAAACTTGAATTCAGTTGTACGCACATCACACATTCTATCTTTGTGTTTACGGTAAAAGAACTTTGTACAAAAAGTATCAAAAATGGTTTTTAGAAATACAGAACGATTGAACGAGAAAGTACAAAGAAGTACAGAAATAAGGAAAGAAACTCCTGGAGAGGAAAAAGAAGCAAGTTGTTTGCATGGATTCGGCCCGTGTGTCCTTCTTCCGCCTGATCTGATCATCGTAAAACCAAACCGTTTTGTCCTGCTCTCATCCTTCTTGTATCTAAGGAAGATACCCATATTCTGTTCAAAGCGAGGTATGCCGTGTGACGTAGCATATCCAGCATATTTTGGGAGACATCGGATTATCTTAAGTTATTTCATTTTCTGTCCGTTTTGACTTTGACTGTTCTCGCCTGATCTTTCTTAAATACCGCAGTTGGTTGGTCTACTGATTTATAACTCGACCACTCTTTTCCATTGACAGAACCCGGCTATTTCTTGAAAGACTATTTTAAGAAGCTTGTTCTGCCCTTTGGTTTGCTTCCCAGAAAACAATCCTGAACTCTAATAACTTCTTATCTTTGTCTTTTTCTCAGTATTTATGTAAATTATGTATTTGGGTACATATCCCCAATATTCAGAAAAGCATTTTGAAACGCTAGGAAATTCATATCACAGGAAATATATATTTAAATGTTTTTTAGAAATGTTTAGCTCATACATAAGGATTTCTGTGGATTCGCTGTCTTTTTTTTCCTGCAAATCTTCAGAAATGAGGAATTCCGCGGAATTTCGCACAAACTCTACTTTCGAAAGCTATATTTATTTATTTCTTTTCTGCTTCTTTTTGCTCTAGTTCAGGGATAAACGTATTTTTTTCAAACTTGTTATTTTACTGTCTTTTTAAAATGAAAAAATGATAATCTTTTTATGAAAACTATTATACATTATATTTTAAGCCTTAAATTTTCCTAAAATGCTTGTTTTAATAGTTCTTTAGAAATTTAAATTGCTTTTATGAAGTAAAAGAGGATTCACATTTCCGCAATTTTTACTGTATACGTTTAAGATATATTTTGTATATCCATGTGAAAGCCCTATATTATTCCTATTAAACAATTTTTATCTCCGGAAAATTATGCAATATCTGAGCAAATCACACATGCTGGGCGGGGAGATCTTAATATTTTTTAGTCCTTGAAACCCTGGCCAGCCCATTCCATGAACCAGCTCGCACAAGTCACTGTCACAAAAAGCGAGAAAAGTTGCAAGAAGTAATTAATTAAACTGTAGTGCTGGAGGGTACTTACTTGTAAACAGTTAAGTCCTTGCAGGAAAAGGAACCGCTTATCACCTTCACTTAGCGAAGACACTCACTTCAGGTCCACAGTTGGTAGCACATCTTCATCTTTCAATATTCATTTACAGAAGAGTTTTGAAAATGCTGAACTCGAATGCAGCCAAGCAAAATGTTTGGATTACACCTGCACAGGTTATTCGGAGTTTTCCAATAAAAACGAGGAATATTTGGTAACCTTGACCATAGTCCTGCCTAAACAATCATAATAGCATTGTCGAAAGGAGCCTCGAAGAGTTCGTTCGGATGAAGTAAAGCCAGTAGACTTATTGTAATTTTAGTTACGTTAGTTAAATTAATCGTGCATTATACGACGCTGAACACGGTTCGTCTATGTTCATAAGGTGGCAAAGTGATGGTAAAAGTGTTAGTTAATCTGTCAAAATAAAACGTTTCTCAAGCCGCTTAAGTTCAACTCGCGAAAAAAAAATGTCACGGTAACAAATATCTGTGACGCTGACAATCGCGTGTTGCTTCTTTGTAGACGACAACAGTGTCTGTTGAAATAACAATCAATTTTTTCGCCTTTACTATTTTCTTGTCACCGTTTCGATTTTTTTTAGTAGCTGTAACCAAAGGGATGCGTGAAGGGTTTTAAAGAAGAGGCGTTCCTTAAATCTGCATATCGTATTACATTCAAGGCACATTATAAAAAAATACAAGCCGGGACTCGAAGTGAACAATAAATTCTATTCAGCATTAAAACTCAACGTTTTCTGAATCTAAATTCTTAATGCATGTCAGATTTTAACTTTCAGGTAATCAAGTTCCTCCCCGACCCCCTTTTTTTTTTAAAGAGGGATTCTTGGTGGAATTAAGAGTGTAGTTTCATTCAAAGTGAAAATCGTCCTGTTAACCTCAGATGACGTCAGTTTTTGCCTTCTTTTTCCAAATTATTTTCCTGGCTAATCGACGCATTTTTATTGTAAAGTTTTCGTCGCCCTCTTTTTCCTAAATAAACGACTTTGTCAACTCTCACGAGACTATTAAACCAAAAGGCAAGCAGAAGCGAGTGGTCGTTTAGGAGCACTGTGACTTTTTGTTTCCTTTTCTCTTCAATTTTTTTCTTTAAGTTATGTGTTTTGATTGTAAGTACACTTGAGACACAGACGGCATTTTCCAGTTAAATTTAATTCCATCTTTGTCATTAATATGAAATATTAATCAAGGATTTAAACATTTTTTTCGTCAAAAGAGAACCAATTTTGGGACAAATATAGACTACGGATGAACGAGACTGTGACACAGTAACGTTAAAGTGTCGTGCCCTGATGACCCAATATGACGCACCGCATGCAGTACTTTCTTGGATAAAGACGATCTGGATTCTGAATACTAACTTGTATTATCGAAAATCGTTCTTCGGTTTCATAGCTTCGTAAAGTTACCCGTTTTGGATAAATAGTAATACTCGTGTGCAAAGGAATTAAACTAAGGTTATCTAAATCAGTTTGCGATTGGGCGTTTTTTCTTCTTCTTTTCCTTTCCTACCTTTGGTATAAAAATTATGAGCTTTCTTTTTACTTTAAAGAAGACCGGCTTGTATTTTTAGTGCGTAGTACAACTTTCTAAGATCAAAAGATTTCAACTATATTCGATGACATGAAAATGAGCTTTGAATCTTAAAGTTGCCTGCATTAAAGACCCTATGCCGCTGTTATATTTTTGTGATAAACGTTTCTTTTTTATGGGTGAGAATCACGTGGATTTAAAAAAAGGAATGCACGAAGATCCTTGGAAGTATCTACAAGCGCCTCTCTTCCTCTATGCAAGATACTTTTATCATTTTTTTAATTGAAGGAACCTTTTATGTATCAAGAGAATAAACTGTACATTTCAAGCACTCGATTTTGCTGATTCCAAAATTTTCTGTTTAGATTCATCTGTAATTTTTTGACTCTGCTAGAAATATTTTGTAAGGCTCGTGAATCATAAAATTATTCCTACGTTCCTACACTCTAAAAAGAGAATCTTAAATTCATATGCAGCAAAAGTCAAATCACTGATCTGGAAAGAATTACAGCCCAATTATTCACTGAATTTCCGACATCGTTTTTGTTTTCTCTGAACTGCTTAAGAAAGATGTAAGTAATTCATTGAATATTTGGACTGATTTTTTTTCAGACACCAGATTTGACTTTTGTTGCATCAGAATTTAAGAGTCTCTTTTTACAGTGTACAGCTCTCTTCAATCTTTTATCGGTGCTCCCCATTTTATTCCTACCAAAAAAATGTAACATGCATCACGCGATTGAAGTAATAAGTGGCTCCGATTATATAAAACCAAATCCATCGAGCAATTCTCGATTCACTCCAAATGTTTACTCAACAACAAAAACCTCGAAGTATTTTAGGTAAATACACGGTATAAAAGGTTTTGTTATACCAACAAAATCATTTGTTAAAATAGGGATAACAAAAATATTTTGTGACAAAAACAAAATTTTTAGTTCTATCAACAAAACGTTTGGTTGCTGCAGCTAAATTTTTGGTTGCAGCTACTAAAATATTATTTGTTGTCCCTAATTTTGCTGCCGTAAAAAAAACAACATTTTTTCCGTGTATGCATTCAGTAATAAATCTCAAATGTGGTAAAATCCGAAATTGATCAGTTTCAAAATTTAATTTCCGGGAATTTCACGCATTTTTTTAAAAGTGGAATTTCTGTGGCACTCGTTGGTTAAACCGCCCAACTGCAGTTGTCTTATCACTGAACGTACTTTGTACACGCGGAAATTTCAGGTGAAGCAGAGATTGATCGCAATCGCAAATCGCGTAAATTTAATAGATTTATCGGAGCGCACGCGACGGCGCTCTTTTGCATCCGCACACGCCGGCGACTCGGAGGAGACTGCGAGAGCTAGCCGGCAGTGGCAGCGGACTAGGCGCAAGAAGCGCCCAACCCCCGCAAGATCGGGAGGGGGGGTCGCTCCCCCCACCCCACCCCGCTCCGTCACCATACGCCGTTTGTGGCTGTGACTCCTTTCGCCCCCAAAACTTACATTATCAATCACCTCGGCATTTAAATGACGCAAAAACACAGCCTTTCTCGCTCTTTGCTCCGCCTTTAGTCTCCAAGCCGCGGACGGAGTGATGCGCAGGACACTAGTGTAAGAGTCAATGAGCCTGACATCGCTTACTGCTCGCTAAAGCATGGCGAAAACTGAGCACTGGTAAAGGTAGTCACCGTTTTTCGGTAAGAAAGTACAGTAAAAGGAGCTTATTTCGGTCATTTTTAAGCTAAGGTTAGGTCTATTCGCACGCCTATGTTGATACAAGGGAGACTTGGACGCACTGAAACTAACCTAATGCATTTTAAATGAGAGGTTACCTGGACGCACGGAAACAAAGCTAATAAATTCTGTGTGGGGCAGCGTGTGAACAGTCACTTTCCCAAGATAAACTCATATTGAGGTATATTTATGAAAAGGTTTCTTCGATAGCTCTCAATTGTTATGGTTATTGGTAAAGATAGTTTCAAAAATAAACAAATAGCGCTACCCCGTTTTACGTTAATACCTTTAACATAGATGATGGACGCCTAAAAAAATGGTTAGCTTTTACTGTAAGGTTATCAAGGGAAGGGTTATTTTAAGTTTGCGATATGAGGCGTAGCGCCACTAAATACTTGGTATAGTAAAGCTCAGTTGTAATCCGTGTGCCTCTCTCCACTATGGCGCCGTTTCGATTATCGACGAATGCTGTAGCCTAAAAGGAAGGAAATGCGATCATATAAAAACGGTGTAGAGGGAGGTCACAAGAAACGTAAACATAACTGTGGCAACGTTTGAGAAAGGAAGAATTTTCGGGCAAAGGAAAGAGGGTTAATGAGGTCTTTATACGGATGTACCTTGGGCCCGAGGGATTTGGTCGCTTTCAAGGAGGATGAAGTAAGGCTTAACAAAATCGCCGAATCTTAATCCTGTTTCGTCCAGATATAATTTCATTTTCGTTGTCACTAAAAGCGGCAATTATCCGCTATTTAAACAAAGTAACTTTTAGCTTTCCTACTGGAAAAGTCGGTGATGTCGTAAAGCTTCTGTGCTCAAAGGAAAGGGCCACTTAGTATGGACTTTATTTCGTTACGTTTTTTGATCCCCCATCCCTTGGTCAACAGTAGCCACGAGTTTCTCCCTTCCCCCCTTGCCAGTTTTGTTCCCCTGCCGCTTCTCCTCCTTCTCTATCCCATTTTACAGACTCCGTTTGTTATTGTCCCCCCTCTACCCACCAGCAGCCACGAGATTCTCCCTTCGCCCCGCTTCCCAGTTTTGTTCCCCTGCCGCTTCTCCTCCTTCTCTGTCCCATTTTACAGACTCCGTTTGTTGTTGTTCCTCCTCTACCCACCAGCAGCCACGAGCTTCTCCCTTCCCCGCTTGCCAGTTTTGTTCCCCTGCCACTTCTCCTCCTTCTCTGTCCCATTTTACAGCCTCCGTTTGTTGTTGTTCCCCCTGTGCCTACCAGCACCGCCAGTTCCTCCTCTCCCCGCGTCGCAGACACACTTTCTCCTACATGCCTGCTATAGTTTGCTTACACAATTTCTCTTCTTACCCTTCAACACCTTCAGTTTTTCAAGCAACTCCTTCCCTATTTCTATCTTCTGTAGTCCAACTGCACATAACATCATAAAAGACATACAACTGCATCGATACACCGATGTTCTGCAAGCTTAACCAAAGTATGGTAAGATGCCTTGTACTTCGTTTCGTTGCCGATCCGCTCGGCCGTAGCCAAGCCTGATACCGCCAACCTTTTCGCTTCAGTTACTTCCGCCGAGAAGTTGGCAATTTCCGGCTTGGCGACTATCAGGTTAGGCAAAATGGATTGTTCTTAAGCTCCACTGAAATTGACGACGCAAAGAAAAGCAGAAAAGGTTGGAATGCAATTTCTAAAATACAGACCAGAAAAAAGGGGAACCGCTATATAACGCATTGGGTGCAGCAAAGAGCTTGGCCACCCCGTAACCTTATCTACACCAAGAGCAGCCAAGGCCAATCTTGTCGCTCTTGAATCTTCTCCCGTTTAACTAGTAATCATCTCATTTTTACCTTTCGATGGCTTCAAACGAAGCTGTACTAGTTAAAAATGCTGTTTTAAAACTGTATTACTTGCAATTTATAACCAGAGGAATTGGTACATTCTTGAGCGAGCATTTTCAACTAGTACAGTTTCATTTGAAGCCATCGATTTTTACTCAGCGAAGCACCATACTGCATTAGTTTTAAATCGCAGTTTCTATCAATTTTCGAAAATTTGTGATTTGTTAATTGATGCATTGTGCTCTCAAAGTCCAGGCTTTATACGATACACGTTTAGGTTCATACGATGCTGTGGGAACCGCAAGGTTTCCGCAATTATTGTATTACTATTGTATCAGTTTTTGCTATTATTGTATTATTCGTTTTTCTCCTCCCCACCTACCGTCCATTTTAGAGGTAGAAAGAACGAGTATAGCGCTCAACCTGGACGACGTCCGTTAGCCAACAGGTATGACAGCCGAAGCCATAGGATATACAGGAGAAAGTCCAAGTCAAGAAATGAAGCTCCTAATGCGGAAATAGTTACGTCAAAATACAACACGCCGTACAGCACTTACGGGGCGTGCACGTTTTAACGCACGAAGAGAAGTACTCTTATGAGGGTTCGTATAGGATAAGAACACGCAAATTACTATGTACGTACGCCTGAGAGATACTCATCCGCCACTCATTGAAATTTCAAGACAAAAATAACTTTTTAAAATTTCGAAAAATAACGCACGACTAATGCCTGCAGTGGAACAAGGCCCTATGTATGCATCGATTCAATGAAGTATCGATTAAAACATTCGGTTACTCTGTGGAATTCGACGTGCGCGGAAAAAGAAAAAGAAAAGACCAATGGGTTTGACAGAAACGTTATTCTTTTCCCGCGGTTGGACTTCCAGAAAATTGTAATACATCGCGATTGTCAATAGTGCAATAGCCCGAGAAGTAATTACTGTCGCCTCTAGGTGCGTCTATCAAGAAAATGTGTTAGATAAAAGATATTTTTTTTCTTATGAAGGTATGAATGCGGGAAAGTTGCATGTTGGAATTAAGCCCGGCTTGAATGACTTCTGGGGACTTTTCCTGTTGCCTTGCCCAGGAGAGGGCCCTTGCAAGAGTCAATATAAGATCAAAAAATATCTAAAGAAACATCTCGTTACTTTGGTAATGAAAGAGTATTTTTTGCCAGTACTTCTGCCCTTCTTTGCGTATTTACATAATAGACCTATCACAAAAATAATACAACATGGCTGCTAATCACTCAAGGAATCCAGGAGACCGCGAAAAAAAAAGACAATATTTTAACAGGATATCATGATAGTTGGTTAGCGATGGTAATTGCTCTTTGTACGTAGAGCACGTCACATTTCCGCGAAGTTTGCAGATCCTCTTCATAATCCTTGTCTAAAATCAGCGCTGAACTTCCTGACGGGCCGCCTTGAGCTTCTTCTTTCCCCGCTGCCTTCCACAAAGGTTTGCTACTTGCACTGTTTGAGCGTTCTGAGAAAACGGGGACTTAAAGAGTGACGCGAGGTGAACAACCTCAATGGTTCCAGGAAACGGTTGTGGCTCTGCTTTAAGAAGCCTTTATTGTAGGAACAAAACAAGCAAGGGCCACAGTCGCAGCCTACGTGACGAGATTCTTTCTAAGAACATCTTTGTCTAACGCATAGCAATGGGACGTAGTCATCTCTCTTCCAGAGACGCGCGAAGTTTGAAAAGTAAAATGGACAATAACGGGTCGGGTACAACAGTAGAAACGATGTTGCTTGCCTAAACATACGTGATTATTTCTCTTATTCGCGCCTGTCCGTGTCTTCTCTTTTCTTTGTCTTTTTAGGGAAGGTAAATCGACACTGCTTTCAGGACAATCGAAACAAGTTCTCTGGGCCGGATTCTTTCTTGATATCAAGGAAAGATTCGAGAGGTCACCGATGATTTCATTCTTCTGCCTGGAGGATGATTCGGGAGATGTTTGAATACTTCATATTCACTTCGGTCGGTTGTTTGATAGATGACTGGAATGTTGTAGAGATTTCTGTTAATGCGTCCTTATTAAGAAAGAAATAAAGAAATGTCGCCGAAGAAAGACCATTTAAGTTATTTGTTTCGGTACATATTTTATTGAAAACAACATTGCCTCTGAAATGAGTTTTGCTTTCGGCGAGAATAAGTCAAATAGAGAAAAAAAGGTTATTCAACGTAAGAGGCGGTGTGAAATTTCCAGCCTGGTTAAAGGGGAACCTCACAGACGCCATCTTGAAAGTCAGTTTCTGGCGCATTTGCGCGTTGCTCACTTCGAGACAGCGGTACAGTACCAAGTATCGGCTAATTTACATTTGTAAACATGTTCGTCAGCCGTCCATATATCAAAACGTTAGCAACAGAACTACTACCTCACGCTCAGCAAATTTAAAACCAATTGAAATATGAGAAAAAAAACAGCGTTTCAAATTTCCCATGCGTTTACTAATAGTTCTTTAGGTCATTTTTTTATAGACCTAACTGCTAAGGTTACAAATGAACATTGGCCTATTCTTGATATTGCAGCCTGAAAGTGAGCAATCCGTCAAAAATCGACTTTGAAAATGGCGTTTGTGAGGTTCTCTCTTAACCTATTTTATCTAAATGTGCTACTCACCACAAAACTTGCGTTTCGACCACCTGTGTGCATTTGTTTGTTTGTTGTTTTTTTTTTTGTACTTTAAGCGACGAAACCTTTTTTTGTAAGTCTTTGTATTTCAAGTCTATTCTAGCGACTGTTTCGGGGTGCAGAATTTAAGTGTTCCCGGAATGCGTTTCTACCTCATTAAGCTAAAAAACTCCGCTATTTTTCTCCAACAGAGAATTCGAGCCGTTTAGAACAAATTTACAAAATTCTGTGCTCACAGTCAAGTTTTTTTAGTTTTTGAAAGTAAGAGTTTACGCTAGTCGATTTTAAAATAGCACTTTTATTATCTTGATGTTTCAACCATTAAAATGTGCAATTTGAAGCATCAGTCAGAATGACCGAGAGAATCGATGTGCTTTGTCTCCAGGGTGCGATTTCCAATTACAACTGAAAGATTAGTAAAGGATTGAATTAGTTTTGATTTCGCTCCATTTAGTGGAAGTAATTAATAGGTGAGCACAGGGCTATGCGGGAACGCAAGTTTATATCGGAACAAAAGAGGATTAAACATTTTTGGTCCCTCGGTATTTCATTTGAAAAGCGCACAATGGCCGTATGACTCCTCCCAGTACTTGTCTAACCTATATTTCTTTAGAGGGTCCTGTGATCGTCATATACAAGGACAGAAGCTCTGCACAGGGCAGTCTATCCAAGGCTTAATTTAAGCAGTACCGTAGTCCGTGACCTTACTTAAACAAGGGTTTACGGCCGGTGAATCGAACGTTACCCTTTCTTCTTGCAAGGGTACAGTACGTTTAGCTACGGTAAAAAGGATTGGTGATTTGGAGGAAGCGATTTTCACTCGGTATAAAAGGTTTTTTTTATACCAACAAAATCATTTGTCAAAATAGGGACAACAATAAAATTTTGTTACAACAACAAAAGTTTTAGTTTTATCAACAAAACTTTTGGTTGCTGCAGCAAATTTTTTGGTTGGAGCAACAAAAAATTTATTTGTTGTCCCTAATTTTATTGCAGTAACAAATCCATTTTTTCCGTGCAGCTGTCAGCCAACGTCTGATTTTGTACCTTTTGCACTTGTTAGATGATAGTAAAGTATTGAGAAAAAGAGAGAGTGAGTACTATATTGGAGAGCCTTTCAGTCTATTTAGGCTAGTGCTTAATTTATGATATCATGATCTCATTTTCAGTTACTAAAACTGAACGCTAGGATTTCCTTGAATTAAGTCGTGCAGGACTAAAATTAAGATCAATCGGACTAAATTTAAGTCCTTTTGCCTAAACTAAGATCTCAAAGTAACTTTAAAGTACGACCACACTTGATTTAAGGTTGAAGTCTGTACTGAGATTAAGCATATTCTTGATAAAAGTATTGTCATTTTTTATTTATGCTAACGGTAGACTTTAACTTAAGTTTTTCTTTGGTACGGTGATTCGGCGTACGGCCATAGTAGCACGTGGGCGGATTGGGTGACCAATTTTGACGTACAGTTCAGCCAACCTTCGCAAGCGGACTTGACGACGCGGTCTTTCGTTAGACCGCTGTGGTGGCCAGTCTCATTTCCTTGGCGTTGCAGATAAAGGCACGCCATCTTGATGTAAGTTTATTTTTAGGATTGCTGCTCTGTCAATCTCCCCAACTGTCGTAGAATGCGATGTAGTATTGGGCGGGACATGTTAGATATTACTGTCAGAAAGATGATTGGCAGCACATACCGACCTTGTTGCCATGTAAACATTAAGGGTTTAATACCACTCACACGCGATCAGTGTTTGTTAGATAACGAAATGTTTGTCTGAGAGTTCAGTCATGCCTTCTAAATTTGAAGCAAGTTTCCATTTACTTGTTTGTCGTTGCAAGGTAACCTTTTCTTTATTTAAGTCGGAATGATACTAATTTGCTCGTTCATCCCACGCATATTTGCTCGCGTTTGTGTGATATTAATAAAAATACTTTGCTTCCACGTGCCCGCTTGGGTACAACCTCTTAAGGTAGTAGACTCGCGTCCGGCCCGATC
>Ga0058701_10002944_pt1 | contig 13229 bp, 11 predicted proteins | sample AgamicOrMae_FD_97039 | JGI IMG/M metagenome (GOLD analysis project Ga0058701, IMG submission 97039) | Agave microbial communities from Guanajuato, Mexico - Or.Ma.e | ecosystem: Host-associated > Plants > Phyllosphere > Phylloplane/Leaf | place: Guanajuato, Mexico | collected 2012-06-04
ATAATAAGTTTCAGTAGTAGCTTACTTGGTATTATTTGTATTTTTATCTATCTCGTGATAAGTGAATTACATTCCCACGAAAAAATTCCCGGCAGCACTGGGCTTTAGACATGTTCCTAGGTTTTTGGAGGATGTAAAACTGGATCTCATTGGAACATTTTGAAGAACATTCAAACGTAGATAACAATAACCTTTTCAGACATCAATGTCAATGTGAATGAGCCACGCACTCAAGTTATTTTGAAGAGAAGGAGAAACTTGTCTCCACACGACCTTCCAGATTCCCCTTTTGTTTCACTCGAAAGACGCACCCTCTAATTAGTTCCCTTGTCCTCAAGGTAGATCTCTGAACTTCGCGCGTAATTTAACGTTTCAGTTAATTTGTTGCTTGCTCTTAATGAGGTGTACACGCCTATTAGTTTCAACACACCCGCTACACATTTGCACATAGCGTACTTTTAATTCATATTTTATTCTAGTACAGCAGCTAACAATATACGTTTTGATTCACTAGAAAGCTTGAAAATGCCACACCAAAAGTTGTCAACTAGAACCGCGTTCAGGCAGCGAAAATACATTTTGTTCTTTGAAAACAGAGCACACAGTCTCTGGGTCCCACAATCCCAAACTTCCCCAAAGATACGGTTCTATAAAGAACTGCATGCAGGCAAAACGTACTTAATTCTTCGATGCTCTCACTTCTTTACAGGCAATTTAATGGTATATACTAAATGGTCATTTGAGAGAAAGGTGAGGGAGTTGTTGACCTTTGGAGGGCCACGAGAGGTTTCAGTGTCCTATGATGCCATTTTTTAAAATATTTTTATTATTGATGCGAAAAACTTATCGGTACCTAAATGCATTGACCATCTAGTTCAAGAAGAAATTTTCTTAACCGTCCAGTTCGAGATGACGTTTCCTCAACCATCCAGATCTAGAAGACGTTTCCTTATCGTCATGTTGGAGGACCATTCAAAACTGCGTTTTCCGGCCTCTGTAATAATACTTTTCATCGGTATGGCTGTATTTTGTTCGGCAGAATGTACTGCAGACCGATTATGCTGGCCGCAATACACACATACTGGTAATTATGAGGATAGCAAATCAAAAAAAAATTGAATTTTTTCAATCACACTTGTGCTTTCTAACATCTTTTGAGCAGCGCTGCCTTTATTCCACGTAAAATAACTTGTATTTTATTCAGTTGAATATACAAAACAAGCCTCTTCCTTTTCATGCAGCCGATTTTTGACCTACAAAATAGCTAATTCGAAAATTCAAATCTTCAGATGGTTCTTTCAATGAAAGCACCTTACGTTGCGTTTCTGTCCAGTCAAATAACGGTTAAGTAGTCGATAGAATCAATTCCTTTGTAGTACACGTTGTAAACAAACTACGAATCAATGATCAACAATACTAGATTTTCGGACTTTGTTAATACACAATAAACATGTTAAAATCTTTCGCAATACAACTTTTGTAATGATACCCCCTTCTTACGGTCCTTTTTTTACGTTGGGTAGTTTAAGTTGATTTTTTCTGTATGAGTTTCGTTAACTAAATGTTTATCTTAAACAAATAACTCTGATCAACTGATGACGGAATGCGTGATTTTTCCGTGCTCTATTTCAGCAAAAATATTATATTTTTCGAAAAATTTTAGAATAAAAAAAGACGTTTCTTTAAAGGCAATTCGCAAGGGCATGAAACCATACATTGTGATTTATGGGTGATTTTCTATCGCAGGGAACTTGCTTGTATCGTTAAAGTAAAACGAATATTTTTGAAAACTTCCGTGACATTTGCGGATGTCTATCGGTACATTCTTATGAAGGTGAGCAATCTTGTTATAGCTCTTGATTCAAGTGCCAGAGAAGAGAAGATCGCGGGAGAAAACTTCGGCCATTGAGATGCCACACCTAATTAAAAGTTGCTTGTTTCGAGCTGTGAATGGGTCGTTTATTGATCTGCTTGGGTTTTCTGACGCATCGCAAAATTTGATTACGTGCATCCGCTAATTAGACTTTGGTCACTTCGACGCTTTTACTTGTGATTAGTGAGGCTACCGTAATACGAAAGGTTTAAGAAGGCAAGTGAAAGATAGTGTATTATCATGAGTAATCCCGCTGAAATAGACATGATTGCCATGACGATTCGTCATGACTATTTTCGTAAAATTCTAAGCTCCTCCCTCTTCAGAACGAATTTAATCGGATTAGAAGCAATATTCCACTTTTCCGCTTTTATTTAATTTAAAAAAAAACATTATAGACTTAGGGCCTAAATGCACTGAGGGGCCCACTTCCTATAGAAAGGTGCAAGGAAAACCCTTCAATTGAATTATTTAGTTATTGTCTAGTAACGAACCGGTGTGTAGAGCTGTGAGGAAAATTACAAACCAAACAGCTGAAAGACCTATTTTTTGAGTCTTTCTCTCCCATCATCCATCGCGTGTTCGTATCGACAAAGTTCGAATAAACTACTCTTAGATATATGGCTCAAAACCAAGGAGGAAACGAACCTCCGTTAGAGGTTTTGTTTACTTAGGGCGAAAACCTCAAGCCGGGCTTGTCATGGTAGATTTGTTTACATTTTCTTACCAGCCATGCCAAATGGTGCTCTTCTAGGAAAATCCCCATAAAGGGTATGGAAGAACATGAGGCTTAGCACTTTTATTGTCAAGAAAAAAATACAAAAAAAAGGTTACCTCTCCGAAAAAGATACACGGAAAGCACACATTCAGTTCATTCTTAGCGCTGTTTATTTAGACCCCAGGTAACACTACATCCCTTAAGCTATTAAACACCATCCTTAAGAGAGAATACTTGTTTCAAAACAATGCTCTTTGTACAGAGGACATAGCAGATCAGAAAGTTGCACCCTTTCTACAATAATCAACTAAAACACATCATAGTTTAGTTTTAGAGGAGTTTTAAGAGGATTTAGCGGAGCTAGTGGGCGTAAAGGGTTACCATTTTGTGTCATGCTTCAGCCCTCTTGAAAAGTTTGATGCCTTTGAAGAAAAGCGGAAATCTCGCGGGATTTTCCCTCGGCTTGTAGGTTCCAGGCCTGTGCTCTTCAGTCCAAGCAGAGAGTCAATAATTTTTCATTTTCAAGACCCAGTGATTCTCATTTTTTAAGGAAGTAATGCAAAAATTTTCCAGATAGGTTTCGGAAGTTAAAATAATCTTTGAAATGCACAACCCTCCCCATCTATGAAATACACTAACATACTCATCACTGAAATGCTAATGATGCTTTAAACTAAAAACTTTTTTCAATTAAACATTATCAACGCTCACACTGGCCAAGGACAACGTTTTGCGGCTCGTAATCGTGGACCTTATGAGGCTTTGTTCATGAAGACCTCAAAGCTCATATGATGTTCTTATGAACCTTGCAAACTATAGGCAGGAATCGTTATAACCTGTATGGTTTACAAAGCCCCCCCCCATGCCTTTCCTATTTATTTATTGCTCATAAACACGCTGTAGATCACATGATACATAAAGAAAATTAATTGATCTCCAAGTATCCTCGAGGATTTTCTGGTCCAGACGAAAAAAAAAATAAAAATAGTATTGCGCTGATCTCTTGGAGCTCCCGATGAGTGGCCACCCTGATACGAACAAAAAGGCGAGGCCATTTTGTGGCACGTCCTTGTACTAAATAGCTGTCTTTTACTTCAAATTGCTCACAGGTACATTTGCCTCTACTCTTCTAGTTCATTAGCAAAAAAGAAGAATGTGCGTGCATGTAACGAATGCATTGACGGTGACACGTTTGCAGTTTGTGAGTTTTCTCCTTATCCCACTCTTTTAGCGGCTGCAAAGAGATTTCACAAGGGAAGGTGATCGATCCTGCTAGCAATGAAGGCCTTATCATATGAACAGTTGGTTAAGCTAAACGCATGTTGTGTTTTTCAATCTATATGAACACATGAACATTTTATACTGACATCATATTCCACTTGCAGTAACGAACGATTTTTAGACAAAATAATGATGAAAGAGCACATTACGCATAGACCTACAATTAGCGCAAAAATCTTTAAGGAAAAAAACAAAAACAAAAAAAACGGGGCCGTGTTTGTTGGTGATTTCTACACAGAGAGAGCTCGATGTAATGAAAGATTTCCGTGCATGAAAAGATCTGTTGATGTTATAATGAATATAATAAACAACATTGCGTTGAAACAAAGAAAGGAGAGGCGTAAAACTTTTTTCTTTTGAAGGTAATGTTCATGCAATGAATTCCAATAACATTTAAAAAAACAAGAATAAAAAAATCACGTTGAATATTAATGCTTTTACTCTATGATATTGATTACCTTTTATCGGACACAAAAACTGGAGAAGAACGTGCAGACAGAGTATGGGGATCTTCAGAAATCGCATAACAGTTTGCAGAGACCTGTTTTTATTCTGCTAGAGGCATTTACGAACGCTGCCACCCATTGAGGACAGCAAATTTTGCGTTGCCTCGATTGCCGTGGCACGCGTTGTCAGCATGCCAGCGCATATTTAGGGTAGGAGAGGAAAGATGTCTAGGGCGAGGGGAGGGGGACAACACGGAGGAACGACATTTTCCACGTGGTATGCAACAATGGCCTCAATTTCAATGTCTTCCGATATGTTAAATTGCGGTAAATGTTTGTTTTCTAGTCTACGGATAACGAGGTACGAAACCTATGATTTGGATGCCACAGCGCATGATCATACTGACATTCCTGAAGACTTGCAATACTCCTTCTGACAGTGGTCTTTTGCGTTCCTAAAAAATGTAGAACTTGTGCTGTTTGGAAATCACTCACAGGCCGAGCTAGTCCATAGAAAATTCTCTAGACCTAGTAGTCTGAGATCAATAGCTTGGAGGAATACTTTTCCTCCATGTCAACAGCGATGCCACTTTCGTGGGTGTCTGTTGAACATGCTCATACAATACTTTTGATTTGAATAGACGTTACGTAGCGCGCTATGCTAAATCACGCGTTTACGATACACTCCATACCTTCACGTAAGAGTCCACCGTTTTGTAAACGTTCAGGATGCTGTTGTCTTGGTTTTGTGTCGCTAGCCTACCGGTACATGTGCGTAGTGATAAAAAGTATTTGTCAGCGAGTGTATTAGTCGTAGTCGTTGGACTGACTTTGTTAAACATCTGTTCTAAGTCAGCATGATCAAATTAAAACTCTCCGTAAGTTTCCTTAAAAGAATATAACAAATCATTTTAAAACAGAGGAAGAGAGATGCAATACCGAAAACCTCCGAAATGAACAAGAGGGAAGGGGGTTAATGAAAGCTCCCCCAAAAAATCACCACGTGGCCTGTATAAAGTCCCAAAGTAGTTTAGTAAACCTCAATAGTTTTTAGCTAGTGTCCCAATACTTTCTAAAAAGTCTTTATTTATCAGTTGTAATGCGCTGAATTGCTGACTTTCAAAATTTCCTTTAATCTTAGAGTAATAATAATTTGACTTTCGATGCCCATATCAGAGTTGTACTTCTAAAAATTATTAGCATTGATTTCTTCTAAAAGTGTTCTAGAAGAAATCGGCCCAACGTTCGTGGGACAGGACATTCAATTTCTGTGGTCAACGAGTTCCCAGTTCAGTAGAAATTAGACAAAGGAGTGTAGATCCCCACATCACGAAATTTGAGGTATTGGTATTTTGGGACAATCGAAAGGGTTCTACATGATTAGCGAGAAGACCACAGTTAAGTTGTCATAAAAATGAACCAAAGGACGTATGTACACTTTTGTTGAGTCATAAAATGACAATGTCGCACAACTCCAACCATTTTTAGACAGAAGTTATGTTCGCGGATGGTTAGAGCTTGTCCTTATGAATATACCCCCTTTGTCTAATTTCTAATGAGTTTATCAGAGCGTCCGAAGTTCTTCAACAAGCTCTGCGAAGAAAAGCACGGAGCTATTCTGGTAGCCGGCTGAAAATGATGACAGATAAAGAGTTGTTCGACGCGGTTGATGGCATTATGAAATGTGTGGCGAGGTCCTTGTAAACGATGGTCACTCCCTGCTAAAAGTTCTTTCGTGAAACGGTCAAATTGCTATCGTAGGGAATCAGGACGTAAAAGCCACGTATTCTCGGTGATCCCGGCAAAATACAGCCAGGCATCCCAGGAAAAACGTTTCTATAAAATTCTGAAATGTTCCTCTCTCGACACATTCGCCTGTAGATAAAAACCTTTACGTCTAATTATTGAAACGTGGAGCGTTACAGCCATCACAGTGGCTTGAAGCTTTCAAATGAATGTTCAGAATCAAGGGGAGAGTGCTGATTAAAACAAAATCTGTTTAGACTGAAAATATGCATTACATATTGAGCTGCTTCGCTGGTGAAATGAAAACTCTTTTCAATTGAGAGTAGTTATGTTCAAATTGCTCCTCGCAACCTACAAATTCGAACGCAGAGATTGATCAAATTTTCTTGAGACACTTTTAGGGGAAAACATTATCAGTGAAAACTCCTGGGGGAAAAAAAAGAAAAAAATACTGAGTGATTATTGGGACTCTTAACCGTCACTTGGGATTATTACCCGTCCCTATGCAATTTGAACGGATATATCTCATTTTTGTTGCACAGGCAAAACCGTTTTTCTTATACTTCAAACTCTCTACATTTTACAAACATTATGTGCGTATCTGACTTAGGCCATTTTGTTCCCCTTGAGGTCAGAGGAATGAGCTCTTTCCGGTTTTTGCAGTTATGTGTAAAGTGGCGAAGCACAGAGAACCGGATATTGTGGGGATGCACTCAAGGACTTCAATCCCCTTCTGCACCACCTTAAAACTTCTTGCCACTTTCATCGTGTATGATGAGCGTATACCTTCACAAGTAGTTTGTGAGTTCCTGTTTGTTACGCCAACAGGTTGCTTCAAGAGCAAGCGGAAATTTAAAGAGGAAAACTTAGGATGTTCGACCTCAAAAATATACCTGTGGCCCAACTTGAAACAGGTAAGTGGAATGATCGCATGCGATAGTACCTAAAGAGTTTGTAAAGTACTGTAAAAGTTGCATTGACCAATAAAGTGTCCATTGATATATTAATGCATAAGTTCTAGTCAACTCACCTAAATCATGTTCATCGATAGGTAAATTTTGTCATGCTTCTCGGGTGTTTTGAAAAAAGTGCATTTAAGAAAAGACGCAGAAAAGTGCGATTTGATTAAAATACACGAAGATTTGTAGAGGATGCATATGAAATCCTTCGCAGCAAATGAACAGCTCTTCCAAAAACGACATCGACCCTCAAAAGCTTGTGCTTCTGTTCTGTTACAATATTATTTAATTACCTGCGTTAATCTACTGCTACCTCTTGAAAAGTATGCGACAAATGTTGACCAGAAACCAATTAGTCTTTTTAGGTTTCCGTTACAATGGTCGGAATTCCGTGAGTCAGGACGATTTTTTATACAGCTCCAAAAATATGCACTACAAATAGTTTTAACTCTTCCAAAATAGCAGAGTTTTCCCACTTATTTTAGAAAATAGAAAGATTTTATAAATATCTTGTTCGACTTCACGACCTGTTCCAACAACAATTCATCACTTACCTCCATAAATCACACTGAACATTGTTATTTTGGGTAATAACGTACACACCCACTAGCAATGAATCAAAGAAAAGCTCTCTTAAAAACCCACCGAAAAGAGAACGGGCTGCTTTGCGAATATTTTCCCAATCAATGCAGTTTGAATAGCTCGCACTCTTTTCCTCCTTTATTCGCGATTGGTCTGTCTCTCTCGTGGTCTATTCCTGTCCTGTGGGGCTGAGGGCCCAGAATAAATATGTAGCAGCAAGAAGGGATACGAAAAGAGACAAACTTCTTACTCTCGGCGGCTAAAACCTGCGTACAACCAAAAAGGATACAAAAACGGAAAAACCGATGACCAGGAGAAAAAGAAAACCTGTTAAAAACGAACTGCCTCTTTTCCGAGGGAAAGGAACAAACGATTTTGCGTGCAATAAAAAAGTTGTTTCGGTAGTATGCGCTTGAAAAGATGTTCCTTAGAGGAAGCCGCCAATTTGAATATAACCGTTATATGACCCACGCCTTGTATTTTGTTTTAAAGATGTGTTAGCCTGTATCTCAAAGTTGATTTGTTCGTATAATGCAATTATGCCATGAAATTCTGCAACTACAATCATGATTTATGGGAAAACAACGGAGAGAAATAGAAAAATTATACCTTTTTTGTCTTCCAAGAAAGAGATTTGTTTAGAAGGTAGGAGAGTAAAGTATCTCTCGAGTCCTGTTTATTTTAGTCTCAACAGCACGAAATATTAAACACATTTTATCAACGCTATGAGAGCAGGTGGCTGCAAATTGCTAGCCTAATGCCAAGAAATAGGCATTTTGAGGAGTCAGACTTGGGAAGGAAAGAGCAGTAAGGTGTTCCGTTTCCTTCAACTTTGCGGTAGGATGGGGAACACCCGATTGACAATTTTTATAGATATAGCGCAGGACCGCCAGGAGTGTTCAAAACTGAAACAAAAAATGGCGGGCCCTCACTTCAATTTTTTTTCGCTCGTTAACGGAAACTTTCAAGTTAGGTAATTCGTAATCTTTCATAACAGTACTTTTACTCGGTCACACAAGCAAATTTTGATATTGTGTATACTGCTCCCTTTCATAAAAGAGAGAACTTCGTAAAGAAAATGCAAATTCAAGGCACATTTAGCACTTGTCGATGAAAAAGGGGTGACCGACAACAAAGTAACCTCAATTAAAACCACGAATAAGTGTTTCATAAAGTAAGGCTAATGAACTGGTTAAATTAGCTGTCCCATCGCGCTTTGCTTCTTTGTGGTAACTCAATGGAACGTAAACATTTCGGCGGCAAAGTGTGCAAAGAAGAAACGAAAGAGACTAACAAGTCAAACTAATCTTTAATGATATCTGTTGCGGACAATCGGTTACTAGCATCTCCATTGATGATTAGCCCACATGGGGTATGTTACGTTATCCTACAAAGTCTAATTTGTTGGGAGTTAAGTACTCTTTCCGCACGCACCGTAATGATTGGATTTTGTATATTTATTACAATTTTCTTATACTTGATAATTTCCGTATAAAGATTAGAGCAATAATCTGTCAGTTTACCTGTGCTCTAATTCGATAGGTCACAGTTTAACTCCCTCGGTAGCGCAACGGACATTTTCCCTTCAAGTTTTCCGGTAGAGTACAAATCATGAAAACATCCGTCCTATGTTGGGTCATAAGACTTGGTTTAAGAGAAGGAAAGTAAATGGAGTTTGCGACAAAGGAGGGAACAAACGAAAAATTTGAAAGGGTAGGAATAAATAAATACATTTGAAAAGCTTGGTATAGCTACGATTAGGAATGGGAATTGATAAGCATGTGAAAGCAAAATTCAAATCATAAATGAAGTAAGACGTAGGGAATGAGGTACAGGCGCAATAGAAACACAGCATTGAGATATATAAAGAAAAACTTGAACACACAGAGGTACCGTAAAGAAATTAAAAGAACGCCAAACAAACGTGTGAATTCAGAACTTCATTGTGGGCGCTACGATTTGGACATGAAAGCTTACGATTTCTGTAAGGCCAGTCCTATCCGGCAAGCTAACTTTCTTGTCGACTTTGCCTTTGAGGGTACAGCTATCAAAAAGTGCGAAAGGAGGAAAAAAATCTTTTATGCGGCAAACTTCGGCATTTCCGCTATGCCGCATGGCTTCAGCACCACAACTTTTCCATTTTACGTTCGTTTCTTCATTTTTTTCATGTCAATAATCGCATTTTTGTTGGAGTGCCTGAGGCAGACACTGGTTTAAATTAAAAACAAATATTGTACGACAGTCGGTTGTCTGGAGATGGCTGAGGAAGTTAAAGTGCGCAGCGCTTTTTCAAAAGGGTTTCTACCACAGGATTTTACCGCTGACTGCCTCAAGCGAAAGAGCGTTTATGATTGTAGGTCAAGCTGCTTCAAAGACACCTGATCCATCTCCCTTGAATCGACCTGACCCAGGCAATGGGTGTGGACTTCTCAACCAAACTCTTTTTAAGAAGCAACATTTCCGATAACTCTCAAAATTGCTGCTCTCCTGCAAAGAAATTTCAATCGGAGCAAGTCTCAAGGCAAATGTTTCTGGATCCTAAACCAATGGAGTCATTCTTCATGTTACCTGCAAGGTACCTGTGCATACTTTGAGAGATTAGCCTGAAAAGCGCATCCAATAGATGTATTCTATAACAATTTATAAATTGATTATGAATAAGAGACAGATCATGATAATTTATACTGCATTATGGACGTGCACACCTTTCTGAGCAAGAGGCGTTGACAAGTTTGTAGAGCTGATTCTGTTTGCGGTCGGAGATGGCTGATTCGTCGGTTCAAAATCAGAGATGTATTAGAAACAAGAGCGGTGGAGGCTGTCTTGCACTGGTGTGCACGAACTTTCGATCGTAATAGTACTTGAAACGCGTTTTAAATCCCCAGCAGAAACATTGTGGAAAGTTATGCAGGACGGCACTTCTGAATAAGACAACGCATTGCTTCATGGAATAAATATTTCCATTTGAGAGAAAGTTGAAATCGCATCTTTTCCATTTCATTCAACTGTTGAGGCTAAGGTTCTTTAAAGCTTAATGTGACAATAGTCAGCCTGCTCAGGTTCTACCAAGTTCCGTAATTTCATTGACGACGAAGCGCTTGCAAACGCTTTCAGCGTAGACTGGCTCGGAGCTACCCCCAGTCTTGTTGAACAGCCACATCGTTAGTGCACTAGAAACGTCAGCTCTTCGATTGGTTAACATGTTTCGGTGGCTGAAATGCGATTCGTTCATTTCGTCGTACCAAACGGTTCCGGACCAATCAGCACTTTCAGTAAATTACCTAGGCAGAGGGTTTCAATCAATCTATTTTACTCACTTATACTCTAAATGGTATTTTCCTTTACAGGCGTTCAAGACCTTTCAAAATCTGTAGCAAAAGTATGTTTCTTTTAATGTCGTATTGTCAATTTAGCAGACACATAAACATCTGGAAGGATACACTAATTATTTACCTTGTTTTTTTATCACTTTGTCATAACAGCGTTTTTTTTTGTTTTTGTTTTTTCGTAAGGAATGAACAACTATAGGTTTTTTAAGTTGTGCCTCTTCCATTTTTAAACTAGACTAAAAGTAGGGAACGAGGACATTGACAGGAATGTATGTGCAATATATGGGTCTACCAACTAATAACAAAACTTTTATAGGAAGGAACGAGACTAAAAATTGGACGCAACCAACTAAAAACAAGCAGAAAAAGAAAAAAACCCTGTTCGGAGGAACAGCGAATCTCGTTACGATCAAAGCTACGCACAGACGACTGATTACCGAAGCCAATCTAACGGTAAATTAGGAGGTGGTGAGAATGGACGTTATCATGGGTGGGAACGTTTCCTACCACTAAGGGCCAACAATAGCCACCACTCGCAACCACATAGTCAAATTATAAGGGCTACCAACAAAGCTCTTAAGGACGACGCATTTTACAACGCTGATGTTGAGATACGAGGTAAAGCTGCTTCGATAGGTCAACAAAATGATGAACACCGGTAAACTTTCAGCGGAACCTCTTCCGGGTTGATGCCTCTCTATTTGACCACTTCTGCCTTTCCCAAGCTGTATTGGTTGACCACCAACCTTCATTCAAAAAAAGGATGTACACTCAGTTGCTCAAGTTGTCCGCAATCGCTGAAGGGTTGGGAGAAGGGCATATACTCAAGGTCGAAAGTTTGCGATCCCCTATTACTAAAAGAGCCCATTCGCATTTGCAGGCTTTGGGGACATCTGCTCTTGTCACATAATGTATAAAGAATTTAGAGTATTTCCTGCGAATACAATGCAATTTATCGACAATCGTGTTTGGACTTTCAAATATTTTTCCGTGTTAAAAAAAAAAAGAAATTTTGAAACGGATAAAAAAGAGGTGTCTTCTTTTTATGACGATGTTTAAAGATGTACAACTATGAATATCAACCCATCTTTATGACTGTGTGAATAATAACATTGTACCTGCATTTGAAGTTTTCGTCGTATTTCGAAAATTCAAATCTCTATAATAATCCGATGTCTTATATTTTTATACTTGTACTATTGCTGCACTTACCACCGTTGACATATATTGAAGAGATTCGTAGCAAGAGGTACTCACCTGTAACAAAACAAATAAATACAAATTAGATACGTTGAAAGTGTCTTCAAGGAAAGATCTCGGGGGGGGGGAAATGCAATTTAGAAGTAAGAAATGAAGTCTTTCTGCAAATAGATGTCACCACTAGAAAATGCGTTCGGTCTACATCATATCGGATCATACAACTTGTATCAAACAGTACGATATCTCTTCGTTTTCACGGCTGTCTCATTCAGAGCACTCCTCTCTATCTGTGATATTGTGTTTTAATATTTATGATATGATCGACAGACGCTAGTAGGTCTGCGAATGACACGCGAGAATCTCTGCACTGCACAAGGTGGTTACCGGAACTACTCGACAAAAACGATCAAATCGGAGGATGTTGAAATCTATAAGAAAACCCCGATCGTTAGATAATGACAGACATTATTTTGCGTCCGCTCTAACCAAAGCACCCTTTCTCTAGTCATTTCATTGGGGATAAACTAATACAAATCGTGTTTGACTAAGGCTTTTTGATGATAGTATCGATATGGGCCGACATCAAGCGATGAATTCCATCCATATTTTTCGTGGTTTGAACCAAGCCAATAGCTTGGAGGCGGCGTTGTGTTCATGTTATTCGTTGAAAGGATAATTGTGATTGTCATACAAACAAAGACAGGTCACAGTTCCTAAATGCAAGTCACAAGGTGTTTCACGTCTCGCAAAAGAATCGTTACAGACAGGTTAACCATTTTAGGCTGGTTTGAAATTCCTAAAAACATAACGTAATCTTGGGATTTCAATGGGCGTGTTTAGGTAATCTTCTGCGGTGCCACCGTCACCAACGCTGAAGTTGTGTTCCATTCGTGTAACAAAGCGTCATCTTACGGGAAAATACACTTATGAGCCCCATATTCCACCAATTAAATAAAAAAAAGCCTTTGCAGACGAAACAACCAGTTCTTTCACTAAAATACTCAACGCCTAAAAACTGTACATTTCGATGGGATAACTAATTTATGCACCATGGCTCTAATGCCTGGACCGTTAAACCGACTGAAATCCTAATGG
>Ga0058701_10002945_pt1 | contig 13227 bp, 6 predicted proteins | sample AgamicOrMae_FD_97039 | JGI IMG/M metagenome (GOLD analysis project Ga0058701, IMG submission 97039) | Agave microbial communities from Guanajuato, Mexico - Or.Ma.e | ecosystem: Host-associated > Plants > Phyllosphere > Phylloplane/Leaf | place: Guanajuato, Mexico | collected 2012-06-04
AACCTGACGTAATGTAATCCAATCTAACCTAACCTCTCGTTGGGAGCCCTGTCGTCTCTTCACACATCAGCGGTAGTAACACTGCCTCTTGTGAGAGGTGAGCAGCATCAGTTAAGTGACTGCTCAGTGCGGCGCCGGCAGAGGCAGCATTACGAGACCCCCACAAGCCCTTCAGCTCACTCCAAACTTCGTTCTTGGTCTCCGATCGGATCATTGTGAAATTTAAACGAATCCGATCGGAAGTTTGATTCAAAATCCAATACTCAAAACACGCAATCATTGATCAGAAGTCCGGATCCAAATTTGTTCGGAAATTGCATTTTACGATCGGGAATCTCTCTTTTTTTTATCGGAAATCTTGCCTCCTGATTGGACCTTCCATTTTCCTATGGGTACCTCCTGATCGAAGCCAATCGGGATTTTGAGCTTGGCGCAGAGTAATACAAGCTATATCATGGTATCGTAGAGACCCTTGTGAAGGTCACGTTCAACTTCTGTTATCTCAAAATTCGAAACATTACCATACCCGGTAAATACTGGCTCAAACAATATTCCCTGGCACCCAAACCATTATCATGAATTTTATAAGGTTTATTCAATGAAAAATATTAGTTTTTATTCAAAGTTCATGCATGTTGCATAACGTTGTTAAATTTCAACGGACGTAATGAGCTAATTCATGAATGGGTCCGAAAGTGCCTCAAGGACGTAGGAGCATTTCTGGTTCAGCGCCCGTCTAAAGGCGAATGGATTCGTGCACCTCTTGCCGCCCGTTTCCAACTGTATGCGGCAATCGCAGTGCAAGTAAAAGGAAGACGGACACTTTTGGATTTCATTAGAGGCATTCTTGGTGTCCAGGATGAGATAAGTACCCGGCGCCCACTGGCCGCTGGCCGTCGCCCGCCGGCCAAGTAGCTTCATAGAATCGTAATTATGAGTTGCGACTTAATTAAAGTTGAAGTCATCGCGTTAGCATGTTTTCTTTGAACAAACGTGTTGCATGCACTCTACTTCCTTTAAACTAAGCGGTATCACCTAGACGCACAAGAAGATAGTTATCGTCTCCTGCAGTTAGTCTGCCGCTCGCAAAGCTTGATCCCACTTCTCATAGCGACTTAGCGACCGCTGTCTGCTGCCGCAGAGAGTGCTTTCAGGAGGCGGTTAAGGAGGCCTACCTAAACTTGCAGACTCCAATTTTCTTAAAATTTTCAGCACTTTAAAATAGTGGTATGAGAAGATACCCAAATCCAAATCTTGCTGCCGAAATTCATTTCTACGACCTAAGGAAAGCGTTAAAAACTGCACAAATACTTTAAAAAAGTATAAAAAAATACCGAAAATACAAAAAAGCGCTAAATCTTGAAATTGGCTTGCAAATACCTTAAAATCCTCAAAATTGAAGACTCGGGTAACTAGGTTCTTTTTTAATTCTACAAGGAATGATTATTGGTTTTACTTTATTTCGATAAAAATATATATTTTGCTCAACTTTAACGCTTTTTTTAGTACAAAAGAATCGCGGGAATGAGTTTTAGGCGTGTGTATCTTTCCGTACAGCTGTCTTCTTGAAGTCCTGAAAGTTTCAAGGAAATCTGGGGCGGACAGTTGTGGTAATCCCCTTGTAAGCAAAAACTAGGCACAATATTTGCAACCTAAAAGTGGTTGTTTGCGATGGTGCTGTGAAATGCAATGGAAGTCGACCAGGCGAGTGGAACACAGTGATGGATATTCAAACCTTTAACGATTCAACACCAGTTATTTATTCTCTCAACGATGTTGATTAAGATATTTTTTGTAATAAGCCAAAAAAGAGGAAATTAAGCGTATGGACGTAACAAATAAGTCCACACATGAGATAGCGTTTTTCTTAGGCGGAGCATTTATCGTATGTCTGGCTAATAAATGGGCGTGAAATCGGCAGTCTACGAGGTATAAGTTTCATGTAACTTTGCCAGTATTTTTTCAGCCTGTGAATTACGAGTACAAGTTGTTGTGCTTTTCGACATGTGAAAATTTCACGGATAATCAGTGAGCACGTTTTGCAGATTGGGTGTCAGCTTTGATGTGAGACGACGCCTAAATCAAATTTCTTGGGGTAATTTGGGCGTAAATAGACGTTTGTTGATTTGCTAAACGATTTATTAGAACGCGTGGCGAATTTATTTGACAAGTTTTCAGATCTGCCGAAGTGGGCGTATAAAATGGTATGTAAAGCTGCGTGAAGTCAGGGAATACCCGCTGAGTAAAAAGGTCAAAGCTTTTCTTTGGAGACTTGAACGCGCAACTACGACTCATATTCATCGTTTTACGCAATGATAACAGCATGTAAGTACCTATTTACATGATAACAGGTACCTTTTTAATGCCAACCACAGTGAAAACGAACCACCTGTTTTAGGAAGTTCTATACATGTTTTGTGTGAGAAACTAGAACGGGGGTAGTACAGTACGTATTCTGGTTATTTTTCAAGATAGGCCTATGTCCAGCCCTATCATTCGAAAGGTCTCGTCGAGAGCTTTCCATTGATGTGGCTGCACATGAGTCTATGTTGAAAAATTACCAACAGACGCGCTACTCCCGTTTTAGTTTCATACCCAAAACAGGTATAGCATTCCCCAAAACGGGGGTTTTGTTTTTACTGCGAGGGAAACTTAACTTGATGTAGCCTAACTTAGCCAACTCTCGTAAATATCCTACCCAATCATTACGTAACCTAAACTTGCCTAAACTTAGCCAAGTTTGTGTTTGTACAGTAGCGTAAATCCCTTTCTCTCCACTCTAAACTTGCCTCATAGATCAAGTCCAAGTTGCGTGAAAAAAAAGAAAAAAAAAGAACTCGTTATTTGTGAGGTGTACGGGATGCGAACTGGGTCATCTGTACAATTTAAAAGACGAGTTGTCGATTTATAAACGGATTGCTCATTATTTTCATACATTCTTTATCGTTTGCTTTTTTTTTCATCATCTATACACCAATTAAAGGCAAACTGCGAAAATTATTGTAAAGATTTTTGCTTGCGTAAATCAGCAAACAACTTTCTCGCTTATCCAAGCGTTGTTCGTAAAGAAGGAGAATCTACTTAACAGCTACCCCCAAAACTGAACTTGGCAAACCGTCAGCAAAGTGCTGTTACCGTAAAGAACGAGTCTCATAAATCACGGAACTCTCCTCATTTACCAAAAACGAGTGATGGATAATTACTTATTAGCTAATTTTGAGTAAAGTACGTGTTATGGAAACAAATAACTCGGTTACAGAACCATTGACGGCGGCAACTACTTACGACTAGCTCCGTGCCTCTGTCAATGAAGAACGAGTTACTGCTTTTAATTACTCGCGAAATAGTGTTGGGCACGCTTGCAACAGATTGTTTCGACGACGGTAAAGAACGAGTTATGAAGCAATCTGTGCACGCTGATTGGCTGAAAGGCGGAAGGGGACGCGTGCCCCGATCGCATCGCGTCTTGCGAATCGCCGAGCAAAGCCATTAGCTGCGTTGGCTCTAATGAGGATTACACTCGCCACAATGTTAGAGGAATGCTGCAGTCTTTAGATAGAATTGATGCTTCCCTAATGCCTTTTAAATCGGCGTATTTACTTCTGAAGACTACCGGACTTTCGTTGGCTATCGTCTCGCTGAACATTGGAGACAAGATGCAGATTTGATTTGGCCGCTTGCAGTGGAATTTTTCGTTATTGCTCGAGTTTTGTCTTTTTCTTCTGGTTGATAGTCACTTTCAAGTCGTTCCCAGTCATTTGCCTTCAATGACTCTGTCGTATTTCTGCTCAACTTGAACCGTATTTTAACTCACCGCTATCTTCGTAACCTTCCCTAAACTTATCGTTCTCCTAAGTTATGGCCTATTGAAACCTAACTCGAAATTTAGTGAACAGTGTCGTCGTCCGTGTATTTTGAGTTGACCATTTACACTAAAGGGACACTGGCTCCACTAGCGGCGGGTCCCCGAAGTTAAGGCTTCGTAATCGCATAGCGCCGGAAGTCCCATTTACGCTCTCACTTCCTGACCTAGTGTAAGTATAATTGTCCTCCGCCCCTAACCTCACCTGCCGATAACCGTGGATTTAACCTGATCAAACATACCTAACCTTAACACAACTAAACCCTTCCCTATCTGAACTTAACGGAACCATAGTTTAAAAAACCAAATACATCAATCTAAGTAGCTGATTGGCACCAAATCAGTCATAAATCTAGCCCTAAACCTAGCTTCACGTAAGCCTTAAAAAAACCTTACCATAGATCGAGGAACCTACCTTTGCACCTAACATTTTGTTACCCGACCGTTGATATTACCTTACCTCGCTACAATCTGTCCAAAGCATATCCGGAACAAAATTACCTGACAGAAACAGACTTGATCGTACATGTTAAAGATATTGAAGGTACCTCTTTTAGAACCACGACGTAAGTAACTGATATATTATCATTACATGCGTATAAAAATCTTTAGTAAAATTGATTTTGTCTCTACTTAACTCGTCAAAACTGATTGGATCTCTTCTTTGCGCAACAACGTTACTCCTAAAAATACGAATAGAAAGATATGACCGGTCAGAGTGTAGCCTATCGAAACAAATAGGCTCTGCAAGGAATGTATCCCGAAAAGAATTGCTATTGCTTTGTCATCCATTTCTAGGTTTGACATTCTGCAAAACAACGGTTATCCGCTCGCAGATCGGAGAGGTGAGTTATACTTTTCGTTTACGACACCGCCCTAGGTAGGCCCGGCTCGGCCTCGCCCGGCCTCGCCCGGCTTGCCCGGGCCCATAGGAATGCGATTCATTTTGGACCCGCTGTCCACAGCTCACCTGGCCAGCGAGCTGGCCAGCTCACAGGCTCAGAGGCTGCCCTGCTCTCGACGCTGATCTGCTCGTTTGCTAAGGTCAGCTCAAAGAATCGCATACAGTGTGCTGTACCTTATTTTATATATTTCTTTTGTAATAGAATGAATAGAAATTTCAATCTCTATAGGCTTTCGGGCAAACACAGGTGGAAGTCAGGTGGTCCTAGTTAGCTATGCTGTGTAACGCTCAGAGTTTTCCAATTAAGTGAAATAAGTGTATGTACGATTTGATAATGCTTTTTCTATTGGAGGGGGAAAAATGGGATGAATCTACCTTCCACAAATAAGCACAGCAAAAATAATGTTAATAATTTACCTTGCATTTTTTGGTTATTTTATAAAGGATACCTTTGTGGTAACAAAGAAACCGTTAACAAAGGAAATAAGGATGGCCGTTTAGACTTATTTGCATTTTCGAAAAGTCGTTTGCAGCTTATGCCATATTGCCCAGCGATACCGTTCGGGAACAGAAAAAAGGTCTATAGAGGATTTTTTCAGTTCAGTATTTTGACAATTTAAAAAATATCACCCCTCTGGAAACCTGAAATTGAATTTTTGTAGGCATTTTCCAGAGCTGAAAATTGCGCATTTTAAAGGAAAAATCCTTTCAATTTCTCTTAAGCTAATTTTCACTCCACTTTGGGCTGTTATGGGTTAAATAGTCCACCTACAGTCTCAGATTGAGGGTTCCATTTTCACCTCAGCGTTTCGCCCTTGTCCAACTTTTCACAAATCATGAGGATTGGTGACAGAACCTTGCAGGTCAGGCTAGCGTAGTGCCCTGAGCCTCGCAATCCGCTCCTTTATCGCCAAACCTGATGCCGGCTTCTCAGCGGCAGTTTCAGCCTCCGCTGAGTAAGCGTCATAAGACTTAATTCCCAAGTAAACTTTTATTGGCCTACATTAAGAGTGCTCCGTGCATCGCAGCTCTGAAGCTCCATGCCATTGGCGGGGAAAGGTGCGTCACTGTGAGTCAAGGCGAGCTTCGTCCAACGACTGGGCTACCTTATGCATCCGGGCTTTCTTTGGCACATCTTCTTTTCGGCCAGCCAACTGGTCCTAAAAAAAATGAAAAAAAGTAAATTATCTTATTAAACATGATTAGTTTTTCGTCTCTACCAGGGAGGCGGAGGAGGCGAGGAAGTGTGATAATCAGTATGATTAATGCCCTTGCGGAAAGAAGAGCAAAAAACTTAACTATCGGCGGCGGGAAATATGCAGCGAATGCACTTCGTGTGCACCGATGGAAGAATGATTTAAGCGTCAGAAAAACAAAAAAGAAATCGCGGTGAAAAAAGACACATTAATTTTAACGCGGAACGCAAGAGTTCACTCTTTCCTCCCACATTTTCATTTTATGTCCCGTTTTCGAGTAAGCTGAGTAGGCCTATCCGAGCAGGCTTTTTCACGTTTTTGAAACGAACCTTAACCTCAAACATCTTGGGAAACGGGAAGTAGGAGATTTGGGGTGAAGATGGGACGAGTTCGTACGTGCATCACGACAGCTTTGTACTGGGATAGACATTGTAAACTGTTTACCTATCTTGCCAACTAAGTACTCCTTAACTAATCTAACGCAACATAACTTATTGTGTTCGGTAGTTGAAGTGAATGGGTTTAGGAAGTCCATTAAAAAGCCATGTCCCCGATATCCAATCTAGCCGAATACTCCCAAGCTTTTAATGACTTATACTCCACGATACCAGTCACAACCTTTTATAAGGTAGCCTGAAGGTTCCACATTGCAACGGCTACTATCTCTGCCCGTTCACCATACGTAGCCTAAACAGGTTAGACCTAGTTTAACCCATCCTAACCTAACTTTACCTGACTTAACCTAATTATTTTACCTGACAGCTTCCTTTATCTTAACCGAATGTAAGCTCTCCTTACCTACCGTTGCTGCACCTAGTCGAAACTTGCCAAAATAAAGCCGAAACTGTACCTGACCCCAGTCTCCAAATCTTCACCCCACATATGATACAATCGAACTTACTTTGACGTGCAGCAAACCTCATGTAATGTAACCTAGTCTATTTTGTACTAACCAACCCCACGAATGAGGAATTGAGAAATGATGGTCTTATTTTCCCAGCTAATGAGCACTGCGGTAAACGTAGCAATGTTTAATGGGCAGATGTTTCATTTTCATTAAAATCACAGAACATTTACAAAATGACCGAGAGTATATGCTTATCGTATTACAATGATCACGTGAAGTATGCTCGATTTATGATAATACTTTAGAAGTGAATAAGGATGTTTTATTTTAAAATTGGGAACGAGAAAATAAAAAGTCTATCTTGACTTTGGCTTGCTGCTTCTGACAAGAAGGGACATCTCTGTAACCGTATTCAGGATCTCGGTTTCGTATAGGTCAACGTCGTTAATTACAGTTTATTTCCCGCGAATAATAAAGCTCTAGTTTTCATCAAAAGCATTAATAATTTTTTTTCTAAATAAATAACTTCATTTAATGGGTTAACGGGGCGTACTCAAATTGTGATTTCAGCACCATTTAAATAAAGATTAATTGTTTTCGGGGCCCGCTAATTACGCAAAGTTTAGATGAAGACATTCTTAATCAAGACATGACAGGTGTCAGTGATGCCAAATTGCAATAAATCAGACACTTAATTTTGCTCGGATCAAATTTGGGTTTCGCGGCCTATACCGGCAATGGCCGGAGGCATTGATTCGGATTAATGCTCGTATAATGGCGGATCAATTTGATCACAATTATAACATTGTATTTGGTCTGTTTCCACGTAGGGAAGCTCGCCATTTCGTTCGACTCCCCACCCTAATCGCCGATATTCTCAGGAACTGTTTTTGCAGTCCCATTTTCTTGGCGTTTACTCTTAAAATTTGACCCTGTCATTTCCGATCTCCGTTACCAAGCCGAGTGGAGCAATAGAGAAGCGATGCAAGGGGCACTTGACCTAATGAAAAGATAACCATACAGTCCCACAGCCTGATGTGTGGGAGGCAGCAGCCTGCCGTTAAGGAGTATCGGACATCTACGAGCGCGCCCGTAGTTTTTTCGAGGTCGCAATTTAGGATAATTAGCACTGTTTCTTTGTTTTGATTCGTTCTTCGCTGCTCATAATAGAGGCCTGTCATTGCATGCGGAGAAAGATTATTTATTTTATCGCTTGATTGCCCGATTTTTCTGATTGTCACTTAAGATAGACCAGCCTCCATTCTCCAGTGGTTGATTCGATTGTTTAACGCATTAGCAGCACACAGCGATGTAGTTCGGAAACTGCAAAATTTATTTTTGAGAATCTTTTACAGTCCATTGCTGTTACAGTTTCCAAGTATCTCACTTCTGGTAACCTTAAATTTAAAAAAAATAGGCACTTTCCAAAGCTCAAAATTGTCTATTTTAATGGACAAAAATCCTTCCAATTTCTCCAACGCCAATTTTAACTCCAAATACTTTGGGCGGTGAAGATTTAAAACTCGTTCTTTGCTTTGAAGAAAAGCAGAGTGTAAAGCGCGTCAACGATGAGGAGTATGGAGAGGATCTCTCAAGAGCTCCCGTAATGACTTCGTCGCTTCGTTAATTTTCTTGGGGTAATAAATTCGGGGATGAAGGTACAACAAAAATTGAAGAGTTATGAGAGGTGATTAGTCGGGAAACCCGAAATTGCTGATGGATTATATTCAGCTGAGGATATTCGGCTCCTGACGAACTGTTTCTTGTTTCAATGAAATGCTCGAGACGTGTGGCTGACAACGTATTTTTTCACAGGCAGTGATGCGCGGGACCCCGGAAGCCTTTTTGTCGGCTCGTGCTGACGCCACTGCCCAGGGCTAAATCTTCTCCGCTCTGATTTTCAAGCAAAGCGAATCGTCTGTGTGTCTTGGGTGCTACTCGTCCAGCTACCCTATGTCGCCATAAGCCCAATCGTACTAACAATTAAGAAGATCCTTTTTTTTCGCAGGGATGTTTGAGTTCGTGTTTATGGGATGTTAACTCTTCCTAACATCTGCAGTTAACGTCCTCTCCTCTAAGCATAACCTAATGTACCGTCTCCTCCTCTAAACACATCCTAGTCCACCCTCTGTTCCTGTAAACATAACCTAATATCTCTGTTCGTCTAAAAACAGCCTAATCTACCTCTTCTCCCATAGACTTAACATAACCGAGCACTATTCCACCTGACTTATCTTTATACTGTTCATGATACGAATTCATATTTTACTGCCCGTGATATACAGCACACAGCAGAATTTTCATATCTGGCGTTTTTGAGGGTGTTCGTGAACAAGTTTGTGACCAAAATTACTTTGCGTGAAAATGTTGATTTTGCTTCGCGCAGTAACTGCGTGGAAATCTCTGAAAATTAATTAACGCATCGTCCCTCGAATCTTCTTCCAAGACATATACTTGCGTTGAAACTTACAGTTGAATTCCTCGATGACAAGGGATCATTTGCGATTGGCAGAATCCTTAGACGTCTACATCGTTCTCCAAACAACTAATGTACGTGTGGATGATTTCGTTAGAACTCGGCCTGCAATGAGTTTAGATCGCAGAGAGCAGTGCCTATTGCGCTGGATCCGTTCAAGGGTAACCCTGATTATTCAGAGACTTACGCTACGCTAAGCAAAATCTTGATTCCGACGGGATTCCCTAAGAAGCCCCGATAAAAAAAGAAAAAAAGGGTTGCTTGGCAGGCAAGCGAGCAGCACAACGCCGCGTCATTCCACACAAGAAGAGTCGAGACGCGCACCAGATAAGACGCTAAAGCGCCTTGCACGTCGTCTTCGTATGAAAAATTTCTCGGTAACCGCAAACGGATTTGGGGGGAAAGATACAAACTCAAGATGAATGACTCTCGTCGACTGTTAAGACAGACGAAATTTCGCAGTTCTAGGATTAAACGCGGCAGATTGTGAGACTTTGACTTGGGTGAAGTATGAAAAAATTTATGTGTCGTTCCGTATCTTTAGCTTATTATCAATACAAGATACTTTCAGTATACCCTCACAATCAGTCATAAAATTTGCGTGAAGCGGAATGTAATACTTCGGTCTCTTTTCGCTCATCTTTGAATTTGAATTTTAGCTGAGATAAATTCGTTGTAAGTTTCACAAAGATGCTGCTGTGCAGGGGATTTTTGACACCCTTTTTGCCGATGATTTCCATTGGCTTGTGACGCGATTTTGCGAGGTAGGATCTTTTGAATTAATTTAAGCTTATTTCTAATCAGGCTACTGGTAGGTAGGTTCATGAGGACTATCGAGGCTATTTTGGAGATAAGATACGATTGTGGAGTTTGAGTCATGGGAGGTTTAGTAAGGTCAGAAAAGGTAAGGAAAAGATAGGTTTCGTCAGGATGTGACGTCAGTCATCTTTGATTAAAGAAAAATTTGTTAGGGAAAGTCAGTTACGCTTTGTTAGCCTAGGTCCTTACAAAAATGTCCCTCGGTTTTTTTAAAGTTTAACACAGAAGTTAAGAAAATGATAAGCAATCGGGCATTTACTAAAATACTTGAAGTTTTTGTTGTGTTCCGGACTATTGACTGCGTTTCTTGATTTCCTCTCTCCAACCCCTTCACGATAATTTAGACTGTGAGTGCAACGAAACAAAGCATCGTTTCTGGCGCGTCATTTTGTAGGCTTTACTCGGCAAATTCGTGGAAAGGCACCGTTGAATCGTCCCGAATCTAACCTCATCAAGCCAAACAACCTAAAATCTTAAAATCTAATCATGGCCAACTTCCCAGCACTAGGCCTTGGAAGCAAGATGGAACTTGACATTGTTGACGAACGCCTCAAGATGCCTGTTTTCGGTATGGCTTTTGAGTTCAACAAACCTGAGAGAATCTAAACGAGCTTATCTATCTCATGGTGACGACAGTTTATTATTTCGTTATGGTGAATCAAGAAACAAACAACACGATGCTAGTCGCTTGATTTGGTGTCGAATTTGCGGAAAGTAGGCGCCCAGGGCGACCATGAATTCGCCGACCGATTTTTCATAGTCAGACAAAAGGCCCGCTCGAATTACCGACGATTAATCATTTCGCGGCTTGTAATTTTTAATTGGGACCGTATGCTTGAGTGAATGAACTATGGGAAACACGGTCAGGCGCGTGGCGATGTTTATATAGGTCCCTCATGCAGGAATTTCGCAGTTTACGAGTAGAATCCTCGCCGACAATCGGGAGCGTCAATGAATATCGGATATTTGCTATTGAATATTACGTATCTTTATAGTATAAACAAAGCCCTGTTTTAGGTTGTCCCGCACAAGTCTCGGGTGTGAAGGTGAAACACGAGGAGAGCGTAAATTGTTATTCTTTAAGATAAACATATCAACAATCATATCAATGAAAAGGTCTCGTTGATAGCTCTTCAGTGATATGATAATTCATTAGGGTATCATGAGAAATAATGAAATTACACTCTTCCCCTGTTTTACCTTCATCCCTAAAAGAGGGGTTAGTTTTTACTATGTTCTCGAGCACATAACGTCGTCGAAGAATTTTGCGTGCAGGGCCTTGTTCAGGAGCATTAGCTAAAAACCACCCGTACCGTGGTCAATAATGAACGGTATATAGTTATTGTCTCTCATTATAGGTCTAACAAGGCAATTCCTATAGTATATCGGCTATTATTCAGCAGATTAGCTCTCAACGCGTAATACGAGAATTTCTAAAAACATTGTTTTGGACGTTGAAGATCAATTTTGGAAACTTTCATCCTAATATTGTTTCACAATCCCTTCAAAGGAAACATATTGAATAGGGAATCACAATTTTTCAAGTTCGAAATAAAAAAATCTTGTATGGTTTCGATGGTATGATATTTAAAACTCTAAAAAGACTAATATGGAATTTTAGCTCAGTTTTCAATTCCAAATTTAAAACATCATACAGGACAAAGGTCTAACTCAAATAGATGCGAGAGCTGAATATCTAAGATATGAATTGTGAAAACTACAGGAAATTTAGTGTAATGTGGTGAAAATACCTGCCAAGCAAAGTGATTCCAGACATGGAAAAAATGGTTTTGTTACGGCAACAAAATTAGGGACAACAAATAAATTTTTTGTTGCTACAACCAAAAATTTTGCTGCAGCAACCAAACGTTTTGTTGATAGAACTAAACATTTTGTTGTTGCAACAAAATATCTTTTCATCCGTATTTTAACAAATGATTTTGTTGGTATAACAAAACCTTTTATACCGTGGAGTTATCTGTATATCAATGCTATGTTGTGGATTCCAACCACGCTATGCAACTTATCAATGCTCAGAGTTCCTGTACCGAAAAGCGATTGGAACATTTCGCGACTCCCGTTGAAATGGTCATGAGAAACAGGCCACGTGACGTGGCTACCAAAAGGCCACATTGTTTCGTTTACTCGCACTCGCTCGCTTATGGATGGAAATTCATCGGTTCGCAAACTATGACGAGCCATCCATAGGGATTGGACGATTAGAGTCGCTACGGCGCGGCGCGTGACCAGAGTCGAGACCCTTCGGCTGACTTGCTCGTGTTTGCACAGGGATTCGGGTGTTGAATAGGTGTTTTCGTAGTACGGGTTCTGAGAGCGATATGTTTGTTTTGGAGATGATCCACTTTTGATAGCTCGAGATCCTCGGCCAGTCACCTGTGTACTAAAGAAAAAATAAGCATTTGGAAGACTTAAACTTGTTTGATTTCAACTATTTGCTGTCAAGGAATAGTTCAAAAAGTTTGATATTAGTTTTTAAATTACAGATGTCTTGATTAAAATCGTGTAGAGGTTGATTAAGCACATAAAAAAATAAATGAAACAGTAGTCTTTTAAATAATTGCTAAAGCCAATGTCGATGTAGTGGCTTTATGTAAAATTGACAGGTTCAGTAGATTTTCATCGTCAAGAAAGAATTTGCGGGGCATCGAGAGCCACAGCCCATTTTAATGAAAATTCTGATTTTAAGAGTATCGTTTTTTTGTTTTGTTTTTTGTGTTTTTTTTTCTATCGCGTTTTTAGCCGGATGTGAGATAACATTAGGGATTTTCATGAAAGAACATTGCCTTTTATTAAACAACATAAAAAGGGGGGGTCAAAGTAGATTATCATCTAAATTATTTCGTAACGTTCTAAAAGCGCGCAACATTTTTTAAAGATGTTGTACCGTTGTGGTTTTTAAAGAATATGTGGAGGAAATTCAATTTACAATGTGAGAATTTTATCTTTTACTTTGACCAAAAATTCCGCAGCGTTATCATACAAGCCTACAAGAACTGCAATTTTTTACGGGCGGATGAAATACCTTATCCAGATCAAGCACAGAGTCTAACTGCTACAGAGAAAAGAGGACGATCGGCGGTAACATTAGTTGGATGATATCCT
>Ga0058701_10002946_pt1 | contig 13221 bp, 9 predicted proteins | sample AgamicOrMae_FD_97039 | JGI IMG/M metagenome (GOLD analysis project Ga0058701, IMG submission 97039) | Agave microbial communities from Guanajuato, Mexico - Or.Ma.e | ecosystem: Host-associated > Plants > Phyllosphere > Phylloplane/Leaf | place: Guanajuato, Mexico | collected 2012-06-04
TGTTTCCAAGGTGGAAAACACATATAAATTGCCCTTAATTATTAACACGGATATGCCTCGCCTTTCTTCCACCCCACCCCCCCTTTTTTTCTACACGAGGCTAGTCTATTTGGAACGGCAATTGTTTTGGAGCACTTCCTTTTTCAGACAAACACATTTCTTGATTGGCGGTGAATCATAACCTTGCTCAACAGTTTCAACTCGAATGAGACGTCCTTGCCGGCATATTATTTCTATTCAACTTCGAGGTTTTATTTCAACAAAAACGAAAATAGTGAGTCCATTGCCTAAACCAAATATCTACAATCTCAATAATTTTTCATTTTCGTAAGAAAAAAAAAGGAATAGGCAAAGTACTTCCTCGCTCTTGAATTGTCACGAAACAAGGTCTTCTCTTGATTACGGACGTCTTAAATTCCCGGAAAAGCATATTGTACAACTTGAGAAGGTCCTTCGAAACTTGGCTACATTGCTAACAACTGTGGACCGGTAAGTGATACACACGGAGTGTCGCCTAAATTAAAGGTCATTTATCGTAACTACTGTTTTGTAACTTATCCCGTGTAGTAGTTCCAGCCATAACAATTGGACGCTCCAACGACCCGCAGATGATTTTCGAAAAAGATTAATAAACTACCGCAGCCTGCCTCCATGTAACGCACACTAATCAATAGCAACGATCGACCGTGCTGAACAAGTCACAGATATCGATGACTGTCCATCATTCACTGACTAACCTACAATATCACCGATTTACACAAAAAAAGCTCTCCTTTACACTTCACGTTTCATCTAAACCGAAACCCTGTCGGACATGTGCGACAGGCAAACAGCTTGTGCGTCCGTTGGACTATCACTGGAAGCCGCTCAGAATTATGTCAGTTCCGAGTCAAAGATCGGAGACTAACCTAACGTGAAGTCTATAGGTATTAAACGACTTCCAAAAATGAAAGGTAAAATCTAAGGAAATGGCAGTTTGAATTTCTTCTGTTTATTAATTCAGCAGTTATTCAACAAATTTAGAAAGTTTGTATTGCACCACTACCCGCATGAAAAGTGTTGCGGTTTAAATAAGATATTTTAATTTTGATAATGATTTCAAGCGGCGGTAGTTTTGAATCGCTTCCATGTGAGGTGAAGCGAAACTAAACATAGCGAGTTGAAGAACCCGACATCTGGCAAAGCGTAATAAACTCGTCATAAAATTCTCTTCAGAAAAAAAAAAGATTTAACGATGTTGGTTTAGCGCTTTTTCAGGCCATGAATGAAAAATTCCTACGTGGTATCATCGCGAATCAATGATTGTCTGTCACTCCTAGCCTCCAAATTAACTATCAACACACAATAGTGCACAAAAAATTTTCGTAATCCATTGCCAATGCCGGAATTATTTAACAGGAAACCTCGTCGACTTTTTAAGTTGTGTGTGAACGAGGTGACCGACTAAACAGGTTAAAACGAAAACAATGGCAGGTGATAAGATCGAATCTTGGACAAAAATTGTAATATGACCCCCCCCCCTCAGCAACTTCTGGGTACTCTTTCATTCAGTCGCAATTGTCTTTGACATCCGCAATTCCATGACGACAGAGGACGCAAAAAGTCTTTTACTAGAATGAAAAGATAAGGGAGCATTCACTTCATAACGATCAGGTTAAAGTCTCGTAACAGTACACCGACTGACCAGTCGTTATCCGAATAAGATAACGAAGGAGGTAATAAACCCGTTCGTGAGGTCTCGCTAAAGTCGAGCTGCGGCACCGGTGGCACAGCTTGCAAAGTGTTATCCTCCACGGACCGGAATGGTCTGGCAAAGGCAGTAAAATGGGTCCTTGGCTAAAACAGTAACCTCTCTCCGGTCCCTAACCAACGATTGTCTCCATAACCTCACTTTTTCGTTATCATACGAGGCCACTCTGGTGAGATGCAGGCGGTTGCGTTTGTTGCACACAGATCACAAGCCTAGATGTGTCTACCTGAGCCAGGTAACCGCAGGTAATCGGTGAGGATGAAAGCTCACCTGTAAATGCACTGCTTCTGAGCTCTTCGTCTCCAGCACAGACCAATTAACTGCATAAAGAAACACTTCAACTTACACACTTACAAAACACAAGAAATCACGCACACTAATCACTAATCCAGTGGGTAATTTCCGGTAAACGGCGTAATATCCATTCACATTGTACGTTAAACTGCTCCCTAACGGTGCTATACTTCTATCGACACAAAAACAAACTGAACACTGAATTCAACTCGACACGACTCGGGCTGCGCTGCGGTTGCGGAGCGCCACGGACTGGACAGTACAACTAGCGCCGCACAGCGGCCGAGCTCAGAAGCTAAGCGAAGGCGGTAAAATACGAAGCGACTTAAGATAACATGCTCTGAAAAACTGCACCCTGTATTAAAGAAGTGCACGAATCTTAAATAATCTGAGTTCTGTTACTCTTAATCCTATTTCAGATAGAGTAATGAGACTCTTAACTCTCTGAATACGTTCATTTTAATTAGTGCTTCCTACGCTAAGCGCTGCTGATATACATTCGGGAAGATGTAAATGCAACTACCCATGTAAAATTAGTGTGTACGCCATGAATATAATCCCCATGCTGAGTCATCAGGTTTTGTCAATTAAAGATTTTTCAATGCATTTATTTTATTTTATTTAATATTAACACGTGAATAACGCGAACTGTAGTGGTAAAAAAGAAAATTGTGAAACCTATAACTTCTTCGATCGTATGGAAATACCCAGAACTTAACACGATTTTGGTGTGCAAGAGGTTAAAGAGCGCAAGTAAATCCAAAAATTCTAGAAGATACTTTATTTAGCATATACGATAGAACAAAAACAATCAGTACAATTACAAAATAAACTGTCAACTAAGATTGAAATATTTGATTTATTTTCATGGACTGAAAAAAAAACTTGCGAATTGAAAATAGAAAAGAATCCTCATAAAACAAACTTCAGAAACTTAATTCCTTGTGTCAAAGCTCACCCTCCATGAAAACAAAACAAATATCTTGCATCCATTATCTTGCCTTGAAACAGCCTTCAAAGGGCAAGACAGGATAGAAAAATGGCACACAACTTTTGGAGAAAACCTTTCACTATGATCCATGTATATTACAGTAAAAAAGATCACAAAAATATATTCTATAGACCACAGCAAGAATCACAAGAGTAATCACAGCCTCAGATTCAGAAGATTTATTCACAGGAAGTACTCGGTCGTAACTCATAGACAATCATAAATCTCAGCTAAGAAGTATCAGCTTTCAATAAATTTGATATTTGAAAGCAGTACTTTACAACAAATTAAGGAGACGAAGCAATAGGAAAAGATTGATCCTATTGAAAACCAAAAAGGCTACATTCATTTTTTAAAAAAAAGCTGATTTTTGGTGCATTTCTGCAATGCTTCCATGGACGTCGCAGAAATGCAAAATTTACCAACGAAAATATGATTTAAATTTCTTCGCGACCTATTTCTCATAAAACAGGTTTTAGGATCAATATCTTTCATGAAAAAAGGGATTCATGCGCCTATTCGCGCCAGAAAATCGGTCATTGCAAAATTCGATGACTCAAGGAAACTTAAATCTTATTGTTAACGGCTGGGTATGCCAAGTATTTTATCTTTTCGGTTGGCACTCAAGACCCATGACATTCGTCAGGGAGTGTATTCTTTCAAAAAAGGATATAAAATTATGCAACAAGAAAATAGCGAGGAAACAAAAGATCTTTGGACTGATTGTACCATGGATTAAGAGAAAACGACCGACCTCTTAAAATATCAAATCAAGCCACGGTCCTGCGGCGTTTTTCTCGCTCTTCTTTAGACTCTGTCGCCTTCAAGTATTCATCGATGAGTTCGAGGACTTGTTCCCTCACGCAGATGTTATTCGCCATGGTGATGTACTTGTAGAAATCTCCCGCTGGAACAACGGAACAGTTGCTCTTTACGAAAACATCTGTGACTTGGCTCAAACATATAGGTTCGACTAGAGCCCTGTAACTTAGTAGAGAGGCGCTAATCAAACCCCCACCACCGGCACTTCCGCCGTGTTGAGCACAGTTCGCCCGTAAGAAATACATTGTGCCGATCATGGCGGCCTCCATGACAGGGGACACCATTTGCGCCTCTCTACGAAGTTGTAGGGCTCTAGGTTCGACGAAGAGCCTCCTCGCGCCGTCAATTAAAGAGCAGAAGGTGATACTTACTGCAAAGTTTCTGGATGGGTAGCATCGCTAAAACTGTGTATCCGAGAGCAGAGCCACTCTTGATCGTTTCGGAGATTTCGTCCAGCTCTCGCTTCACTTTGAACTTCCTGTTGCTTACGTCGTGCTTTTCGAAGATCAAACCGAAGTTCTGTCCTTTTGGACGAGTCAGGGCCATCTGCGAAACAAACAAACAGCGTCTAAATTTGAAATATTCCATCACGGGAGATGAAATCTTCCGATAAAATTTCCGAGTAAGAGATGACCCTTTACTTTCCAACTGAAAAATCGACAAAAAGGTTTTAGCTTGTGCAAATTAAATTGACAGGGCTGCCACTGAAGTTTCATCTTCAAAAAAAGACTCGATATACCTGCGATATAAAATGTCCCGCTAGGAAAAAAAATTCAGACCACGAATTCTAAAAAACCTCAAACATATAGTGCTAGAACGAATCTGGAGTGGGGATTTAACATTCCAATTTAGGATATATATTTGGACGAAGTGAGCAACAGACGACGGTTTGGACCATTTCTGGTTGCCTTTCTTCAATTCCAGCCGTCAAAAGTTAAAAATTCATTTAAAAAATAGGGCTGATTTTTTTTTAAAAGGCACGGTGTAGACTTTCAAGGCCTATAAAAAAAAAAGGCCCAATTTTATGCAGAATCTCGACTTGTTGGTTGAATCTGACTTAAGGAGACTAAAAATAAATAAAACAGATGTGTGTTGGTGATTTTGAAAGGAAGGTAGGTAAAATTATCTGAGGAAATAACACGCATTGTGCCTCGCTCCGCTAACGCCCCGTCTCGCTTGGCGACGAAACGTGGAACAAAATACGAAAAAATTCGACCTTTGAAATGAACGGTGTACTTACCCTTTCAAAAGAATGTGCCAAGAGGTAGACCAGCCCCACGTTGAACTGGGTGAGAAGCGGGTAGCCGTAGATGAGGAGGTTGTCGTCGCGCGAAAGCCGATCAAACTCTTCGATAATCGTGTTGAAAGCCTTGTACTCTTGCTCCGCGTTGAGACCCGCATCGGACGAAGCCCACAGCGCATTCTTCAAGTCCAACACACTTGTCGCGCAAGGTGCCTTCACGAGTTGCTCGGACGTGCTGAAAATCCACAAAAAATTTCTGAAAACCACACTGAAAATAGCGAACAAAACTAGAAATGTCTAGCCAGTCATCTTCCACCTTAACCCTCCACCGCCCAGCGATGCCGTTTGGAAACAGAAACATTTATTTTAGAGGATCTTTTCAGCTCAGTATCGTCACAATTAAAAAAATATCACCCCTATGGAAGCCCGAAATTTAATAATTTAGGCATTTTCAATTGATGGAAATTGCTCAATTCAATAGGAAAAATCCTTCGAATTTCTCTTAAGCTAAATTTCACACCAAATACTTTGGGCAGTTATGGGTTAAGAATGGTCATAGGCTCCAGTAATCTCCTTAGTTTCATTTTTTTTTAAATTTAAGAACGAATCGAAAAACAGGTTGATTTACCTGTTCAGACTAGGCAGATCAATAACCTTGGACTCCAAAATGATCTCACGGACTTTGTTCCGAATGTCCAGGAGACGTCCAAGGCAGAATTTAGAGCTGTTGATGCGCTTCACCGGTTTCCCTGTAATGATCAGCATTTCCTCCGACAAATTGTAGCTTGGCTCGCAATCGAACTGCAACAAAAATAAACATACCGAAATGACAATGAGCCCCACGTTACAAGACCGCACAAGGCATGACGTAGGCAAAATATCGGAGCTTTCAGCAAGTCTACAGGTGCGATTTTTTAGACGAATTACGTCAATCCATTTGAGGACGACAAAGCTATCTTTGTGAGGTCCAGTCTGGAAACTAGCAGCATATTCGAAATGCGACAGTTGGATAGTCTTAACTCGTGTCCCACCTCTCGGGGGGGTTTTCATTATAGATTACTGATTTTTATGATTTAGCGATACGTACCGAGTGCCACCAAATGTCCATGTCGGCCGGCCACTGGTCCAAGACTTCGCGGTCCAGAAGCTCGATGTCGGCTTTCATATCCAGCATTTTTTGGCGATCCGAGACTCCCGCTCGCCTCAGTCGATCGTTGAAGGAGCCCACTTCCAGGCGCGGATCCAAGTTGTACGTTTCCATCTTGTTTATAAGCTTCCGCCCAACAATGTCGTACTTTTCCGGAAGATCTTTGAGGCGGTACCGTCTGAAAAACTCGTCCGCGACAGCCCCTCTGATGCGAGCGTTCCTCTTAATTTCCTGTTCGTTGGGATACTCGAACGACTCGAGATTCGCTTCAATGATGTCGGACTGATACTTTCGGAACGTGTCAGCGCACTCGATGACGGACTGCACAAATTCCTCGGGGATGGATTCCCGAGAAAAGAGAGCTTTTCTCGGATGGTTCGGACCGTAGTTTCGAGTGAGAGCGGCCAGCAACGGCTCTAAGACTGCTTTCCCTGAGAAGTTCTTGCACACGACGTAAGTTTCCGAATTGCCTTCTTTACTGGTCGCAGGCTTGTTTACGATGACCTCTTCAAAGACGCAGCTCAAAAGATACAACAGGCTCACCGTCATGTGCTCGAACATGGTGAACATTTTCAAGAGGAAATTCCCGCCCACGGCGAGCACCATCATCGCGGCGAAGGCCTCGCAGTAGTGAAGCCACGCGACGTAATTTTCTTGCTCTCCTGGGTCGTCCTGACAGTCGATACTCCCATCTGCGGTCACAAGCAGTACTTCACCCATATAGTCTGCTTTGTCCATCAGATCAGCGACGTTTGGAGGGGACATCAGATCTCCTGTGTAGTCATCTCCAAAGGTCCAGTGATCCAAGGTATGGAGGATGAACCTGTCTTCATTGATCATCAGACTGAGAGGATTGCCCTCATAATGAGGATTCAGGGTGGTGCCAAGCCAGTTCCACTGGAAGTCATCATCAAAGTTGGTTTTGATGTAATGATTCAGCGACGTAATAAAGGCCCCGGGCGCCTCGCACAGGTGAACCGAGTTCAGCATCTTGTCTTGTTTGGCTTTCTTAGGGACTAGATCGAATGAACAAACATTCTCATAGAACTTGCACCACGCTTGTGTGGGAAACTCCGGGCTAACAGTCCTGCGCAGTTTCCAGATAATGAGCCCTGCCTTATTTCTCTTCTTAGTATGGGCATGCCAGTCCTTCAAATTCAAGTCATTTAGCTTCTCTTTCACGGCATTTAATTTATCTTTGCACTCGAGCAGTTCCTTCACTTCCCAGGGTTTAGCTGTGAACACCTCGGATGGCTTAGGCAGTTTCCAATTATTCCTACAGCTTAAACGGAACCTTTTATTGAAGTATTTCTCTACTTCATCGATGACATCACAGTCATAGGAACTACTCCTTCTGCTGCTACTTCCGAAGGATAGCGGGAAATCTTGGCGAGAAATTATCGCTGAGCTACACTGAGGTGATTCACTCCTCCTTGATTGATAAATCGCACTGCGCCGCTGGTACTGCCTGTCCTCCTCCCTCGGCCGCGGTGCACAACTTCCATCAACCACACATTCAACTTTGCTTTTCAATCCATTTGAAACATCACTGCCAATCAAGTTACTTCTATCCTGTTCCCTCCAATGAGAGCCACTACTGCCATTTCTTGCTTCAACCGCACATTCTCTTATCACACATTCAACTGTCCGATTGAGGTCATTTTCACAATCACTGCAACGAACATACTTCCTGTCTGGCTCTCCTGGGCCAGGAGAGCCTAAAGCATCTCTCCCTTCAACCACAGACTCTTCTCGAAAGCCGGACTCAGATGTTCCATTTGTAGTGATCGCCTCTTGATTCTTTACGATTCCCAAGTGATCTCGTTTAGCCATTGCTTCTAGACCAACGGACAGCGCAGCGTGGTGCTTCGCAGGCTCTTCTTCCGCTTTGATATACCGAGAGATTATTTGATCCAACGATATCTCCTCAGTCAGAAGTCGGTCAGGTGTTCTGCTGGAAGTCAGCGATTCTGTTCCGTTGTGGGGGAGGTTGCCATTTTCAACATTCCTAAATTTCAAGAGCCGATCGTTCGCAGACTGTTTGCGTGGAACTTTCGGAGTTGAATCTGTGCTTAAATTAGCGAGTTTTAAGGTGATTGCTTTTAAAACTCCTTCGCTGACCGGCGACTGCTCTTCGAAGTCTCGGCGGGCACTTCCAGCAGGACCGTTAGCTCCAAGTCTTGAGTTGAAACTGGTGGGTACTCCACTGCTCCTGCAACATCACCAAGTCTGATTAGACCACAAGGCCCTTGTTTCCCAACTCTCTCATCAGTCATCTAGGAAGGAGAAGGGCTCCAGATCTCTTTTTTCTATTGCTTTTGAGAAAAATGAGCACAATAAAATCTAAATAAATTAACTGAGTTTCAAGCTAAGAATTCCATGCAAGGTATTATGACAAATTACTTAAAACTGTAAGACTAACATAGAATACTGTGACTTGGTAAAACATAGGAAAATAAAAATATAAGATTTTGTTTTACATGCAAAGTAGGCTTGTTTTACAACATCTTAAGAATATCATTTTTGTCATGCTCAAGCTAAGCTTTAAGGGAGAAAAAATCAATGCCATGAAGAAAATTGATGTACGTCATTGAGAAGTGAGTTATTTCTTTGTTTTATGCTGCAGCTAACAACTGCCATCTTAGGGAATAACAGTATCATTTTCTATGATGCTAAATTAAATTGAGATACTTCAGTTGCCTATTTAATTAAGTAAATCATTGCATAAAAAAGAAAACAGCTACAAGTCTGCTGTTAAATAATATCATTAAATAATGGAATTTTTGTCACTGGTTCTTATTATAAAAAAAAAAAAAAAATACTCATGCCTTCCCAAAAATGACATGGTTCTTTTTGTGCCAGCATAATTTTAGGCTCTCACAAAGAAGCAAAAATGCCCCAATAGGTATGGAAAGCTATTGAAATTGCCCATGAGTGTAAAAGCTCCTATATAAGTAATATCCTTTAATTTTTTCCATTAAAAACAAGCACTTCAACTACTGGACTAAGAAGAGCTTAAAACTTCTATAACTCCAAAAATTATGTTTCCATATACCAAAAAGTATTTCTAGTTTTAGCAAACAGAATGCTGTAAAATCCTTAACCTTAAATTAGCGACAAACAAGAGTCATACAGAGATGAATGTTGGAACAAAAATAAATAATACTAATGAAAGCTAAATTTTTAAAGGGAAAAACAAATAAGGATGAAACCAAATAGAATATATTTTAGGTTATGACTTACTGATTAAAGTTAAATTTTAAAGGGGAAAAAATACAGACAATCCCAATTAGAATAGATGTTATGCTATAACTAACTAATTAAAGGTAAATTTCAAAGGGGGAAAAAACTGTGAGGGAAAAAATACAGACAATACCAAAAAAGAATAGATTTTAGGTTAAAGCTGACAACTTCTCTAAATTCTTGCAAAAGCAGAGTAAAACAGACAATTTGGATACTTTACCAGGAAGATCACCAAAAATGATGCTGCTAATTAGTTCTACTATCCGTTAGTCCAAGTCCATACAAAATCCTCGTTTTGAACAAAAAAATTGGATTTGTTTACACACGGCACATGTACACAACAGTGAGTGACCGACAGAGTCCATAAGTCCATAGACAACGCGCTTCCAGAGCAGAAAGGCCTTCTCTATGCGTTACGCACAGAGCAGTCAAGTCTGGCGCCGCGTCAGCGGAGAATTTAAGGGTCCGAAAACGAAGACCACAAGAGCGTCGTGTACTGGTGCAAAAAGTGACTTGAATCGCAGTCGTACACAATGCACTGAAATCGTAGGATTTTGAAATGCAAATTTAATTAAAGTAGCTCAAAAAGTGAAAAATACAGACGACTTTAGGAAAATCCTCTGCATTTTCCATAAAAAAACTTAACATGGAAACCAGAAACGGTCAAACACCGAGTCACTCGTTGAAAAAAAAATCAACTTCGTATAAAATTAAGAAATACACACTTTGCTCAAATAAAATATTCACAATACCGCGGCACTTTGTTGATAAACGCAATGGTTGGTATTTATCGAATTCGCGCTACAGGTACGCTAATAAGGCAAAATTTTTAAAAGAAACCCTCACATCTTAAACGCACTTTAATATTTTAAAGGCAATTTTAAAAAAATACAACACCAGAGGGCTTGATTCCCCAGAATCCATGCAATGTCCATGGTAATATCCATGCCGAAAAATCTAATTGCTCACAATACTCGAATGGACATCTGTGGTTCATGGATAGACACATGGATATCCATTCGTATATTTTCCGTAAAATAATGATTCGGTATGGATATTGAATAGACACTTCATTTCGGGTTGTTTCCGAACAATTTACGTGCGAGGAAGTGAAATAGATACGGTGCTTATAACCGAAGTTTCATGTTGGTATTCTTAACAAGGTACCGTTGGGGGTGAAATGACTGGTCGAAAATTGTGTGTATCCTTATGGGATTTTCGATCAGCTATTTTTTGTACTTGAAGGATACCTGTTGAGGGGTGTTGTCTTGAACCTCCCGTTCGCCGGTGTCCGTTGCTTGGGCGAAGCTGATTCCCTCTGCACCGGCATTTTCGTGCTTTGGCTGTAACAGCTGCGACTATAGGCCTAACGTTCACGACAGAACACGAGAGTGCACCGCTGGTCGTCTATCACCCCAAAACGCCTCTGTTTCGTTGAGCTGAAACATTAGAACACTGAATTACGCACAGTTTGGGAAAAACTTGTTTTACGATTGAAATTAAGTTCATCTAATGAATAGTAATTATATTTCTGCAAAACCGACAAAAAGCTAAGTCTTAATCGGAACACGCAGGAAGCTTCGGCCATGAACATTTTCCCCTCGGAAATATTTAAACACCTACTTTTATAGAATGTAAAAAGGAAACTTTTTTTCAATACCTGTGTCTCATTTGGTAGCATTGCCAGCATGAGAGGAAAAATGAAATTTAATTTTCCTCTCATGTTGCCAGATTCCAAGAATCAATTCGCGGCAAAAGTGCGTTTCAAGGGAATGTTCTCTGTTCAAGACGTCTGGAAAAATTAAATTAAAAATAAAAAATACAGTAGAAATCGCATCAAGCCGAATTTGCTCGTTATAACCGGTTCTCGTTATAACCGATATCGCTATAATCATGTGAGTGCATCTACGAGACCGGACTTAGCACCAAATCTACTCGTTATATCCGGTTGCTCGTTATAACCGGTCTCGTTATATACGATTTCTACTGTAAGAAAAAATATTTAAATTAAAATTAAGTTAACAATAATAAAGATAGCAAAATTCTATTTTTTATAAGAAAAATTGGGAATTGCCGAGGCGGACGACTGGTTAAGGGGTGGGGCATAGAAGACGAGTTTCGCGCAAAACTTCTTGACGCCTAATTGACAAAATCCGAACGGCTACATTTTTTCTCCTCAAATTTTAACCTCTCCGGCTCGCCTATAAAATTGTGTAGATTAACATCTGCTGCAGTCAGCTTTCGTTTTCGCCGCATATCTCGACGCCCAGCCTCCTTTTCCGTTTTGTTATCAAAAGTTTTAACAGATCAAAGTTTCAGAGAGCAAGCTGACCACAGCTTCAACAATTTGCTTGGAATCGCTACTCGAGCAAGCTTAAAAGCACAGTAGCTTCCAGGTTTTGGGGTTCCTTAGAAAAAGAACTGGAGATTAAGATAGAGGATGGACGAAAGATAAGGGCTCGGACGCAGAAATGCGTCTCCACGCCATTTATAGTGTTTTCTGAACACTTCCTATTAATAATTAATACCGGTGTGCCAATAACACCTTACCTGCCCTATTTAGATTTTTTTCAGAACTACAGAAACATAATTAGTAAGTATACACAGGAAAAAAAATATCTGTAGCAAAGAGGAGGGTGGTAATAAATCCAGACTGAATAGCAAGAGATAACAGAATGTCAACGCAAGCAGAACGGGTGACCTGCAGGGCCGCGATGTTCTAATATTCTACAGCGAAATTATGGTTGACCCCTCACTTATGATCCCATAGAGCAACATTTTTCTGATCATCGTCGTGTCAAAATTTGAGCGTACAAGATCAACGTCAAATGCGTTCGACAAAAAGAAAAAAAAAAACTTATGGGTATTAAAGGGCAAAAATTTCGCCAAAATAAGCCTGCTGCGAACGAAGTGGCTTATTTTCTTTGATAATGAAAGTAACTCGGACTTAAATAATGCTACTCACCGTGCTGAGCTGCTATCGTTAGGTTAGGGGGACACATGCAGTCAAAATGCATTCCCGTCTGTTTGAACTAGTGACAATAGAGTTTGTTTTCGATAACACGAACATATGACTAAGATTCACACTTTGTACCGCTACTCGCTTTCACATGACAATACGTATTCAGGTCTCCCGTCCTGCCAAACTGCATTTGCGAATATTCAATGGCACAAAACTGTTGGCGTTTCTTGTATCTCCCCTCTCTTTCCCACCTATAGATTTCGCGTGATACTGTAAAGAAACCGAAAAATTCAGAATTTAGCACTATTGCAAATAATTACACAATGCTGAGTCTGACATTGGGATTATGTACGTGACAAGTCGCCGAAATTGCCCCTGAGAACAGCTCCGGTCACCGCACAACTGGAAGTTAGGATAAACAGTAAAATGGGGCAGCCCTCGCGACCTCGGCTCCCTACCTGTACAGTACGTACGGGTATGGATACGCTAAGTGGGATCCTAACCTGCGTTAAAAGAAAACACGAGCCATGTAAAACCTTTATCATATCGTACTGCTAATGCTAATGAAATACATGAAAACCTAATAATACGCATTTCACAAAGATTTCCACGATGCCATGCCCCAATCAGACCCAGACTCGGTATAGCTGGTACTGTACACTATCCCTTTCGCTTACGTATGCAACTTCCCGATTCACTTTTGCACAGATTACTAGAAATCAAGAAATCACACTGAACCTCAACTATTATAATACGAAATATAATCCAA
>Ga0058701_10002947_pt1 | contig 13220 bp, 10 predicted proteins | sample AgamicOrMae_FD_97039 | JGI IMG/M metagenome (GOLD analysis project Ga0058701, IMG submission 97039) | Agave microbial communities from Guanajuato, Mexico - Or.Ma.e | ecosystem: Host-associated > Plants > Phyllosphere > Phylloplane/Leaf | place: Guanajuato, Mexico | collected 2012-06-04
GACGTAACCTATGAGTATTTTTTTATTTTTTTGGATTTGCTGAACGAGTTTTATTTCGATTAAACGAGTTTTATTTTATTTTTGTGTGTGTGACTTTAAAATTGATTGGATAGCTCACGCCTTTCTACGGATTAGCTTGCCATTGTGACTCATTCCGATAACGTCTATCCTTTGATCTCAGGTCCAAACTAATTCAAATGAGGATTATTTAAGACTCAAGTTATAAATAAATTAAACGACGAAATTCAGTTAACTTTAAAATGTGTCCTTTAATTAACGTCCAGTATAGACAGTTTTGAGAAATCGTATTGATTAAGCTGCAAATATTTAAGAAAAAATAAACGACTGTAGAGCCACACCTGGCTTATTAGAAAAACAGTAATGCGAAAATAAAGCGAACATTTTGATCGGAATAAAATCCATACGACTTTCCGGCAAGAAGTCATTGGCCAAAATAGAAATGATACGACAGTCGTAAAACCAAAATTTTGGTGAAACTAATAATTTTCGGTTAGGAGCAGTATTATTTTCAAAACATCCGGCGCTTGTAAAATTTAGGCGATACAACCCAGTCCTCTTTAGAGGACTTGGACACATCCAACAGTCCTAAAGTATTAAGAAAGAAATCTTTTTCGAAGGGCTGTGTACTTTCAGGTTTCTTAAGGCTTCTCTCATTACTTGCAGTTTCCTCGAATCGGCCCCGTTGGCACGTGTACTCGTAAGGCAAGTCCTGTTTATGAAGATACTCATAATTAATTAAAGGACTTTTCCTTACTGAAATTGCTACACACAACGCCAAAGTTTTCGGAAGAGCAAACATTTTTCGGAAATGTTAAGAAAAAGTAAGTTTATCAAACTTCAAAACTCTTAATGATTTTCATTAATATTGTCGATTTCGCCATTTTTTCAGATGATTTTGAAGGCAGAACAGCAGATTCCCAAAGAGCGTAAGCTACCCAAAAGAGCTTAATAAATTTGAAACATCATATTGACCCGCAAGTAAAGACTTTTTTTAAGCATTTTTTTTAGATAACTGATTGGAGAAAAACGTTTTGAATTTCGTTTTTGTTTCGTGCTATAGACAGAACCCCCCCCCTGCAACTACCTAGCTATCGATGCGTCGCGGTTGCCTACCTTAGCTCGCCATCAGCCAATCACCTGCTTGATTCCGAGATAAGGTAGGCAACCGCAACGCACCGATGTCTAGGCGGTTGCATGGGGGACGTTTTTTCTGTCTATGATAGTACCTATGACGCTTGTCATGTAAACAACTACATTTTGAGGCCTAAAAAATTGTTTAAAAAGTCGTTTTTTTACGAGTAAATACGGTGGGTGGAGAATAGCACAGTTTTTGGGGTGGGGACTTTGGCTGAATTACTTCAGTGTTACCTGGTCAGGCCGAAAGTGACGAGCGAGAAGGTCTCTGTCACTGCGACGGTATTCGTGAGAATCTTCGGTGGTCGGATCAAAGAACCTTTGCTCGTGTCCCGATGCGATATCCGGAAGTAGGAAGCTATCCAGAAGGCTGAGCTTCGTCGGTCTCGTCGAGGTGGCCGTGGCGGCTGCGCGGTGTGCACCCGAATTTACCAGCTGGAAACCAATTTATGAAGCACTTACGATACTCGACCTTGGGATTTCAAAGGCCGCAACTTCGACCCATTTCTATCGGGGAGACTCTCCCAAAAACCTCGCTTAACCGCCCAGCGATGCTGTTCGGAAACAGAAACCTTTATTTAAGAAAATCTTTTTAGTTCAGTATTGTCGCAATTTAAAAATTATCGCCCTTCTGGAAACCTGAAATTTAATAATTTAGGCATTTCCCAAAGCTTAAAATTGCGTAATTTAATGGGAAAAGTCCTTCAAATTTCTCTTAAGCTAATTTTTACTCAAAATACTTTGGGATAAAAAAATAAAACCGGAAAACTTTTACATGCTAAAATTTGTAAAAAGGGCTTTTGGAATTGGTTAAGAAATTACCTTAACATCTGAAGGAGTTCTTGATTTTTTTATCTTCTACTTATAACCTGTTTTTTGTCAAAAAAAGTACTATCTCTTCCGCGAAAACCTTAAAATAAAATGCTTAGTATACGTAAAACGGAAGATTTGACTTGCTTGAAGTTGTAATATAGGCTTATGGAATTTGTTTTAAAGTATCGTTTCCACGTTGAAAATGAAATATCTTTTTTCGGAAATCCTATACCCGTTTCGGATGTGAAACTTATTACGGGGTTAGCACGTATTTTGGTCATTTTTCAAGATAGGCCTATGTTCAGCCATATCATTCAAAAGGTCTCGGCGAGAGCTTTCCATTGAACAGGTGTAGCATTCCCCCAAACGGGTATTTTGTTTATACTGTAAAACGTCTGGCAGTGATTCTAATTTTTATTATTTCTTTTTCAAATTTCGCGATGTCCTTGTGAAAAAAATACACAGTGTTGCCAAGCATTAATAGGGTGACGAGAAAGCGCGGTGTTGCGGAAAATTGCGGTGAAACGGAGAAAAAACTAAGAGAGGAACTTAAGCTTCAGGAAATAGACGCCGAGCCGGTCACTTGCCAGGTCTGCCAATCACAGCTCATGGCGCCCACATATCCCTACAAGTGATACAGCCACCCTTCTGACAAGGTCGTCCGATGTAGCTAAAGGAACACCTCTTGCCCCGATTCCGGTCCGGATTTATCTTTGACCAGAGTCAACCTGTTATTTGCTTAGTGTTTGGAGGTTCGAGAGAGATCAAGACCGTGGACATGCGAGTTTAGTAATCCGACGCCTAGTCACGCCGCAACGGAAAGTTTATTATTTATCTTTGATTGGTTGAGCCGAGCGCACGGATTTGATAACCGCTGCTCATCGCGCTAAGCCGCGTGCAGAAACAGTTCTTAAGTAGACGTACTCTTTCTCCTTCCCATAAGAGCTTAGTGTGCAAGACAGAGTTGGAAACACGTGGGGAGTGTTTAAGAACGCAGCCGGGTTATCGGCTTAGAGCGCAGTTTCCGATTTACGCGACGATCCCGGAATTGAAAGGGTTTTTTCGGGCAGTAAGTAATGCGAGAGAGGCGTCAACTGCCTCGTCATCCTTGCATCCCACCAATCGGCGTTGCTGGCTTCATGCATCCCACCAACCAGCGCACACCACGAAATTATGTCGCATCTCTCCCCATTCGGCGCTCTAGAACTGAGATGTAAGCAAAGTTCGTTCATGCACCCAACCACGGAAATTCCGCCTTCTAAAAAGTAGTATTCTTACTCGTTTTTCCTGGAAATGGCGGTGATGACTGCTTTTCTGAGCAAAGTCGTCATTTTCCGGGAAAAGCGTAAAATCTGAAAAATTAAATGTGATTAGTACAATTATCCTATTTTTCAAGGAGAAAACAAAATAGGGTGATGCTGCTGACCCGACATGCATTAATGTCAAGGGCGGTTTTAAGGGGGAGGACCCCCCCGTTGAGGTCCAAAGGTAGGCAAAACGCAGGGCAAAGCCCTGGCGGGACTTCGTACTGCTCTTCTATCTGGCCTTTGAATGAAATCTTATGTGTTGAGCGAAATTCGGTAATTAACAGAAACGAAGAAAAAAGGCTTAGAATTCCTTATAGTTCCTTACCCATGGTACTAGATTCAAAAAGGTGCGACTTCGCCTGACCAAGTTCGCATTTCACCAAAGTTCTTCTTTCTAATCGCCTCTACCTCACCTATGTGCGATTTGTCTTTATTCCAAGTGTACGTAGAGACTTAATATCTACTCGTAAGAGCCACGGCTGGCCACACCCTGTCTTTTTATTTTTTTAGAAACTATTATTTTAGCAGCGAAGTGTTAAAGGTAGGCAACCCGCGCGAAAACTTGTACTTGGACCCCCCCTCAAAGACCAGCCTCAAAACCGCCCGTGATTAACGAAGGGAGACTTGTACGCACTTAACCAATAACCTACCGCAGTTTCAATTGGAGGAAACTTGAACGCTCGGAACGCACAAGCCAATATATTTTTAATGGGGCAGTCGGGTCAATAGATACTCCCAAAAAAATAATATTTACCACTTTGTGTAAAACGAAGGGGCGGAGATGGGGAGAAAGACTCGAGTCTTAAAGGTGAAGTTGCCGCCGAAGCCGATCTGAAACATTAAAAAGTATAGCTTAGACTTGAGAAAGGCATTCATGTACTCATGGAGGAAGACATTTCAGCTAGCATCATGGTCTAATACAAGAATTGTTTCGAACATGAACTAGGACTCAAAAGCTGTCTTGGTTAGGTTTGGTTAGGTTAGGTCGTGGCATGTACCCTTCTACTTTACCTGTTGCTCGCGTGGATGTCTTTATGATGTTCGGTGGCTTTGATCGGCTGATTGTGAGGCTCGCTGATTTTTTTGAGGTACGAAATAGCGTCCAGATTCTCTAACGGGTCAGGAGAAAATTCAGGAGAAAAGAGGAAATTCGGCTGCTGTCCGCCCGCTAGTTTCTCGCAATCGGCTGAATTTAACTGGGACAGCAGCCTCGGTTGGGAAAAGTTTTCTACCGGCGGACTTTCCACCGGATCTGGACGACGGAAAGCTGGGAAATTTGGATGATTTTCGGCAGCATTTCCAGCAAGATGAATTTTCCTCGGCTCTGGTCTCCGTTCAGGCTTTCTCATTGGATTTTTTCGAAGCTCGATCCTTGCTAAGTCAACCTCTCCCACAACAGCTGGAGTGATAAAATCTAGAAAGAAAAATAAAATGCCTTAGCATTGAGCTTCCTATATCGAAATATTTAATAACGATAACACGGTAAAGGCGAGTAGCTATCATAAGTGCCAAAAACCACAAGCGCCAACGCCGCAAGCGCCAATCCGTACCCGCCAAACGAGAAAAGTCGCAAACGCCAAAGGTCTTAACCGCAATACTAACCTTACCTAACCTAACTTCGCCTAACTTAACATAACCTAACTTGACCTAACCTAACCTATACGAACTTTGGCGTTTGCGACTTCTCTCGTTTGGCGGTTACGGACTGGCGCTTGCGGCGTCGGCGCTTGTGGTTTTTGGCGCTATGGAATGACCCCCCCCCCCAACAGAATTTCAAGCGAAAATTTTACGGAATCATTTTGTTAGCAAAAAATTGAGTTTGTTCTGACATAGCATCACTCCTATCACTTTGAAAAATTTATTCGTACCTTCTAAATTTTCACGTATGCTGCTCGTTTCTTTCCTTGTTTGATTGGTATTATTGCTGCCCCTTCAATTAATAAAAAATAACAATTAATAAGTTTATAAACAAGAAATTTTAGCGATGAAAATTTAAAACTCACCCTGAAAGGAAAACGCTGTTCAGGTTTTCGGCAACCATGTCCAAATAACCTGGGAAAAAGCACGCATATGACCACCCGTTACCAATAAAAAGAGCTTAGTTCCGCGCATCTTACATATGCTGAAGTCATAGTTCCTGAAAGCTATGAGTTCCGAAAGCTCGTAGTTCAACCTTTCATTGCATTCTGATCACGGGTAACGACATAAAACCGTGAGCCGAAGGTTCGGTAAGATGGGGTATGGAGCATACTCCGCTGGGCTACCGCTATGTTGCTATTGCGCATAATTTTCTCATAGTCCCAGGGTTTCATACCGGTACTTACTCTCTCCTTTAAAAAGCTTCAGCCGGTCAGATGTTAGCTCATCGGTGATAGCAGCAGTAAAGTTCATATACTCAGTGAGCAGATCTTCGGGACGGGACAACTTCGACTCAGGTTTTTCCGGTTTTGAGGCATCTTTGGACTTTTCAGCGACCATCACAGAGTCAGAACTCTCGTTTGCTTCAGGAGCACCGGCGCCCAAACCTCGAAAGGGTTGATTTCCGCTGAAAAATGGGTGACTGTCCTCATTTTCACTCGACGACGATTTTCGCGGAGGGTCGTCTTCGCTTCCAGACAAATCTTCTCCTCGGTAAAAATCGTCGATTCTTCTTTGGCTCTCACCGAATCGTCTCTCGGAATCGTCTTTATCAGTCCTCCGTTTCCTGGAAAAATCAACAATTTTCCATAAAATTTAAGAGTTTTAATTTCTACCTCTTCGTTTTTTTTGTTGTTGTTTTTTTTCTTCACGTTCGAGCTTTCATAGCGTTATGAGGGTGAATGTCACACAACCGCATCCTAACCTACCCTGACCTAACCAAACCGCGTACGATGGATTAGGTCCCTTTCCCACTATCGCTCGCCTCCGGGCGCACAGCTGTAACTGTCGCCGAGAGGTAAGATGAATCAGGCTTAGGTCTTATCTGGGTCTTATTTCCGCTTCGATTAATGACGAAACGTAAAAAGAGCAATCTCTAAATTTTAGTGATATATCGATCCAAAAACAGATGTGTTGTTCCAAAAATATTACTTAATCTTTCGGTGACTTGGACGCTCGTCGATAAGCTCTGTAGAAGATGACTCGCTAGCAGGCGAATCTTCCTTCGATTTTCTCCTGAAAAAAAAAAACACTTTTTTTTTCAACGCGTTTACTGCTTAAACACAAAAACTATTAACTTACCCGTAATGCCTTTTCTTCTTTTTTGTCAGTTCGTCTGAACGAATAGCTCCCAAAATTTTTCTGATGTCGTGGTAACGTCGTTTGTCGTGTTGCGATCTTGAAAAGTCTGTTTGAAAACAAGTTTTTACGGAAAAAAAGCTTGATTCAGGCTATATTTTTTTTCTTTTTGATATGCGGTTTACAGACTGTGACAATTCTTTCTGAAGTTATAAACAGCGTAATCCGTTTTAGGACCGCCTTATTTTAGATACAGTAGTTTTACTGCACTTACGTTTCGCATGAGGAGAGGAAACTACAGCATTATTCCGGCTCAGTCTCTTAAACTGAAACAAAGGATGAATGTAAGAAACTCTCGATTCTTGGAATGGGACAAGGTTTAAATAGGACGGGTAACTGTAAAAATAACCCCCGAAATTTTTTAACACGATCACCCGCTTTTTTCTTCTTTTTTTAGGATTGAAAAGCCGTTAATTCACCTACTAACGTAAGTAAGGATGGGAAATCAAGTTACGGGGTTTGGGGCATTTAAAAATAGCGACAAACGGTTTCGTGACGTCCTTTCAATGTTGAGGTTAAATTGAGATCTCCGTATAGCCAACGGCCTTCCGCAATTTTCCACTACACGTTATATGCTAATTTCTTGCGGATTCTATAACTTATAAGAACGGTTATCAGGCTGCCCTCCGTGCTCTGCCGCTTGCATTTTTTAGCTGCTGAGCCACAACTTATAGTTATTGTCCATACTGAATGATCACAAAAAGAAGGAACAAAGGAAAACTTATCTTGATAGGAAAGATACCTCGAAAGTCGCGCCAAGTGTTCCTTCTATTTTCTCTCCGTGTTTTGATACTCACCGCTGAATCTTTGCTCTGATGATCAGGGGCAAAAATTGACTGGAAGATCGGCCGGCGGTGTTTCTCCTGAGGAAAATGAGCATTGAATTTTTTAAACAACGTCATATACAGTGAGAAAGTTGTTTTATACGCCCGCCTGTGCCTAGCGCCTAACGGCGAAACATACGAGTACCGGTACTCTTGCATTGCATTCTACTGAGATCAAAAGTTGTTCAAAAACAATCCACGTTTGCCAGAGAGCCCTGCCTTAATATCGCTTAACTAACCAATCGCTGTTCATTACCAATAATGTCTTAAACCGGAACTGGTACGGTTGAGTGGATGACAATTCGTGGATTCGGTATAAAAAGCAAACCCTGAACGATTGCAACTCGTATCGGAGAAGCTTAGGGTTTCGATGACATTTTAGCATTAGTAGCGTCGTCACAGGTAACAAGGAAATCATATTGCAGGTGTATCCCTGTAGGCTTGGTACCTGTACAGGGCTTTATATAGCGTTCAAGCCGATCCTAACCTGAAAGTTGCTAGTAACCATACCGCCATAAAGATAGTCTCATAGATCGCTCGGTTTGAAATAATAATGAAGTTCATAAGAACGCTTCGACTCCGCTTTTGGGATTGGATAGTTTGGTACTTACTTCGCTAGAATGCTTCCTTTTTGATGCCCTCCTTCGCTCGTCTCTCTGTTCATTCGATTTGCCGCACAGAAAACGATGCATGGTTTGACCGAAACTTCCAAAGCTTCTTGGGACGAAATAGTAGCTTGTGGACACTTTGTTAACTTGAAAATGGACCAAAAATAGTGGAAAATTCTAGCCGTAATTACATTCGGGTTCCAACCTCAGAAACAACCGGGAAACCAGGCGGAAACCCAAAATACCGGTACCGGAAGGTAATTCATTTATTTTTATTTTCAATTCTGAATTGGTCCCGCAGATGGCGCTCTGTCATTGCGCGCGCGCGCGAGGCGAACCGTTACCGGAATCCTGGACTTTTGAAAGATCCTTTGTACCACTTGGACGAATTAAATAGAAAGTAACTAAAATAAATCATTAAGGTGTTCACGTTGCGAAGGACACAAGTCATCTTCTGGCCGAGAGACTTCTCTCATCAGTAAAGGCTCTACCTCATCTCTCATCAGGGGACTCTACCTTGCTCTACCTGGACCTGGACTCTACTCCAGGGACATATATGTCCCTGTCTACTCGTCAGGTCTTTACATAGAAATAGTTACACCCTTGAGGAATTTTATCGTTAAATCAACAACCTTTCAAGTAAATTATAACGAATTTTCCAATATAGTTTAAGATTGAAACTCATGGAACAGAGCGAGGGGACACGATGTTTTCAAACCATGGCAATAAGCCCGATCCTCGTTTTAAATTGCGCGCTACATGAGAAAAGTTTGTTTTTGAAGGCGGTGAAATCGACATGGGCACCAGCGCCATCTAGGCACACAGACGTCAACTTGTAGAATATTTTGATGCATGTAATATAAGCTATTTGATTTTGCGATGAAAATAATTCAAGTTCTGCTTGATGCAGCGTATTTTTCGTGCTTGTAATGAACTGCAAGTAGCTTTCAAGAATCTGTTTAACGTAAAAGTGTTGTTCACTCAAAGTTGTCAAAGTGACTGCAATTCAACAGTTGTTGTTTACGTCGTTCGCAATGGATCTCGAATGTCTGCATTATTAAAGTAATGCTTATATTATGTAAAAAGTAAGTTTTCTCAACATCTTATACTATTTTTATGGTAATACGACATGTATTTAGCTCAAAACAAGGTGATTGTCCAATATGTATTAAGGTTATGTTTCCTTCTTGATGCTTTTGTTTGTTTTGATTTGAAGAAGTAATGCACCTGATTTTTTTAGATGTTAGTATTCATGCCCTTTCATAATTTTTAATTCTTTTCCCTGCTATGTTCCAAAGCACTGTTGGGACATGCAGGTTAATTTTGATTGTTCAATGCTCCAACCATAATGTATTTGTCAGGCACTTTGTGGGTCAATAATATCAATGTTTCTTACAGGCATGAAGGAAAGTATCAATTCCCTTGCATTAAAACTCAAGAAATGAATTTTTTCAAAACATGTAGATTCATTTATATCTATGATTGATGTACTCTCCCTTAATCCAGACAAAACTGTTTAATTTTATTTTTATTTGAACACACGTAGGTCTCTTCCTAACTTTAGCTGATAAGTATTGGTACTTCAATTCACTGCACAGTGTGTCAGTAACTGGTTTCATCTGCAATTTTCTTATTGATGGTTTTCCAGAGATTCAAAAGTTTTTTTAGAAACACTTTTGAGTAAATGAATTATGTCCCATGTATATGATACATGGTTCTTACATTTTGAAATACTATTATCACTCTTGAAGATATTGTAGAATTCAGGAAGTAGGGAGCTATTTACCTTAGTTTCATTATATCCTTTACTTTGAGAAACCTGTTTAGAATTTATGTTTTCTTTTTCAGGTAAAATCTCATCAAATTTATTTGATAACAACATGAGTGGATCAACAACATATATTCCAGATGCAATGCCAGCTGTGGTGCTCCCTGTTTCTGGGCCAATGAAACTTCCTACCACTCCAGCAAAGCAACCTCAGAAATCTCGGATTAAAAATACTCCACGAAGAGGGAAAGTTCCAGGGATACCATTTCATCACAATACCCAACAGACTGTGTACACTCAAGCCACCAGGAATACCCCTAGCGCCGTTCCCTCTGTAGCTCGACCTGTTCCCGCTGTCCCAGTCATCTTAAACTCGCAATCCTGTGCTGTAAATACTCCCAGCGTTGTCAGCTCGCCTGTCGCTGCATCAGGTACTGTTCCAGTCATCCTAAACTCCCAGTCCTGCAGTGTAAATACTTCCAGCACCGTCCCCAGATCTGTTCCAACGTCTGTTGCTGTGCCAGTCATCCTAAACTCCCAACCGTGCACTGTAAATACTCCCAACGCCGTTCCCTCAGTCGCAACACCAGTTATCCTAAACTCCCAACCATGCAACGTCCTTCTCGTGAGCGAAGCTCCACCGAACTTGAGCCAAGGGAACTTCATATCAAAAGTGGGCAAAACCCAGAAACTGGTGTACGCCAACGCAGTCTACACTACAGCAAACTCGAAACTCCCGGAAGTGAAACCAGAAAACCCGACATTCCAGACGAAACCGAAACCCATTTCCGTCAGACCGAAACGGGAACGGGTCGTTCATAAGAATAAACCCGTTCTTCCCAAAGGTCTTGAAACTCCCGCCAACTTCGTCATTCCCAACCAAAGCCTGACCTTCCCAGTTGAGACGCCGACGAGTGTCGGTTATTCCATCAACATTACGGACATACTTCCGCCGAAAGCGAATCAAGCCAAAGCCGCGCCGAAGTTGAAGCCGGCCCCGCGAGTTCTTGCAGAGGATGCCGTGCCGAAGAAGCAGCCGAAGATGATGGCGCCTCAGCCAGCCAAGATGGCGCCGGTCAATTCCTTCTTCCAGTTCCAGGAAAATGCTGAGGACATTACTGCCGTCATCCCGATTACGATTATTGGCTCCAATCAGCAACCGCTGACGATCGACCCCAACAACGCACAGTTTTTCTCGCAGGCCTTGCCGCAGCTGGTCCCTTTTCAGACTTTGGCGCCGGCGCAGGATACGCCCAAGTCGGACAAGCTGACCGAAGGCACAGAAAATGCGCCTGTTGGCGGGATGGACAGAGTTGTCATGGATGGCGTTCAAGATGAGTCGGCTGCCCGAGCTGCCGGGAACAGCGTGGGGGAAATCCACCACGGATTGACTAAAAGTAAGATCTTCTTAAACAAGTCCTCTCTGTCGTAGTTTCCTCCTTTTGAAACCTTGTCGGAAATTCGCAATTTCAGGATTATTCTGAAAAGAATATTTCTAATGTGAATGATTAATACGTCGATGAGGGATCTTAATCCATATCACGGAGAGGTCTCGATTCTATCAGCTTTCATCTATTTTCACCAATTTAGGATTCCGTGTATTACCTTTGAATAGAGTGATCGAGGGTCCATCGCCAACTTGGTAAAACGTTCTTTAGAAGGCGTGGCGGAAGCTCCCGAACGCTCCCGATTCGAGCCCGCCATCGTGTTCGGTTCCTGCTGAGGAACCGAACACGATGACGGGCTCGAATCGGGAGCGTTCGGGACTGGTTCGGGAGCTTCCGCCACGCCTTCTAAAGAACGTTTTACCAAGTTGGCGATGGACCCTCGATCACTCTATTCATAACTGTTTCAATTGCAGGTGTACCTGAGCCGTACGCCGCAGATATCCTGTCGCAGCTGACGTCGGAGGCATCGCTTCCCGCCATTTCTTCGAGCCAGGTGTCCTCGGTCCTCTCCGCTTTAGACTCCCCTCCAGCAGACGCCATTTTCCATGAGCCGCCCCCGGCGCCGCCGGCCGATCCCAAAGACCCTCCTCCGAGGAAATCCAACCGAAAAGCAGAGTCGCGCCAAAAGCAAAAAGAGGAAGACACAACCAGATCAGCCACCACACTCGTCGAGAGAGTGCAGTGTTACAAATGCCGCTTCTGTCTCTTTCTAACGCTGGACCAGGCGGCGGTCACGAAACACATCGAGGAGGAGCATTCGTCGCATCTCTCGAAATCTAAGAGCACTACAAACGTCATCCCGTGCCCGGGATGCAGTAACGTTTTTATCTCCGAGAAGTCGTTTGCGGTTCACTTGAGCGAGGACCACAAAGTTGCTGTGAGAGAATTGAACGACATTCTGGCGACGCTGGTTGGCTCCAAAGCGGATACGCAGGAAGAGCCCCCGAAGAAGAGCAGGAAAGAGAGGAACAAGTCCGCGAAGATCCGGGTGAGGAATTTGATGAAGGATGCGGTGGAAGCACCGGGGGAAGAAAGAGCAATGAAAGAGGCGCCGAGCTCGGGGAACACCCCGGCGGCCCCAGAGCCGGGCCCCGAGCCCATCTCCGCGCCTGCCCCCGAGGCGGCGCACCAGGAAGACAAGGCTCAGCACGATATCGACGATCACGACTACGCGACCGCGTTCCAAGACTCGGACGATTCGGGGACTGAGACGACGAGGAAGAGACGACGGAAGCGGAAGAAGGCGTTGCCGAGGAAGAAGAGGAAAGTGAACACGGAGAACAAGGACGAAGAGCGGTTCATGCAAAACGGGTACAAATGCAACGTGAGCTTCTGCTCGGTCAGGATGAACTCGCACGACAACCTCGTGTACCACCAGAGATGCCACAAGAAGGTCGAAGCGAAAGCGCAGCCCGGTGAGGACGGGAAGAAGGCAGATGCCAAGAAAGAGGCGGACCAGAAACCGCTCAAGTCCAGGAAGATAGAATACATGTGTCCGGAGTGCAGTAAGCTCATCAAGAGTTGGGTGCAGCTCAGCGGCCATCTGTGGAGAAGCCATGGAATCGACATGGAGCTGCATTCTTGCGATCAGTGTGAATATAAAACACCAAGGTGAGCATTTTTCAGCTCATGTGATTTTTTAAGCTCATAGCTTCAGTGCAAGGTGAGCTCATCAATTTCGGTCGTTTTTTAATATTTCATCTTCTTTTTTTCAGTTTAGCAATTATGGTGAATCTTCACCAACGGATCCACGGGTCGGAACGGCCATTCGCATGCGACGCCTGTGACAAAACATTTAAAACGAGTAAACAGCTTAGGAACCATAAAGTAAGTATCTCCTTTAAGAGAAGTCCGCGATTTGTATAAAGTGGCGTTTTCCTACCTTTAGTGTTCCAGTCTTTCTCGGGTAGCGGTCATAAGCGCCAAAAACCACAAGCGCCAACGCCGCAAGCGCCAATCCTTAACCGCCAAACGAGAAAAGTCGCAAACGCCAAAGGTCTTAACCGCAATACTAACCTAAC
>Ga0058701_10002948_pt1 | contig 13218 bp, 11 predicted proteins | sample AgamicOrMae_FD_97039 | JGI IMG/M metagenome (GOLD analysis project Ga0058701, IMG submission 97039) | Agave microbial communities from Guanajuato, Mexico - Or.Ma.e | ecosystem: Host-associated > Plants > Phyllosphere > Phylloplane/Leaf | place: Guanajuato, Mexico | collected 2012-06-04
ATTGGGAAGCTCATAACGATCAAGACTTCGTTATACGATACGGAAAACGTCTAAAACTTACTTGAGAAAGATTTAATAAAGACTGGGCGTAAAAATTGCAATTAAATAAAATAATTCGTATTTTCCAAATGCAAGATGGCGGCGGTTTGTTATGGTCCAAACCTTCTGCTGAAAGACCTCATACTTGTAACACAGGCAAACTAGCCTCTTCACATCAAGGTTTTATTGGGGAAAAAATAATTAAAAAATAAGCCTATTTTAAGCCAGGCTTACCCCCTTTACTACGTTGTACATTATGCATTCCTTACTGTGGTTGATCTGCTCATGAAACCATTCAGTGAATGGAAAGCCTTTTGCGGTCAAACGCCGCATCTTCCCGATTAAAGACTACTTTCTGACTTTCAAATAATTTACTTATGATTGTTTTACAGAATAAGAAAGATGAATTTAACTCACAATTTAAAAAAGAAAAACAACCACAAAATCAATCTTATGACTTTACATTAAGTTTTTGATTTGACTTATTTTTGATAATTACCACAGGTGAATGTTTTTGAAGTTGCCGCATTGCATTGCAAGCTGCGAAATGGTAGATGTTTAGCAAACGTCAGTGTTGTAGCTTAACCTCTCATTAGTTTTAATTTTTTCTGCTCTTCATCAACTTTGTATCAAACGCTAAAAACCATTAAGAGCTGATATGTGCTCCGTCTTTCTGAATTACCGTAGCCCTTGCGTCTTCCTGAACTTTGAAATTTTATTCTGTTAAAGTTGCAGTCAATCTGATCAGTATTTTATGAAACCACTTTTGAACTCAACCTTTCCTCAACCCTGTGTTCAACCTATTTTAAATAAACCTGAACTCGCATCGCCAAGCGTTATGCTTTCGGAAGTAGGCAGCATTAGTCTCGGCAAAAGGTAAGCGGATCATTAGCAAGGCTGGACAAATGAGCCCTACCCTAGCTTGCTTCGTTGACTGTCGCTGATACTTCTAATGAAATTGAATGTTTCGAGGTCTATGACTCAAGAAGTGAAAATAAAACCTTAAGAACTCACGGTGACATGGCACGTGAGTCTTGAGTCTTTTTAAAGATTGTAGGAATATAAAAGGATGTGTTCTAACACGGTCACTGAGGGTAGGGGATGTGAATTAAGGATTGCAGTTCCGACTGTGCGCAGTTCCCAGAGCGAAGTCAAGAAAACAATCATGGCATACACGCATCCTTAAAATCCTTAATCGCCCGGCCTCTCCCCAGGAAGGGGAATGGAGGGCATATTATGGTCCCTGGACGTTAAAACTACTATCAGGAAATCATTTTCCGTTTCTCTGCGAGAGTTTTTCTAAAGGCTATTGTTTCACCAGTTAAAACTCTTCAATATCCCTCAAAGTTATTGATCAGGTTATTTGTTTTGAGGTGCGCACCTTTCAGGCAGCCTTTTCCTTATTCGTTATTCAGCTCACGGTGAAGGATCCTAAGCGGAAGTGCCAAGTAAAATAAAATTATTATTATTTTTTGCAGGGGTGAACGGGGTTCATTGCATTGCTGAAAGGCAGCAGACGTACCTTACATTTTTATGACGCGTTTGAATGTGCGCCTTAATTATGCACTAACTAGTGTTTTTTTTCCTGGGTCAAAAAAGGCTAAAAATTCTGTTGCACTTCAACACTGCTATTTTTTACATCACTTGATCAGTGACTTCTCAACATCCACTTGAACCATAAAATTTTCCATAAGGCTAAACTCAATCAACGATAACTCGCTTCGTTTGACTCACAATCAGTCAAACCATAGAAATACCTGAATGTATGTTCTGAGCTGTAAAATTAATGCCTGTCGAGGTTTTTTTTTTATCGAATTTCATTATCATTTAACCAGCTACAAATAACTGACAGCTCAAAAGAACAGATCAAATATTCCTCTGCGACATAGCGCTATCACACGACTTGTTATATCGTAATTTCTCATTCTGGCGGAATTCTTATTTCAACAGCGGATATACATTTCAAAGGAGGTCTTACTCTCAGTTGCCACATTTCAGCTCTCAAGTCTTGAGGAGATAATCCACTAATATTTTGACAATGGGGTGTCATTACACGGTATAGGCTCCTTCGCAATTTTTCATATTTACTGAAACCATCGAATATCAGATCGTGAGACAAACCATTTGAGACTCTCTCAGATCTGTAAGCATTTCCATACTAAGAATACAAGATACATAACACTTAATAGTCATTGTTAATCTTAAAATACAAGGCATTACAACCTAAAAAAACACATGTCCTTCTTGAAATCAACCCTGCAATTGAAATGGTATTTCAAAAACTTTTTCAGCGTGTAAAAAAAGCGTCTATCACATGATTATAAGGCGCGAATAAAAATACTTTGATAACAAACCAACAAAGCATAATTCCGCCCCAAAACAACGCGGCCACGCAAGTAACGTGTAACCACGACAACCAGCGCAAGAACGTAAGCGAGCGGTAGTGCTAACATGGCCGCTGCCATAATATTATACGGGAGCGTGCTGTATCCACTACAAAGCGGTCATGTGGTACATTGCTTAAACTTAAAATCCATGGAAACTAGGATGTTTTCTTTTAGATTTTAGAGTACAAACATCTCATACCTCATATAAGTATATTATCTAAGGTATAGCAAAGAAGATAAATTAAGACAATGTAGAGGCGAGTTATCCTTAAGAATTTCATTGCCTCTTTAACTCGGCAAAGGATGAATAAGGAAACCCCAAAAATGGAGGGTGTGATCCGATATGTTTAATTGAAATTGAACGCTTTCCCTCGAAAAGATTCTCCTAGATACAATAAATAATAAGAGACAGTCATGTTTGGACGGAAACAGCGAGAAATTTAGCTCAGAGAAACTATCGAAATCCTCGTCAAATAACCCAGCATTCGGGTGTAGACTGAGCTGGCTCGAGAAATACCGGTAAGAGATAAAAAAATCTTTGAAAGCGGAGAAAAACTTCAATTAAGGTTTGAGTAAAAAGGGGTCCACGCCATAGGAGCCGACTCACCTTTTGGCAAAACAGATTCCTTAATGACTAGTTCGCACCTCTGAACAAAAAGGGAGGGGAAACCGGGTTGAAGATCGGATGAGGTTTCCTTTTCATTAAATTAATGTTGGGGCACGGTTTGTTTACGGTGAGTATTTGGCAATAAAGAGCTTTGTTTGGGAATGTTTAACTGCGCTTTCTAATTATAACTAAAGCAACAACCCTGCGCTATTTGCTTTGAGGTCGTGGTGCGTCGCCTCGGGCTGAGTAGTCCGTAGGCGACTTACTTCCAGGGATTTCAACCGAAGGTAAAATGTGGAAGATTTTGGTACTCTTGTGCTTTCAGCCTCATACGATTTAGGCCCAGTAAGAAATATGCGCTGCGGTTGCTGAAAACGATATACTTTAATGACTTTGGCTAAAAAAAGGCCCAAATAAATATAAACCCCTCGAGATACATCGTAGGCCACGAAAGCTTTTATGTCGTATCTGAGATGAGTAAGGCGGGATAGCGGCGTATATAAGTCAAGTACATAGGAATGATGCCTCTTACTGTTAGCGAAACGTTTACGTTCATTGTGACAAGAGCACGTTAGGATCTGAGCGTTTTTAAATAATTCGTGGAGTAACAGAGGGCAATTAATTGAATAACAGAGGCCATAATGCGCTTGAAAAGTTCTGCACCCCCAAAACATTCATAATTCTCTAGCGAATGTGATAGTACAAAAATTTATGAGAATATAGGGTATACTCGCTCTTACACCGGTCGTCCTGGATGCGTCTTTCACAGTGTTTATATTTTATTTGAAGTCTTGGCTCTAACTTCAGGGGCTGACGAATTGTGCGAGATAAATGAACGTGATGGTAAGCGTGAAATAAAATCAAATTTACGTTCACTATTAGTACGAACAGTAGTTCTTACCCATCGCTTTAATCCGGACGGGTCCGAGTTCACTGGCAGCACCTGACGCCAAACATTTCGAGTGGGGAAATAGTCGACCGCGGATTCGCTTATTTTATTGCCGTTCTGACATACCGCATGTTTGGCATATTTACTTTGCAATTGCCGAGGGGGTACAAACTCGCGTAATTGAGTGTACACTGGCCGCGTAATAGATACGTAATAAACGCGTATTAGCCGTAATAGTTGACGTGAAGGCCGTTACGCTCTGCCGTGGAATTAGTAAAATCTACTAAAATCATTAGTTTTCTATTGAAACTCAGCGCAATTCGCACTAATGTGATCCGATTTGCGCTGACTTAGTACTATTATACTAATTTTATTTTAGAGAGTACAAGCACCTAAATGTCAGCGTAATAGTTTGCATAGAGTGGACATTACACGTAACTTGGGAGTTACTACCCCCTCGGCTTGCATGAAATGGAGAAAAACTATCAACGCGTACAAATAATTTATATTGGCCTCTGAGGCCAATATATACTAAAATGGAGCCGAAACCACTATGAGGTGTTAAATAAATTGAAAAAAATCAAGCAAGATCTAGGTTTATCTGCAAAGAATCAAATGGCAAGTAACGATAACTCTTGTTTGTGCTTGTTGACGGAAGTTACGCAAAATCTTTCAACCTGAGATCGAAATAAGAACATTTTTAGACAAATTGCTCGTGCCATGACGGCTGGACTGCGCAAAAACTGTCTATTTTTGGTGAATGACTACGTGAAGGCCTGGTTCACAGCTTTCCTCCCCACCAGCGCTCCCAACCAAGTTCTTGTGCTTCTGAATGATCTGATGTCTCCGAGTCGCAAGGTTTCCGCAAAAATTAGGTTAGCAGCTCTTAACAAGTTAGGCCGTCATTTGTGGTACCTAGGCGAGCGACTCGTTGGTCTTGCGAATTTTGACATAGACGTTCCTCCTACCGTTCAGAGGAAGATAAGATGGTCGAAGCTCTGGAGAAGTCTACAGACCACAATATCAATTTGAAGAAGTATGTTGTAACCCGAAAAAAGGATGTCGCGCTTTCTGTAACGAGTATTTCGGAATCACGGGCATCACGGAACTTTCTGTCCGCTCATTAGGGAACTGAAAAAGGTGCCTACCTCTCTTGATGGCTTCGTTTCGAAAAGCACTGAGGCTTTCTTCGAAATTGTAGGTATTTCACAAGAATTTCTCCAGTGTGATCCCCAAAAATGGCTATAAAACGCGTCGTACACAGCTTCTTTGTCAAATGTCTTCGCGTCACAAACGACATTTCGGAGCGTTGTGCCGCCCTCGCGCAGCAATACAAGGACAAAATAACCAATGATTCAAGATACAAGCAAGACTTTACAGTACACTGTAGCGAGTAAGGACCGACAAGAAAAGTCAACTGTGTCAAAAAGGCAATGGCGAAATCCAAGTAGGGTCTGTGTTGTATTTTTACCTCTTGGCCATTTTTGCCGCTCTCTGCCACGTGCAATGAACCATCCCTAAAACTGCAACAAATTATTCGTAAACGAAGCTCCCTTTTTTTCATCCTGTGCTTATCGCAATAGTAAAAACAAAACCTAAATTTTATAGCCCAAAGCTACCAAATATGTGCTCGACAACGTAACGGGCACGTCGTAAATATGAGAAAAATATCGAAAATTTTGAAACTTTAAAGTCGATGAGCGACCTCTATATATTGTCCGATTTGAATCGGATAATTTTTTTAATATCTTACTCATTAAAAGGAACCGTTTAACACCCCGCATGCCAAAATTCAAGCAACTATTTGTTTTTGAACCACCCTATCAAGTAGTCGCTAGATGAAGTTGTCAGTTGCCGACAGCCAGTCAGCTTCTCCGTTCGTTTCTAACATTATTGTCAGTTGTAAAGACCTTCATGTCTTTAGTCAGTAGCAAAGACCTTTAGATCTTTAGTCAGAAGGTGCTTGGTGGATTGGGCAACGACCTATACATTATTCGTTAATCGTCTTTAAAGCATCATTAGTACCATTGTGTGTGCGTTAGTATTATTTTCCTTGATTGGTTATGAACTCGCGGTTAAAGTGTGGGTTACGGAAACCCGGATAAGGTGCTTTGAATAAGTTTTTCTGTTCTAGAGAAGATGAAACTTATTTTTGGAAGTGATTTTTTTTCCAGACAAAATTATATTCTCACTGCTCATCAACTCATATCAAAAATACATAAACATACATGAAAAGTTTCTGAGCAACTAAAAAACATGTAAATGTCTGACATGTTTCTGAGCAACACACTAGTGCTCTTACATCAGTGATTTTTTGTACTAAATTGCCTTCTAAAACATTTTTTTTGACCTGAATAGTTATGCTGATATGTTCAAAATCCAAATCTACGCTTCAGCTTGATAAACTAGCTTTATTTGTTTGTGGAAACAGATGGAAGGAGTTGATAATTTTGCTGCCCATTGTGCTTTAAATGTTAAGTGAAGTGACTATGCCATGTAAAATAACATTCATAATAAGGTATCTCTCAATATACATTTGATGCATGTTACGAGGCCTTGCTTTGTGAGAGATGGGTAGGTGCTTGCCTGAGAAACGATAACATGTAACCTATGAGGAAAGTTAATAAAAATGGGTAAGGAGTATTCATTAGTTAGAGAGGAAGGAGATTTTTACCTTCAAAAGTACATTTTTCATTGAAGAACGAGGCTGGATAGGGCATATGGTACTGCTGAAATTTACAACTTTTGCTGATATTTGATTCAAGAGTACCGGTAAAATCTGTTTTGAGGAACGGGGCAAGATAGTGCAAATAATACACAGACAACTTCTGAGCACTTCCATTGGCACCTTTCTCTTATGAAAAGTACTACTCACTCAAAGAAAGTAATCTGTAAGTCAGGTGCGCAACATAATTGTGAATAACTTTACTCTTTGAACTTTTCTAGTAACCTGAATGGTTTGAACGCCACAGGCAAACAACGAAAAGCTACAAAATTCTTATGGAAAACGCGCTTATTTTCGTCTACTGGGACAATGTTTACATTTTGTTTAGAGCGTACAGTATCAAAACCGTTCAGAACTTTTCCAGAGGTGAAGCTACTCAAAATTATGTAGCGCACCTTAGAGCCCTATAACTTCGTAGAGAGGCACTAATGGTATCCCCTGCTATCGTGGGCACAGTGATTTTCTTACGGGTGAACTGTGCTCAACATGGCGGAGGTGCCACTGGGGGGAGGGGTTGATTTGCGCCTCTCTACTAAGTTATAGGGCTCTAGCGCACCTAACTCAACGATTAATTTCTTCGAGTAACTTGTCATTTTGATAGGAGACAGATACCAGAGGAAGTACTCATTAGACGTTTGAACAAGCCCTGACGTGAGGCTTTATAGTACGTTTCCGGGAATACATATAAGACATTTTTTATCAGCTCGACTTGGCGCATTCCCTTGTTTTGGGTCAAACGCAGGACTTGAAAAATCCTGTATATTTCAAAGTCGTGCCGCTAAAACCCAAATTAATATGAGTGACATCTAAATACAAAAAATGTTATGCTATCCTCGTGTTTGATTCATTGCTACGCTACCAACAAGCAGGTGAGCTCAGATTTCACTTACCAGTGCCCAAAGGCCTGCCTTTCACATCTCTGATAGTCATAGACAATCTATCTAATCTTCGTTACCTTAGTCTCTGTATTAATTTTACGATTATGGAAAAAAAAACCATATCCAACACTAACAACAAAAAAAAAATCACCGATAATAATGGCCGACGGCGGAGCCGACCGATAACCGTGGGGTGGCACGGAGGATACCGTGTCTGACCGCAAAGTACCGCCAAAATCGCTCTGGCGGTCTCGAGGCGTTCGAAGTTTAACGCTGGGGGACGTTACACACACACATGCACGCAAACATGTACACTAAGTACAGGGTGTCTCAAGTTTAATTTTAAAAAAATGAAAGCACGGATAGGCAAAAGGATTCTAAGACGAAAATGTGAAATGAACATGGGTCTAAAACGCACCGTTTGGCGTCTAGACGCCTCCGAACGGTTCGTTTTGTACCTATCGCTTAGCAAAGGTACTACTCGTTCGATTAAAACATCTAGAGTTTTAGGTGTGCCAAATCACTTAGAGTAAATTTGATTCCCATACATTTCGACATAACTTCAACGGTTTAGGCGGTACAAGCTGAAAACAAAAGGTAAACAAGGTGCGTTTTAGACCCATCTGACACAACATTTCAACATCTAAGTTCATCGGTTCGTAGCGCCTAAACCGTTTAAACTACGAAAAATTTATTGGAATCAAAGTTACTCATAATGATGTGGCGCACCTAAAACTCTGATTTAATCGAACGAGTAGTACCTTTACTAAGAGATGGACACCAAAACAAACCGTTCGAAGGGGTCTGGACGCCAAACGGTTCGTTTTAGACCCCATGTTCATTTCACATTTTCGTCTTAAAATCCCTTGGCCTATCCGAGGTTTCATTTTTTTACATTTATTTTGAGACACCCTGTATACATATATTTTAGTCCCGATAGTCAAGCGGTCGAATTCATCCCAGAAACATTAAAACTATCTCCTTTGATCTCGAAACATGATCGATGTCTACCAACTTGTGAACGTCTACTGATGATTCCGCCGTGTTGAGGTGAATTTCCGAGGTACTTGATGTTTTCCCAGTGAAGTTTTTCTCGCTCTCTGATGATGATTATTACTCGAAAGCCAGTAAATACACGGCTTTCTGAGCAACAATCAAAAGCATAAGCAGCGAGCCTTATTTAAGTATTGGACGGGGAACTCCACGACGTATTGTTGAGCGCGTCCAGTCGACCGTGAAGCGCGGAATTGCTGAAAACGTGAAGGACAAACAATCTGTCGCAAGAAAAATCATTTCCTTTTTTTTTCAGCGTGGAATACTTTTACTTAGTCGACAGCTACAGCATTCTTTGGCAAAGGTCACTTTGTCCCCACACAATGCTATACCTTTGAAGGCTTCAAAGATTTTTGGTCGGCATGATCCATTCCTATGATAGCAAAACTATGCTTTCGTTCGTCACGTAAATTATTAAACTTTTGGTGTGTCAGGTAGTGCCTCCCTCTAGTCTAAAACATTCATACCTGATATTTCGTTCTGAAGTGAGTTGGCACTTTCTTTCTAAGCTGATTGTGTCGGCTTATCTTCTAACAATTACGCTGTAAGCTTTGTTGCTTTGAACGAGCTTAGATATTATGTTTCTTTCCTCTGTTTCAGAGCGGCTTTTTACAAAAACTTATTGACGAAGTACTGGCAATAAGTACGTACGCTCCTATTTTTCTTAGGGAAAAATATACATATCTTTAAAAAAAACCAACAAACAAAGTAAACATTTTATAGGCTATGCTTTATCATGAGGGTTGTACAGAACAACATTCTGTACTACTGTTCTTCTGTACAACTCTCATGAATTGGCAGTACTTTCCTTTTTAAAAGAAATAGAGATGTTTGATCAAAGCCACCGCTTCGGTTTAAAGCTACTGTACTTTATAAAACAGTTCCTCTGGAGAATCAATGGTGTTTTCCTTTTTTTTCTTTTTCTTTTTTTCAATCAAAATTTCTTTTGTTAAATGAAATGAATGCATTTTTTTTGGTTTGTAAAACGATACTGCCAAACTCACATCGCAAACCAACCACTTTTACTCAACTCTGAAAATGATGCAATAGGCTTGGGCCCTCTAGTAAGAAATTATGCTGAAAGGAATTGAGGCTTTATTCAAATTAGTTATGCATGGTCGAGATGTAACAGCTGTATCCGTGGGTCAGCCGTGGCCTCGCTCCTGCTCTGCGAAACGAGCTAAATTTACATTAAAAGTAAGAACCCCACATGTGCCACTTTTTAATGCGTTCCCTCTCTGCCAGGAGCGTTACAAGGGGTATAAATGCATCTTTGTCAGGCCCCACATGATGTGGTTCCATTCTAAATCACCTTTTCGGCTAGCATTACACTGTTAAATGCAGGGTCTAGCTAAAACTACTCTAAAATATGCCTAGCAACAAATGTATTGATTCTGATACTGAGTTGTAAAGCAAATTGCTTATACACTCCATGCCTTGCCTATACTGCCTTACCAGCACTCCAAGAAAAAGAGGAGAAAAATTAAGTAATTTTTGAATAATTACTTATTAAGAACGTGCGGGTTTCTATACCGAATTCGATCATCAGTAAAATCTTTTAGGATAATTTTCCGTAATAACTTGTTCCGCTGGTTCCGAAAAGGACACTGATGAAAATAAGTCCCTTTTTTGGGAACACCTATTGTTGTTTTCCACAGTCCATTGGTCATTTTGTTTGTATTATTTCAATACTTTTATTATTATTATTTCATTACTCAATTTCATTTTTTAGCCCCCTATTTGGGACTTGAATTGTTACAAATGATTGTCAAAAAAGACTCATTTAACAGCCGTAGATGACTTGTTGAAGTAATCAAATTTTAGCCGCTAAAGGTACCGTAATTTGGTTTGTTTTCATTGGCTTGTAAAAGCTAGCTCAAGAGTATTACCTGCACACTTAAAAATGCAAACTTTACAGTTTTAAGTCTCTTGTAAATAGCCTAAACAGATACTCTTTCACAACACTTCATTTTAACTACCATTAGTTATTTTACAACAGTATAGTAAATCATGTCTTTCAAATATATTACATTGGGAAATTCTACAACTAGCGTTACAAGTTCACAACATCTACAGTATATATTTTCGGCATTTTAAATAGCAGGGTTGGAGCGGAGCATTTAGTGAGGAGTTTTCAAAAATGTGTTAAATTACATCTTTGCGGTTAAAACGTTGATGGACAACATCCGCTGCATGAAGAAATCACGAAAAAGAGGCAATATATAGGCGTTTGACATTGGGAATCATAAGGTTACAGTTCGTAGTCACATCATCAGCATTACTGCTGAGCATTATCTTAAGCCTTCCTGTTCTCGACCGATATACATATTCATAAACATGCATTTTTAAATTGCGTCATTCAACACAGCGCGTGGAGTATTTGACGCTTGAAGATGTGAGGTAGGTGTTGCCGTAGTTTACTACAAAATTTTGTCATTTCCTTCTTTTTTCGTCAGTTACTGCGCTGACCATGCGTTACAAACTATACTCTAGTCGTTTTCTTTTTGGAAATGAAACTTAGTTGTTTCGTCTTGTTGAAGAAGAATCTTTTCCGAAAAGTATCAACCCTTCCAGTTTTGCGAAATGAGTAAGTCTGGAATGATTGAGAACACTTTAAGAAGAAACAAAGCAAGTTGCAAAAGTTTGACCGTTCTTCTTTCTAATTGACGGCTGCGGAAAACGCGATCCCAGACGGCAAGTGCGCCCACAAAACAGCCAAATTTTCTATAAATGGAACGCAGCGCGAGGAAGGTTATACTAACATTTATACTGTATTACGCAGTATACTTCATAAAACGGAATTTACTTTGCCAGGAATTGAATTTGTCAAAAACTCATTCCCAAAAAAAAATAATCCTATATCAGGTCACGTAAGAGGACGGGCCTTTGCAAGGGTATGTTACTTTACACTTAGGTTGGAAGCAAAGAACTGACAATGAGTCTTAAAACACGTAGGTCACGGCGAGAATACGTAATATGAAGTTTGTTAAGGTTTAGTATGGTAATTTGGTCATGCTAGGTACTGCTATTGAGGTCGTGGAGTTGCTCAGCATTTTTGTCAAAAACATTTCTACCTTTTATAATATCGATGGCCACAAGCCTTAAGCGACTAGTTGGAAGTTGCGTTTTTCCTGGCCATAAAGTTTCAAAGGGGGGTATTTGTAACAATCAAGTTGCTGCGCGGGGCTCATATCATTTGCGCGACTTTTTTTTTCGCGAAATCCCATCTGCGCGACTTGCCATTTGCGCGAGATTTCAACTGCGCGCGACATCCAATTTGCTCGACTTGGTTTTTCGCTGTTTGAAGCCTGGATGAACTAGTTTAATCTGACCTAACCTGACCAAACCTAACCTATGCTGTAGGTAGTTTACCCTCACCTAGCGTTACTCCCAACTTATCCCAACCTAAGTAAAACGGGGTGTACATGTAGTGAAAACGCTAACGTTTTCATTACATGGAGACCCCGTTTTCATTACATCCAGCGGGGGTTATTTTTTCAATATTTTGGGGGCCTAGATCAAAGGGTTCAATCTAACTTAACCTTACCAAATGGAAACTAAATCTATGCTGTACCATGTGTAACCCATCCTACCATAGCCTGACCTAACATACCCCAAACTAACTCGGGGACATAAACATGAGGAATAAATGTCGCGCGAATCGGATGTCGCGCAGATAGAATCGTCGCGCCGTTGAAAAGTCGCGCAAATAAAATGTGGCGCAAACAAAATGTCGCGCAGATGGAATGTTGCGCAAGAAAAAAGTTGCGCAAATGGCGTTTTCCCGCAGCGCATCGTAAAACGGCCTTCTTTTCTGTCGCTTCTTTATTTTTTTTCCTTTTTTATATTTAATTATTCGGTCAATTGGTGGTTCATAGTAAAATTAAGTACTAAAACTCGGATAATGCTGAATACTCATCTTAAATTAATTCAAGTGAGGTTGGACTTTCTATAGTTATCTTGTGATCTTATTTTAGGCGAAAGTACCTAAATTTAGTCCGATTGATCTGAAGTTTAATCCTGCACGACTTAAATTAAAAAATAATCCGAGCGTTTATTCGTTTTATATTAAGCTTACCGTGTAACTGGAAATGAATTCATGACATCATAAATCAAGTGCTAGCCTAAACTGAAGACTCTCCAGTATAACGAGTATACACGTAGCCTAGCAAAGCAGTAGGTAGTAGGTTTACACAAGAAGGTAAATCACTGTCCTCGGGAAAGGGAGATTAGAGGTTTGAATCTCCATGAGACCACATGTAGTAAACTCTCTGAATTAACCTCAGCTACTATGAAGTCTTTATCTAGTCGACAGATGTCTTGTAACGATTTAAGTAGCTTAATTGACTTAAAACAATATATATTTTGTTTTTTTTTAGGTAATGTCTTTATCGGAAGTACTCGCAGTAAAAATGAGGACTTAATTCAAGTCGCTTTAATACTTGATTTAAGTTTTCAGTTCGAATAAAGCATGTTTTTGCTATAGTGGAAACTGCAGACGGCAGTCTAGTCTACAGTTTCCACCCATCAAAACGTCAATTGGTCGAATTGTACATTTTTAGAGCGACAGAAAAAAAAGGCCGTTTTACGACGCGTAGCAACTTGATGGTTACGAAAATCTCCTTGAAACACGATGGATA
>Ga0058701_10002949_pt1 | contig 13217 bp, 13 predicted proteins | sample AgamicOrMae_FD_97039 | JGI IMG/M metagenome (GOLD analysis project Ga0058701, IMG submission 97039) | Agave microbial communities from Guanajuato, Mexico - Or.Ma.e | ecosystem: Host-associated > Plants > Phyllosphere > Phylloplane/Leaf | place: Guanajuato, Mexico | collected 2012-06-04
TCAAGTAGTAATTATAAAAATTAAAATTATCTTCATCACATTAAATTAGTTAAATATGGTTTGATGTGGGCTCCATCCTAAATATTTTATTTAAGTTCCAAATTGAAGTTCTATTGGTTGAAAAATGAATGAAATACAAGTTCCAAAAAGTTGGAACCTTTGCTGACGTGGCAGGCAAGAGTTCCAAAAACTGGAACTTGCATTGCCATTGCTCTAATGTCTAGAACAGCGTATATGGCGGTAAATTTTTAGCTCTTTTTTGGCGATTTCTGTTGGCACTGCAACGCTGAAGATTGAATCCTAATAGAATCTATTCGTATTATTCCCTCTTCCGATTGATTTTTGATACTTGTCGTTGAGATCCTTTCTCAGCAAGCATGGGATTCCATGGCGGTATATCCATTTTCCCTTAATTGTTCATTTTTTAGGGCACAAATTTCCCCTAGTTTTGTTCTAGTTGGAACCAATGATTTCAATTTTTCCTCCATTATTGTTCTTTTTAGGTGACAAGGGTCGGCCTAGCAAGAAGCACAAATCATCCAAGGTTTCTGTCTCTCCGTGAAATTGGCTTTTATTCACACTTCGTTTTTTTCCTAGAACGAACATTGTAATTAGGTTTTCATGTTGTTTTCTTTTTTTGGGGGGATGGGTGTCGACTTGGGTGTCAGGATGATTATTCTCGAGGTGCTATGGCTGAAGATGAATCCGCTTATTTTGGAGCTGAAGATTTTGATGATGAAAGCAATCGTGAGGGTAATTTTCTCAATTTAGAATTTATGGTTTTTGAGTTGAAGTGGTTGCATGTTCTGGGTTGAATTTGAATCTTAGTTGAAGTGGTTACATGTTCTGGGTTGTGCAATACACGGGTTACTGAATTTTTCTGTACCCGCAATTGTGGGGTGGGTTTTGATTTGAATTCCCTTCTGTTTTGACAACCGGAGACATTGAAACTTGATTTTGATTGAATTTAAAAGGAGAGGTTAAAAAGAGGGATTTCACGAAATTGGAGCTCAAGGCTGATCATGCCAATCGTCCACTCTGGGCTTGTGCTGATGGGCGCATATTTCTTGAGACTTTCTCACCTTTGTACAAGCAAGCTTATGACTTCCTGATTGCCATTGCAGAACCAGTTTGCAGGTAAACGATGCGCTATATTTTCAAAGCGACTAATGGAATTATTTCTCCTTGTCCCCAAATTTTTCTGATCTGTTGAACTGATATAGTGATTTTTTCTGTTCCAAGACCTGAATCAATGCACGAGTATAACTTGACTCCACACTCGTTATATGCTGCTGTGTCTGTTGGTCTCGAGACAGAGACAATAATAGCTGTACTAAATAAGTTGTCCAAGACTAAACTTCCAAAAGAAATGATTGACTTTATCCATGCTTCTACTGCAAATTATGGAAAAGTGAAGCTTGTGCTTAAGAAGAACCGATACTTCATCGAGTCCCCATTCCCAGAGGTGAGATGTTTATCAAAATCATGTATTCCACAGCGGCTTTTCTTATGGTAGCAAATGTTCTATTATCATAGTTTTTTGGGCTTATGCAGGTCTTGCAGAAGTTGCTTAAAGATGAAGTTATCGGGAAGGCCAGGCTTTTTTCAGAGGTATGGATTGTAGGCACATTGTAGTTAGCTTACTAAATGTTTGAATCTGTTTGGCTCGTGCACTATCCTTTTGATTTGGTTACGTTGAATGGTATTTTAGCTGATTCTTGCTGGACTCATCTAGATTGAGATTTATGATTATAGTGTATTGTGGAAAGCTGCAGTCTTTGTCACATGGTCTTCAATTGTTCATCATAGTGTGTTTTGATGCGGCGTTCACCGAAGTAACTGCTTGCTGCAGTTGATCTAAGTTCCTGCTGTGTGTATTCTTCGAAATATTGGTTTCTCTGCTGTTCTGCTGGGACCTTCTTATTTGTGCATCATCGGATGGTGTTTTTGATGGGTTTTTCCTTCTTAGGCTTCGCATGGAACAGATGGATTTATGATCGGCAAAGGACTTACTGAGATGGGAAGTAGTCATGATGGTTTGCTTAATGAAGCTGAATTGGCAGCTGCTGGCGAGGAGAAAGAAACACATTCATTTGAAATTGACCCAGCTCAGGTAGAGTGTTATATACTGTGTAGATCTTTTTGGTTATGCTCCTTGAGTCGATGTTTCTTTTTTTTGATAAGGAAAAAGACTATATATAACACTAAAATATTAATAAAAGAACGGGTGCAAGCAAGCACCCTACAAAGGGGTTATCTACGCCCAAGATGGAACCTATCCACAAAATCAATTACATCAAAAGAAGATTGGCAAAATTTTGCACTGTCCCAGAAAAAAGACAATAACATCCTTGATTCGTTGAAGAGATGTCTCGTCTCCCTCGAAGACTCTTTTATTTCGAAGACTCTTTTATTTCTCTCCCTCCAAAGAATCCAAAAAATCACATGTGGGATCGATAAGGTACATTTCTCTTAGGCTTTCCTACCAAAAGCACCCTTCCAAGCCAAAGGATGATCTCTCACAGAGCTAGATACAACCCAAGAAACCCCCAAGCCACTAAAAGCTAACTCCCAAAGAGCTCTTGCAAAATGACAGTGCAACAAAAGATAATCAGGCAACTCTAAACCCTCTTTGCACATAGGGCATCTATTGACCAAGACAATTCTCCTCTTTTGTAAATTATCACATGTCAAAATACTACCATCCGAAGCTCCCACACAAAAACCGATGCCTTTAGGGGAGCTAAATTTTTCCAAATAATTTTCCAAGGGAACCGCCCAAAAGAGCTAGCTTGAATGGCGAAGGAGGAATAAGAAAGGAGCTTAAGGTAATAAGATTTAACAGTGAAAATTCCTTTAGAATTGAGATCTCAAGACATTGCATCAGTTGAGTCCTGGGGTGTAATCTCATTCAGCTTGTTGAGGAAGGATGTCAGAATAGTGTCATCCACAAAAGCATCGTGGATGAAAACTGGAGACCACACAACAGCACCAGCCCAGATTATTATAGTAGCATCTTTATTCACAGCAAGCACGTAAAGACAGGGGAAGAGATCTTGTAGAGGACCCTCCTCACACTAGCGATCATGCCAAAAAGAAAATGGAAGAACCAACACCAACTTTGAAGGAAAATGGAAGAACCAACATCTTGAGTCAATGTTTCTAGATTTTCCCTGTCTTGTCTCATGATATCTTTTGTATCTGTTCAGCTTCTCTTTGCATTGAGTACCCAATTCCCTTATATATTCCTCTTATGATTTTGGTTTTTTCCAATGTTCTTGTCTACATGTCACATTGTTAAAAAAAAGGTTAAGAGTCGAACGTTGCGAGTCTAAGCCAATTGCATAGTTTGCTTGGTCTACACAAGGGACAACCTTTTTTCCTTCCTAAGGTGATGTTGCGTCAGCAATGCCCCCTCTCGCAAAAAATAAAGGAATGATGACGTCATATTGTAATATATTAGAAAGGATTGGCAGTAGCAGTGGGTACTGTAGAATTGAGAGGGCTAGCAGAAAACTGGGTTAATGAAAACAATAAATTGTTTTCCATCTTATCTTCTCTGTAATATATACTGGAGCTATGACAGGGGTGCTGAATAAGATTTGAAGCTCATATGTATGTGAGTGGTGTTATGTTTGTCCTAGTCAGAGCGCTATATTGCTGTAAACTGATAAATTTAGACCCTTAAAACCCTACATGCCACCGATATTACTATGTAATCTCAAAACGTGAATGAGATGTGTAGTAGCCAGTAGGACAAGATGTGACTGATAGCAATGTACTTTTAAAGAAGTCCAGTATCCATCCATAGATATTGTCAAAGATCAGTTAATACATGTTCAGAATAGAGAGCATATGAGTGCGTATATGCGTCTGCATTGAATTCCCTTGATTGGAAGTGACTTATTCTCAATTTTGACATAATGTAGCGCACTCAATGCCAAAATATACTATTAATAGGTGATTGCTCAGACCTGATGGAAGTCCAGTCAGCCAATCCACTTTTACAAATGGTTGGCATACCTTGAACGACTTGGTGTCAGGGTACAGCATGAACAGGATTACTGTAATTGCAATGCAAGTATATGATGGTGACATACCTTTATGTTCTAATTAGTTGGTCTTCTGAGGGGAAGTTATCCTCTCTAATGTCCTCTCAGAATTCTTCATCAACTCCATCTGGCCATTATTCTGTGAAATATTCAATTCTCCATGTAATAAAAGCTTTCCTGATGTATTTGTTTAGAATGTGTTGACTTCAATAATATCAGTTTATATCTCATTAAATGCGAAAGGGCTTTCAAAAATATTTTAGGAAAGATGAGATTTGGCTGTTTACGGTCGGAAGTGAGAATTGGGAAGGCGATAAAATAAATGCTGTAGATGCTCCCCCCTCCCAATTCCATGGAAGCTATTTTTTTTTGTTTTTGGGGTCTTCAAGATACACTTTCCAACTTTTTAGACCTTTACCAGTATTTTTACTCCTAGAGTCGTGACGAGACTGATTACTGATGTCTGTATTCAATTCATAAGCTTGCAGTTTGTTAATCTTGTATCAATTGGGCCTTAATCCAACGTGCAATGCATACAAAACTCAGTTGAGATTCCAACCCAAAACCAATTGGCAATGGCTGGGGCGACTTCTTAGTCTTATATGCGTGCTCAAGACCTCTTATGTATTCAATGTGGGACAGCATCCACTCTTATATTCTCCACACAATTCTTAATATGCAAACGAAAATTAGTTGATCTGTGTCTAAATGGTCATTGGCTTTGACTAATTGCAAACTGAAGAAAAAAGGGCTATTTTGTCAGCCAAAAGAAAAAAAAAGAAAAAGAAAAACATAATATACAATGTGCTCAATTGCCATTTTTTTTGGGGGCGGGGGGTAGAAAATCACTACTGCCTATTGGTGTCCAAAATTTTGACGACGGGTGTGTCCAACATGGGGATATTTTTTCATGTCTGACATCTGATCTGTACCCTAAGTCCAGGTCACATAGCACAACATGACAAATTTTTATTCATGTGCTGCATCTCCTCTCTTTTGTTTGATCCTTTATATCATATTCAGCTATTCCCCAACTTCTACGTGGGCAGAATTGCGTGAATGATATTAAGAAACACTCAATTCTGGCATCGAAATGTATGCAATCATGTCCCTGGTTCTCTTCTGACCCCATGGGTAAGATGACATAGATGCTACCAGAAGTACTCTATAACCCTTTGTACTACACTACCACTGGCCTGCAGCAACCCAGAAATCTTCTACAGTAGTAAGAATATATTTACTTTGCACCATAAGTTAAATAGTCCTCTGTTTCTATTGAATCATTGAAATCCCTTGAATGTTGGTGCAGTTCATAATCCAAAGATGAATATTCAGTTACAGATATTAATCACATAAGCATTAAATCCCATAAAATGACCCGATGAAGTTTATTTAAATTAAAGCCTTGTTTGTTTCGTTGGTAAATACCTATTTACCAACTTCAATCCATTTCAACCTACTTCTACCTACTTTAACCAATTTGAACCCATTGTAATAAGAAAATTTCAATACTTTTCAATTTAAACCTATTTCAATCCACTTCTATCTATTTTAATCTCTTTCAACCAATTACCTTCAAAATAATCACACTTTTTAAAATAGTGTGTGAAAATTTAGTATTTTTGGAACAAAAAAAATAACATCTGAGTTTTTTTATAAGTATTATGTGAAATTTTTTTATATTTGGAACCAAAAAGATGCCACTTGATTTTTTTTGAAATATTATGTAAAAATTATTAATTTTGGAACCAAAAAAATACCCTTTTTTTGTGTTGATTGAGAGGTGTAAGTATATAGTTGATATTGTTAGGTGTTATTTTGTGAAAGGGAAAACATGTAATGCCTTTGTTATTTATTTGGGTTTTTTTTGGGTCAATTTAATAAAATACGACTCAAACGTATTGGTTAGAAGAAATGAAAATATTATTTTGTCAATTATGTTAATGATGTATAATACGCTCAAAAAATAACATTAATTTTAATTTGATGGCGGGGAGTACAACATGATGGACCATTGTATTTGAACACGAAATTAATGTACTATGCAACATTCATTTAACAACATAGCACCAAAGCGATACAATTATAGAAGACCATGTTACACAACTATAAAAATATCTTAAATAAATTAGAACTTGTTACAATATTTATATTTACAACAACATTTATCAAATAATGGATACAAATTTATCAGATTGTATTCAAATGGCATGTTCTTTTCATTGGTAGATAGAGGTTGATAAATGGGCGAAGTAGGTTAAAATTGGTAGAAGTTGGTAAAAGTTGGTATTGCTTTGTGTTGGGCTTGTTCTTTTCGTTGGTAAATATGGGTTGGTAAATAAAGAAAGTCGGTTAAAATTGATAAAAGTGGGTTGAAAGTGGTAGAAGTAGGTATTTTTTTGTGTGTTGATGGGTAAAAATTGGTTGAAGTTAGATAAAGTTAATTGAAGCAGATTGAAGTTATTTAAAGTATAAAGTAGTGGAAATAATTATTGAAGAGAGTTGTTAGAGGTTGGTAGAAATGGATTGAAGTGAGTTGAAGTTGGAAAGGATTAGAATATTTTATTAGTACGAGTAAAAATGAGTTGAAGTTAGTTGAAATTAGTAAAATAGAATTTAACAATGAAAAGAACAGAGTGGGTAGAAGTTGATTGAAGTTGGTTGAAGTACGTAGAAGTTGGTTGAGGTTGTTTAAAGTATAAAAGAGTGAAAGTAATCTTAAAGAAAATCGCTATAAGTTGGTAAAAATGAATTGAAATTTTTTATTAGTGTTAGTTGAAATTGGTTAAAGTGAGTTGAAGTTGATTAAAGTGAATTTATCGATGAAAATAACATGAGTTTATTCAAAACGTAAAATAATAAAATTATTTCTACTCTTTTACACTGTTATCAACTTTAACCTATTTCAACCAGTTTCAACCTATTTCAACCAGTTTTAACTAATTTTTTTTAACTTCAACCAACTTCAACCCATTATACCAAAACAAAACCCACCGTAACCCACTTCTACCAATTTCAACCAATTTCTTCCATTACTAACCTTTATTTACCAACAAAACAAACAGGCCCTAACTACTCAGGAATTGGTAAATAATGTCATCCTAAAATAGGATCTGAAATTGGATTTTTATAGACCAGGAAATGATTATAGATATCCATATATGCTTTTGAATCAGATCAATTTGTTGACATTCTTCCTTTGTATTTGGTTGGTCACTTGAGATTAGGAGCCCATTTTTGTAAAGGCATGAAGACATTGGTGCACAGAGGATCTGGTTGCGGCAACATGATTTTTTTTGCATATCAAGCTCTTTTCAAGTCTAGGGGGAATTTATACTCATAAACCCATTTGTTTGGAGCCTCTGTCTGTCTTCCTCCATTTATTCCTTCACATTCAATTGAACGGTTCCTTGGACGTTTTTTGGGAAGTTCATGGCTCCTGCATAATCTACCCCCCCTTCTTGAGGATGGATGTTTTTCCAAGAAGCAGCAACATGGAAAAATTGGGTTGTGATGATATGTTGGTGAATAGATGCTTCATGTTCAAAGTAGACATGGACTCCACTGTTTCCTTGTTGCTTCTTTATCATTTTGCAAGAGCTCTTTGTACTTAGCTTTCAATTGCCTAGGAATTGTTTGGACAAGATTATTTTAGGAATCACATTTGGGTTTGTGAGGGGTTATTTAGTAGAAAAGTGAGAAAGAAGATTGCTGGGTTACCCCTCATGCTGTTTTGGTGTGTTTGGAGAGAAACAAATCGAAGTATCTTCAAGGATGTGGAAATGCTTATTCAATAAATTAATATTATAAATATTTGGGTTAGGCTGCCTTACATGACAGCAAGAGGTGAGATGCCTTACATGACAGCAAGAGGTGAGATGAACTGCTTTAGGGCTGGTGTTTTAAAGGTTTTGAGGTGACTAATAAGTTATTCTAGAGCGACTGTTTTATTTGGGGGTGATGAGTAATTTATTTAGCTGTGACTTTTGTCAAAGTCGTCCTAAATGAATTGCCAGTAACTCATAATATATAGTGTCCATCTTACAATATATCTGGGAAATGGCCTGGTGCAAGACTTGGTTTTTAAGATAATTTGATTAAGACTCTTATCTATGGATAAGGTAGCTCTTGCAGGTCGTCTAATTGGTGTTGTTGACTTTATGGGTAGTCTCTGTTTTGGATGTAATGCACTCTATAGGAGATGCGCTTTGTGCTGATTGCTTTTGATCATAATGTATGCTTATTCTTTACACCTACCTTCCAAAAGAAAAGGACCTCAGTTTGCATATGGAGCAAGTAATCAAGTATTTATATTCGAGAGTCCTTATATGTTGGGTTTCTGTACTGTGCTAACTTTCTAGGTTACTCTTCTGTATCAATGCAGGTTGAAAATGTGAAGCAACGGTGCTTGCCAAATGCTCTAAACTATCCAATGTTGGAGGAATATGATTTTAGGAATGACACGGTGAGCCATATTTTTGTTTCGCTGCACCCTATGCTTTTTAGTTGATGTAGAATTTCATAGGAATGCCTGGTCTATCGAATTTAGCTCTCAATCAAAGGGAGAGACGGAACCAGTACACTGATGACTGATGTTGCCTGATATGCTGTTCATGTTAGGTTAACCCTGATCTTGATATGGAGTTGAAGCCTCATGCCCAACCTCGGCCGTATCAAGAGAAGAGTCTTAGTAAAATGTTTGGCAATGGTAAAAATCTCTATGATGCTTTTAGCTTGTGATAATGACATTGGTGATGAATTCTAAACAAATGTGTCTTGTAATTGGCGTTCTGCAGGTGGACCGATGTCTTGAGTTTTTTTTAGCAGCTTATAACCTGGTTTGCCTGTTGATTTCAGGTAGAGCAAGATCTGGTATCATTGTTTTACCTTGTGGTGCTGGAAAGTCTCTTGTGGGTGTATCTGCAGCATGCCGTATAAAAAAGAGCTGCCTCTGTTTGGCTACAAATGCCGTGTCAGTTGATCAGTGGGCATTTCAGTTTAAGCTTTGGTCTACTATAAGAGATGAACAGATTTGTCGTTTCACTTCTGACAGCAAAGAGAGGTTCCGTGGTAATGCTGGAGTAGTTGTGACAACATACAATATGGTTGCTTTTGGAGGTAAACGATCGGAAGAATCTGAAAAGATCATTGAAGAAATCAGGAACAGAGAATGGGGATTGCTTCTTATGGATGAGGTGACGACTCAACTTCGCTCATGGCTTGGTGATAAATACCATGAATATAAGGGCTAGCATCTGTTGTCTTCACCATTTCTGATATTCTGCTGTCCAGGTGCATGTCGTTCCTGCTCACATGTTTAGGAAAGTCATCAGTATTACAAAGTCACATTGCAAACTTGGGCTTACTGGTATATATATGGTGTTTGGATCTATGAGTTGAGTGTTTGGGGGTGCATCTTTCAACCTTGTAAGAATGACATTTAATTGTGATCTACAGCTACTCTGGTGAGAGAGGATGAGAGGATCACTGATCTCAACTTCCTTATTGGTCCCAAGTTGTATGAAGCCAACTGGCTGGATTTGGTTAAGGGTGGCTTCATTGCAAATGTTCAGTGTGCTGAAGTTTGGTGTCCAATGACGAAGGAGTTCTTTGCTGAATATTTGAAGAAAGAAAACTCAAAGAAAAAACAGGTTCGTCATCGTAGTAAATGGTCACTTATTTTTTTCTCTACCTGGATTTACCTAATCGATTGGTTTCACAATCTGTTTCCCTTCTTATCTTCTAATTCTAGTCTCTGGATTCCTGAATCTGGTATTTTTTTGATAATATGAGTTTAATTTTGTCTTCTGCATATTGTTACATGGTTGGCACTTGGGATTGTATGTCATGTCCCTATAGTTATGCTTCTGACAACTCCAGACGAACGAGAAAAGGAAACATTTTTGCATGTGTGCAGTTTATCAGATTTGAATATAATGTTCTTGCGTTTGTAGCTGGCTGCACTTGTTCATTTCTCCTGGGCATGTACTTTCTTTAACTCATCTGTTTTAATAACTTCAGGCATTATATGTGATGAACCCTAACAAGTTTAGAGCCTGCGAGTTCCTAATTCAATTTCACGAGCGTGAGCGTGGTGATAAAATAATTGTTTTCGCTGACAATCTTTTTGCTCTTACGGAGTATGCGACAAAGCTTCGAAAGCCTATGATTTATGGTGCCACCAGGTATGTTTATTTATCGAAACATGTCTTGATGGTTGCACTGACTACTGTATTATGCTTATGAGTTTTTCCCCTTTCAATATGTGAAGTCACATTGAGAGGACAAAAATTCTGGAGGCTTTTAAAACAAGTAAGGAAGTTAACACCATATTCCTCTCGAAGGTATGATTCCTTTGATGTTTTATAGTCCATGTCAAATTTTCTATGAATCGGATTTGGCTATATTATGTGCCGTTCGTCCTTTTTACATTATGTACCGCACGTCATTGTATAATCATATATGTGATTTGTATCGGCTAAAATGCTCAAATCCTTCAACGTACTTTGCCATACTGTATTATCCTACATGCCATTTTCTATATGCAAGAACCTAAATAAATTCAAATAGTAAAGCACATGCCATGACATGAGTAATCCAATGATGCTGGTAATGGTAAATGTCCTTGATTTCGAGATGCATATTCTTGTTAGCATGTGTGCATTTTATGGTGTTACCATGCTGGATGTTTAAACAGTTTTGTTGTTAGCGCCGGCCTTTCCATATATCTTATAAAAAATGTTTATTTTAGTTGTCCATAACATTTTTGAAGTTCAATTTCAATAACCTATTGTGCTTTTATTGACTTTATTTTCAACCGTATTGCATTTAATGCTTATTTTGACATATGCCCAAGGTGCGACAATAGATTGGGTGGAGGGAATATTAGTTGGTTTAGCATGGGATATTTAGAGAATGCATCTCTTTATGGTCTTATTTGCACAGTGAACAAAAGATTAATTGAACTAGAAAGAAAGAAATTGGTAGTCCTTCTAAAGAATAAAGTAAAGCAAAAGATTAAAGCAATGATGCCATTCAATTGCGCTGAAATGGTTGAAGCAAATGCTCAACAAAATTTATGAAGCTGGATTATGCTAGAAGATCAGGACATCACATTGAAATGCCTTATGTCTGAAGATTACTGTATCCTGCTCCTGTCCGATGCCTTGTGTAACAGAATGCTACACGTTTCTGTACTCTCTTTTTGCCCAATTTCGAACTCCTAGAAGGATTCTTTGGGTAATTTTGGCCATTTTCAAGGAAAATCTACCATTGAAAGAAGTTTCTATAACAGCCTAAATTCCCGTGGTTATGGAATTCATGACCACTATGTTTTCTCTTGTGCATAAGCCAACAATCTCATCTGGAGGAAAGGCCTGAAAAGACCTCTCCTGCAGCAAATCATTTGGAGTTGATTCCATTAAGGGATTGTTAAATCTTGATTTAGTCAGGAGTTTATGCTATCCTAGTAAATTTAAAAAGGGAAGGGTTTTCAGAAGTAAAATACTTGTGTCAGAGGTTCATTGCAAGTATGGCGTCTAGGAATCTGGATGCTTCTATAAGAAGATTAGTAATAAAACTGAGAAGGGATTTTTTGATAAGATTCTTTGTTGTTTCTCTTGAACTTTGCTTGAGTATGGAATATTGGCCTAGCTTTCTCCATCCTAGTTGTTCGATTTTTAAAAAAAAAAAAATCTGAAAGAAAAGGTAATATTGAATTTCCTTTTATTTCAATGTGCATTTTCTACGAAATTATCTACTCTTTAAATATGATGATCAGATGTTCTGAGAATACTTAATGCAGTGTCTACAATTCCTATCTTGTTCTGAAGGTGTTCGGAAGCATATTCCTTGGATTCCACGTTTTCCTGCTGCTGCTGATGCGATTACCAGCTTTCTCTGATTTCCAGTTTAGTGATGATGATTCATGTCGTTGTTCTATTCTTCGCAGGTTGGTGATAACTCAATCGATATACCCGAAGCAAATGTCATAATCCAAATTTCATCACATGCTGGTTCAAGGCGTCAAGAAGCCCAACGTCTTGGTCGTATTCTTAGGGCAAAGGTTTGTGTTATCTATTCTTTCTCTATCTCTCCGTCTGTCGACTTGTCTATTTACAGACACAACTATCATTGCTTGGCCCTAATGGTGAAATGTTTGCAGATTCATCTCTTTTAGAGACTAGTGTAGTTTATGCATGAACTCCAATTGCCCTGTGCTTAAGAAAGTTTCCATTTGTTTGATGATGTTGGTCAAGAGACGCAACTTTCTTGCTGACAGGATTGCATTTTACCCTCCTCTTCTTCAATTCTTTGTCAGGAATGGCAAACAGTACAATCAAGTGGGAGTTTTCTGGATTAGTCAAATCTTACATCTTGGGGGTTGGTGGAAACTCCATTCTTCCTAGTATATCTAGTCAACAGAGAAAAAAACTTGCTTCAAGAGCCACTCATAGTTTTAGAGACCTGATCGTCAAAAATTATCTAGGGAGCACCTGTTATGTATCTCGGCAGTTCTGCAACTGATGATGACCGGTTTCTTACCTGGAAAATCAGCGCTTCTAGTCTGAACTTGCCAAGCATAGTTTTACGTGATGACGTTGCGGCGCTTCACCTCATCTATTGATGATAATACTGATTGATGTCATATGTAAGGTAGGTCCCATCCTGCGGGATTGATTCTAAAAAGCTGAAGAACTCCAGACTGAGGCCCTTTAGAAAAAGTGACGGAAAGTGCCTTTCTTGGTCTCACCTCTTTCATTGACCTAGAGATCACTCCAACTCTGAGCCTTGCCGAGGATGTAAACCGTGACTGCCTTCACTCCAAGCTGGTTGTGTAGGCCATAGCAGGAAGCAGGGGATTTCGACCGCTTCCACCATCTTGATAGACCATCCCCCATGATTATTGACAGCTAGACATTTTGACCTCGGCAAAACCTAGGGCATTGATAAGCATTGGTGCAGAGTAGATTTTGGCCCTGTTCGGCAAAATTAGCTGTATAGATAGCGGATAGCGGTTTAAGTAGCGGATAACTGTTTATGTAGCGGTTAGCGTTTCTAATTAGCTGTTTGGATGAGCGGTTAAAACAAATATGTTCGGTAAATTTAGCTGTTGGATTAGCTGATTAATGTAAATTGACATAAAAGGATATAGTTAATTTTCAA
>Ga0058701_10002950_pt1 | contig 13214 bp, 8 predicted proteins | sample AgamicOrMae_FD_97039 | JGI IMG/M metagenome (GOLD analysis project Ga0058701, IMG submission 97039) | Agave microbial communities from Guanajuato, Mexico - Or.Ma.e | ecosystem: Host-associated > Plants > Phyllosphere > Phylloplane/Leaf | place: Guanajuato, Mexico | collected 2012-06-04
CGGCATCAGGCTTGGCGACCGTTTAGTTGGGTAACCCTAGGTTAAGTTAGGTTAGGTTACGTGGCTTGTGCCTCGCTCCGCTATCGCTCCGCTCGGCTTGACGACGGAGGGTGGCACCAAATTGAAACTAAAAGGTTGAAAATGCTACCCTAAAAATTACAGTGTAACTTCCCGTTGACTCTTACGGCAATGCTCTTCCCGGTTTAAATTTATTGCAGGATTGCATCCTCCAACTGACGAAGCGGATACCCTTTTAAACGCTAAAAACCACTCTTATTTTTCGGCCAGGTTTTGCTGACTTCCTCTCTGATGGCACGGAACACCTCCAGTTCCAAAGCGAATTACCTTCGCATCACTTAGAATCTTCAGACGCTTTCTCAGGGACTCGTCGCCTCAAACAGGAACTTCACGCAGAAACATCTGTTTACTTAGGCGAATACGGAATGCATGGTGCACCAAGGTCCTGCGAAGGACTTAAGCCGCATGCATCCAGTGGGTTGAGACAAAGATTCAGGCCAAGGAGAGGGCCTTGCAAGTTGCCAGGGAAGTCTGCTGGGCTGTCCCTCGCCCCCGCGAAACAGCGAAAAAGGACTGACCGGATTCCTGGAACTTATCCTTGTGACAGCTGTCGGACGGTATTTTCTTATAAGCGTAGCTTAGACCGTCACCGTACTTTTGCGTGCGGGAAAGAGCCGCAATTTCGATGTCAACTTTGTGGGTACAAATCCTTTTACAAGGATGCTTTGAAAAAACATGTCTTAGAGAAGCATGTAGGTACTCTTTGATGTATGTTCCTTCGATCTGACGTTCATTTCCTTTTTCCAAATATCGTATGCACCCGCAAGGGAAAAACAAAATTTTTGATGTAACTGTGGAATGTTTCAACTGCCTTTGGAAATAAATCATAGCGAAACATGGAATCGTGTATTTTATTATTGTACCGCGGAAAAGACGACTTGATATGTAGGATTCCAATACTTTTGAAGAATCTGGCTCAACCCTCTTCAGACCATAAATCTTTCCTTAAGATCCAATAACCAGTGTGAGCAGTTCACTTCGCGTGGATTCTGTTTGTATGCAGGATACCAGTAGATTGGACCAAGAATCTGTAAGCTCAGAAACTACGACTTGAACCTCTTCATGGCAGCAACCAATGAAGTTCTTCGTCGTTTCAGGTTGCTGCATCGGGAAATAGTTTTATACTAATCATTCTTTATCTTTATTTACAGGTCTGGCTTCAGAGTTCGACGCAGTTAACTTTCAGTCTCAAGAATACTTTGACGCATCTCACGGTTTTTCCGATACACATAAAGCGTTTGCTGGAACTTCAAATAATAGCCAATGCAAGGATGAGAACCAAGAGTATGATACACTCTCATGCAAACAAAGTCGTTTTACGCCTTCAATGGAAAGTTTGAGCTCATTGACGAGACAATGGCTTCATCAGAGCCAAAGGCAGATCTCAGGTAAGCGGGTGTAATCTTTTAAAACCTCGCCGTGAACTTTGAGGGAAAAAGACTTCAGAGTCGTGACCAATAAACCGGATCTTTTCTGCTTTTCAGGAACATCTTCATCGTCCTCTGTATCATCAGGAGCCCTGAACTCAGCTCCACAATCAAACAGCAAAAGTCCCGGCGCGTATCCCTGCGACAACTGCGGCAAAGTTTTCAAGTGGAAAGCAAACATGTACCAACATCGCAAATACCAGTGTGGCAATGGACCTCAGTTCCAGTGCCCGCACTGCCTGCACATATCGAAATTAAAACATAATCTAAGTAGCCATATACGCGCATGTCATCCACACCTTGTGGACAACCAAGGAACATTCAGTTAAACATTCAGTTTTAATTGCTGTAACCTTGTGTTTTCATGCCGAAGCACTTTTTGCGTGCCTGTAATATAAAAAGGACTTTGTTTCTCAACACTGCCAACTTACTATTACCGTAACACACCTGTTTCTACTCCTTCCCTGCACAGTACATAAGTGACTTTTTTATGAATCTCTTGTGTTCCGCCATATTTTTTTCCATTACATTACGAGGATTCATACAACCGTGAAGGCCAGGTTGATCAGGATCGGACTAGTTAAGGGTATACCAGAGATGAGGCGTTGGACAGCGATTTTGTTTCTTATGCGACCATCAAATGCATTGTAGCTCACGGGAAATTTGTAAACAAGATGGCGGCGCCCGTGGTTTGTCTCTCAAGGCCTCCTCTCTAGTATATCCAGGCCTCTAGTTAATCTTGGCTACGTTATGTCACGTGCCTTGTGTGTCGCTTTGTTTCCTCTCCGCTCGACTGTCGCCCAGCTTTATACCGTTTTCTTCTCGGCGACAGTCACTGACGTCGAGGGAAGCGCGTTGTGTTCAGTGAAATGTTAAATAGACTTAAATGGCTTTGTGCCTCGGTCTACTTTGGCTTAGCAAGGTGGAACCCGAAGAAAAACATTGCACCTTTCAATTTTGTAGTCTAAAGGTCAATAAAGCACATTCCTACTTATGTATTTGTTTACTTTAAAGAGTTAGCATTCGGTAACTAAAGTGGGATTAATATTCACTAAGCACTCTATTTTTTTAAGGTAGCAGTTTTAACGTTTTAGTTCAACCTTTCGTCGTCAAATCGATTAAAACGACATCGGAGCAATGCAAGAGGCATCAAATCTAACTTAACCTATTGTGACCAAGCCCCTCGCCGCTTACCAAGATTAGATAAAGCCACTTGTGCCTCGCTTCGCTATCGCTCCGCTCGGCTGTCGCCAAGCCTGATGCCGCTTACTTCTCGGCGGCCGATTTAGGGCCGCCGAGAAGTAAGCGGCATCAGGCTCGATGACCGTTTAATTAGGTAGCCCTAATTTAAGGTTAAGTAAGGTTACGTGGCTTGTGCCTCGCTCTGCTCGGCTTAACGCCGTAGGGGTTGAACCATAAGGTTGAAAATGCAATCTTAAAAATTAAGAGTGTGTGTGTGTGTGTTGGGACTTGTGCCTTTTTTGTACCGATTTTTCCTGCAATAAAACCGAGTTTGATTGCCTATTGAAGCGTCGATCTATTAACGTTCAGTACCTCATCAACCCCGGAAAAAATATCAACCGAGTTGACAATGCTGTCTTAGCTTGACACCGCGTAGAATGATTATAGAAAAACTGTTATCAGGTAACTGCCGACTTTGTTAGCTGCGATAAGTCAGAGGGTAATTAAACTAAAGTGACGGATGTTTCCAGATTATGCAGTCGGGCTGGCAACGCCATTTTATGGTCCAACGCCAGACGGAAGCCCGTCTGTCAATGTGGCCATCATAGAGCCAGGATACTTACGAAAGATATTCGTTTGCAACGGCTGTAAAATCGACTTCACTACCGAAGAAGACCTTCACACCCATGTTAGGTGGTGCGAAAAAGTCGAGAATAAACCCAATCTAGTCGAATTGGTCCAGTTTCCGAAGAGTGACTCGTATCTTCCCACATCGGACAGCAATCTTACAGGTAACACGAATCTCGACACTAGTTCGAAACATTGTGAAAGCAATCTCGTTTTGATATCGAATCGATGTCGAAACGAATCCATGAAAACAAGGCTGCATCGAAATCACTTGTATTTTTTTCTATATCGATCAACGTCGACCGATCGATATCATATCGATTTGAGGTTTATTCGCCGCATTGTTTCTTGATAGAATAGTGAGCCCGAATGAGTCCTATGCCATATCTAATCGTTTGTTTCATTCTAATTCTTGTTTCATTCTCGTTGCAGGAGCAACTTCTTCTCAATCATCCAGCGGTGTTACAACTGCGTCGTCCACGCCACCTATTCCACCTGGAGCCTATAAAACCAACCTAGCAACTCGTAAAGGCAAACGCCCCCCGGTAGCTTTTCCTTGCATTGACTGTGGGAAAGTTTACTGGCACAACAGAAATCTATGGAATCATCGCAAATTCGAATGTGGCAAAGAACCACAGTTCCAGTGTCCTCATTGTAGTTTTCGATCGAAACGTCCAGGCAACCTTAACACACATATTCGTCGTCGGCATACTGAACATGATCCGTCACTAGGATTTTATCGATAGAACGCTACGCCGTATCGCTATGCTCAGTACCTTTCATTAGCAGCCGTCGTGTTTCGTACCCTGTATATTTCGGTGGTTGTGCGTAGTCATTGTTCGACTTCAGATAAATAAAATTCTGTAAGTGAAAGATTTGTTCATTAAAAAACGACTGCTTCAATGTTAAATTATGTTTGTTTTTCTGTTTGCGGTATCAACGAACGGAGAACTGTGGTTCTCCGTTCGATGTGAAGCTTCGTATTGATTCACTCCCTTAACCACGGAACAGTGCATTTTATCGGAGCATTTATGCAGTTGTTTGGAGGAGAATTTCAACGATCGCGGGCCAAATGTAGCTCGAAATATTTATGTTATTATCCTAAACCACTGTTTTAATAAGTTTAGAATAGTAGTGACCACCCACATATCCTTGCCCTCGGCCCATCCTTAGGTATGTTCGATTAGTAGATCTGAAACTTCATGCTACCATCATAACTAACTGAAAACTTCCATCAAGTTTTAAATTTGCATGCACATGTTGCATGGCACTGGTTGTCTTGAGTTATTTGTTCCTCATGCAAAATTCAAGTTTTGTTCGGTTAAATGTCTGTGGCTGATGATGGTGAGTAGATACTAGTATTTAAGCTCCTCATCAAACTTCGTGCTCACACTTTTAGCAACGAGTTGCTACGTCCTGATTGCTGTTTTTATTAATACAGGACGCAATACATCTTTACACGGATCAGGACGTGGAGCGTTTGTGTGCACTGGTTGTAAAGGTGTTTTCTTCAGTAAGGAAGATCTTGATGTGCATGAACTGTGGTGCGAAAAGGTGGATCAGAAACCAGTTCTAGTTAATCGGAGTGACTTCGGACGTGATCCTGTTACCGATACATGGACTCCTGCAGGCGATAACCCTGGTAATTGCCGACTCATCCTGTTTTTCGGTGTCTTTATGGTAGTTCTCAAGCTATGATTGAGTTTTCTGATCGTGATGAATCTTGACATGTTATGTTTTGGTTTTAGGGTTCCGTGTGGACGAGAACATGTCCCAGACCACATTCGGAAGCGTTTCTGGTTTAGCTGTCAAACCGTCAAATGTTAGTAATCCATCGGGGACAAACTGTGAATCAACAGTTGGCGAGAGGCATAGTCTTTCTCATGGGAAGAGGAATTCATCTTCAGCTAGAGAGCGGCGTAGAGATCAAGAGGATACGTGCACCTATAAAGGAAAACAAGGTAAGGACAACGCATTGGACGCAGTGCCTTTCGTCTCCGCGTTGCACAAGCTAGAGATCAGGCTATTATCACATACAACATAATTTGAAAATGTCCTTTTAGATTTCTTTATAGGACTTTGTTTTGTTTTCCCAGCAGGTGCGTCCGCAACGTGGTCCTTACCTCCTCAGGACTCCAGCAAGGCTGCTACAAGTTCAGCGAACCACAAAAGAGGTTTTTCTTGTACCGTATGTGGCAAACGGTTTAAGTGGCAATCTACACTATGCCGACATCGCCAACTTGAATGTGGAAAAGCCCCGCAGTTTCAGTGTCCGCTCTGTGATAACAGATTATTTACACGAAGAGAGCACCTTAAAAGGCATCTTAGTCTTGTACATCGTGAACAGTTTCTCGCTGGACCAAGAAGATAATTATTTGCGTGCAAATCGAAATCGATTTTCTTTTTTCAGAGATAAGCCTGATAAGGCTTTTTCATCCTGATGTACAGCTTTCCTCTTATATATACCCTTACACAGAATAAATTGGTACCTGAAGATATCAAGAGTGCATTAATAAGTGGATCTTTATTCCTACCCTCGCTCCTTTAAGAACGCCACGGGAAAAGTCTGGTATGCACTGAAAAGTACGAGCTGAGGCAGATTTTGAAGCCAAATGACTACTGATACTAAATGAATTTCTGAACTACGGAAGTTTTCGTTCTTGACCGAAGGAGTGGCCACCTACCGACCTGTACACCCGATAATTGGTTTCAAGGTCATTCATCCATTTTCTTCGTTTTATTGCTTTTAGTCTCCCTGAAGTCTGGAAAGTATGTCAGTTGGCATTTCCTCTTGGGTAAAACACCTGCATTTGTCCGCAACTAGAAATTGGAGGTGGATACACGACCTAACCTGTAACTTACATCTCTGCAATCAAGGAGTTGGTACATTTTTTCCTCTTTTTCTTTGTTATGAGATTGGAACTTGTGGTAGTGTGAATTGTGATCGAGCATGCGATAACTTTGTAGCCTGCGATGGGGTCAGCCTATATCAATTCGTAAATAGCAGCTTACTAACAGGTTACTGACTTACAGGTGCAGCGAAGAGAAAGTCGACGCCAGCAAAACATAAACGAAAGCCCGGAATTTTCACTTGCATCACCTGCGGAAAAATCTTCAAATGGCAAACGAACCTGTGTCGCCACCAAAGTCAGGGTTGTGGCAGAGAGCCCCAATACCCGTGCCCCTATTGCGACCTCAAATCAAGACGGAAAGATCACTTGAACAGCCATATACGGCGTTTGCACCCAGAGCTCTTTCTTTCCCAGACAATGCAATCATAAGAAGTACGGTTACGTAAATGTTTTGGTTCTATTGCGAGATCAGTTCGCCATCACCAGACTGTCTGCCCATCTAGGTGGTTCAAGAATCGTATCTCTCCCGCGCAAAAAGCTACTTATTTTTCAGGGACAAGGAGGTTTATTAACAGGGTGCTTTGTTTAGGTGAATTGAATGGTTTATGATTTTTTGCCGTATCTCTAAGTTTTGTCTGGAAACGACGTCGTTGTCTTCTTTAAAGGTCGTTATAGACTTTCGTGTGCTATGTTTCAGTGACCTTTTTGCAAAGAACGTAGTTGTTCATTCTGGCAAGGGTTCTTGTGTTTGTACGATTGGGATGGAATGCAAGTGTTTTATTTATCTGTGGTATTTCGCTCTTTGATGCGTGTATTTTACTATCTGCCAGGTTTATTTGTAGCGAATAAATTCAAATTGAATCGATCAAGCAATCGCATTTCTTATGTAAACCTCAACATTCTTATTAAGTATTTGAAGTGATTCTCTCCCTTTCTTCCTCCTAGATTGCCAACTTCAGCTTGAATAGTAAATGTTACTGTTTAATGTGAGATATATGCGTAAGGAAGATAGAACTTCCGCAATTAAAGTTGCTCGAAAAAGACAAAGTTTCTTTTTATAGATGGATTTTAGTGAAATCTTATCATGAAATATACTCAAAATAGATTACCCATGTTCATGTTCACTAAAACGTGAATCTATTTCAGGCGCTTCCGTTGGTTTGGAGCAACGCTATCAGACAGATGACAACAATTACATCAAATCTGAAAGCGTGCCAAAGTCTGGCGGGACGTTTACTTGCAGCGATTGTAAGATGGAATTTCCACACAAAGAAGATCTTGGAGCCCACTTTCTATGGTGTGATGAACTCAAAAATCGATTGGCTCGGACCGAACATATGAGCTGCCCTCGTCAGGACTTGTATCCTTCGACGGCATCAAATAATCAAATAGGTATAAATTCGTATGTCAGTTTTAAAGGTCTGAAGGGAATCGATATTTCATCTATTCACCAACTTTTTTTGTAGATGCATCATTCGGCTGGTTCGGAGGTGGGGGACCCTCGACCGTGACGCCTCCAGAAGTTCCAGTAAAGACAACCAAAAAACGAAAACCCGGAGTTTTCACTTGCAGGAACTGCGGGAAAGTCTTCAAATGGCAAACCAATTTATGTCGGCACCAGACCCTCGACTGCGGGAAGGAGCCTCAATTCCAGTGCCCGTATTGCGAACTCAAATCCAAACGAAAAGATTATTTGAACACTCACATTCGGCGCCTTCATCCGGAACATTTACTTCATCCAGAGCACTATCTCTCTCAAGAGGAGATACAGTGATAAAGTTTTATTTTCCGTGTAGTGAATTTTAGTGACGCTCCTCTTTTGTAGATCAATTTTTGTCAGTGTATTGTAAACGATACCTCACACAAGAGCGTTTGTTACGTGTTGGTGCTGTGGAAACTAACGAAGTATACGAAACTGAAACATCTGCGTTGGCCGGCCGTGTTTTGAGAAGCTTTTAAATATGGATCAAGCGTTGCAACGTTTCTCATGGAATTAAACTTATTGCTAACAACGAAAATGTTTCGCGTGTTGTCACCGCTTTGTATTCTTTCTCCGAATTGAACTCCAGCCCTATCAAATGTACGATGTATAAGAATTTTCCGCAATATTCAAAAGTTAAAATCGTCTCTCGTCTATTTCTTTAGCGTACCGTGCACAATTTTATCAGTTCAAAAATGATTGCGCCATTTCTTTGGGGAAGTGTCGGGGTCTTACGGGAAGATTCATTTGCATTCTGTAGCATATGTGAATGCTCAGTATCTATCAATCTCACTTCACAAGATTATTATTGGTTAATTTTATTCGTTATTTTTCTAACGAGGGAAGTGGTGACTTACCCCATCTTCTTACGATCTGTTTCTATTATAAACGGCTGCCTGGCAATATTTGTGTTGCTCTCGCTCTTGGGTGAACGTCTGGTGAAGTTTTCCCTCTATGCCGAAGTTCAATGCTTAGACTATTTCCTTCTCGAAACTCGTCATTTACAAGATACCTTCATTTGTGATGGGTAGCATAGAAATGAGATAGCTGCGTAGAAATAAAGCAATATTATTTTTTGTTGTTGTTTTTTTAGATTTTTGTTGGTTATTTTTTTAAACTTTCTTTTTTCAGAGATGGCTGCATCCCTATTTAGCACCGAGCAGTTTGAATTTCTAACTGCTCTCCCTGGAGCTTCAACTCGTGGAGTGTCTCGTTCAGTCAAGAAGCCCTACATAAGAATACCCGGGAATTTCCCTTGTGCCGCCTGTGGGAAAGTGTTCCGTTTGAAAAACAGCTTTTATCAACATCGTTACGTAGAATGTGGGAAAGATCCCAAGTTTTCATGTCCCCATTGCATGTACAAAACCAAACGCAAAGGAGACTTGCAGAGACATGTTCTACATCGCCATGTGTAAATGTCACATTCCATTCCAAAAGATATCTCTTCTTTTTAATTACTTTTGTACTCTTGTATTTCTAATAAATTCGATTTATCGAACTACTGAAGTTTTTATTTTAGCCCTGTTACCATCCAGATCAATTATTCCGTTTTGAAAGGGGTCATATTACTGTGTTACAAGCTCTCCTTACACTTTAGGTATTCCATTATGCACTTCGTGGTCACAACCCATCGTTGCCTCAGTTTGATAATGTGATTTTGGCGTTCGTGTCAAATTCATACTTCTACAAGCCGCCTGACAGAATCAGGAGTCAAACGTACGACCTTAACCCTAGCATTGCTTCTGTCAGAGTGTTGAGTGGAGACCCCGGATGTGTGTCCCATTTGAAAACCTTCGGGATTTCCGGTTCCGGAAAGCCTCTTGCGAAGGTTTCGTGCCAGGAAAAGACTAAGCATGGAACTATTTACAGGTCTGGCCATCGTCTCCAGCATGTCCGCTCTAACGGAAAGTAGATCTATCGAAGAGTATGATGATGATCAGGGATACATTTGCGGGGGTTGTCAGATGTATTGTAGTAACTCGGATGCTCTCACAGCTCATGCATTACGATGCGAGAAACTCGGCAACCCTGCGACTCTCATTCACACTGAAGATCCTCGAAATCTCTCCAACGATCCAGGTAGCTCTTCCTTACAGACCTAAGCTACTGACCGTTGGCTTCATACTTCTCTGCTGTTTCTTGTTTTACCTCAGATTCCAGCGTGGCGTTTGACTACGTAACTTACGTGAAACGCGAAGAGTGTGAGGAAGACAACCCACTACAACTAGATAGCTCTTCATCGGTGTTGGTACATCCTACGGAAACTGATTCTATGCCTCCATGCTCGTCCATTCAGCGTACGGGAGTTCGGAGAGAGGCTGGGGGAACATTCGAAGGTGGTATGTATCTTGAGGTCGCATACCTCTTGGAATTTAGATTTCATGTGCTGAGGATACCCACATAGGTCTCAGAAGATTTTTCATTGTGCCTGAAATAATTTCATTATTTTTTTATAGGTTCAACTTCACAGCGTAGTGCCTCTTCGTCACCGCGGCGGGCAGTGGCGGCCAAGATTGCTGTCCGTTACTCTGAAAGTACCTCTAGAAGTTATCCGTGCGGTGGTTGTGGGAACGTTTACTGGCAGATGAAGACCCTGCGTCAGCACCAAAAACGCGAGTGTGGCAAAGAAGCTATGATCCAATGCCAGTATTGCGTGTATAAGACCAAGATAAGAGGAAATCTCACGAGACACACACGAGTCGTTCACCCTGATAGATTCCAAACTTGATTGCCTCCTGAGACTTTTGTACCAAACTAATAAAAGAGTTACCTATTCTAAAAGCCTTGTTTTTTTACAAGTGTTTAAACCAAAAAATGTTCTGTCCTGTGGAACTTCTACAGTACGTACCTTCACTGATCTGAAAATTTTCCTCTGTAGCTAAGTCTATGCTAGCTTTAATGTTGTCAGTCATTGTTTATATCCTTTTCTTTCAGAATATTCGACACTGGATGTTTCGACGTCCTTGCCTGAATTCAACTCCAAGCATTCCGGAAGGAGAAGACAGTCTTACAATGCGGTTGGGAACTACGTTTGTAGCGCCTGTGGAAAAGTCTTTCGTTTGAAAACGAGTTTCAATCACCACCAGTATGTAACGTGTGGGAAGGAACCGCGATTCTCGTGTCAATATTGTTCTTATAAATCAAAACGGAAGACCGATCTGGACAGGCATGTCGCCCACCGACATCGATACTAGTCGAAATTTTCTTCGTTTTTGAAATATTTTACCTGTGTACCATTGTTTTTATTAAATCAAATACTTGTAATTTCTTGTTTTCATTCAAGGTTTTGCAGTGGTGGTAAGACTTCTTCGATATATATCGATCAATATATCTAAAATCAACGGGTGATATTACTTTTTTCCGTGTGGTATTTTCTCTTTCGAAGGGTAAGGTAAATACGGAGTGAAAGACTATCTCTAAAACGTTTCATGTGTGATGAATAGTATGAAAGCTCCGCGTGTGAGGTAGCAATATACATGATGGGAGAGAGGTATCAGCATATGCTCTACAGACAGTTACGTAGTTGGTCCAGTTGTGCAAGAGCAGCTATCCTCCGTTACGCCAACCCTGCCGCCAGAGATGAAGTAGAACTCCGTATATCTGAGCTTAAAACTGCTCTTCACAGTCGACAACCGAAAATATAAGGTCATCAGACAATGAATTCCTTTTCTTAGGACCCCACGACTTTACATTCCGACCGCCATGTTCGTCTCTCCAAGAGAGTCGTGTGAGCACTCTGCTACTTCAAACGCTGATGTGTTCGCAGGTTTCGTCACCACTCACGAGCTGGGTTTTATCGATTGCGAGGGTAATTTTCAACCGACTGCTACTCTGGGGAGCCAGCCGGCTCTTAGAGGAATCTACAGAGGAAATAGAAGTGACAACGGAGGTCTGTACACTCTAAATTTTTACGTTGCATTTTCAAACTTTTGGTTCAACCCCTACGACGTAAAGCCGAGCGGAGCGAGGCACAAACCATGTAACCTAACCTAACTTAACCCAGGGTTACCTAATTTAACGGTCGCCAAGCCTGATGTCGCTTACTTCTCGGCGGCCCTAAATCGGCCGCCGAGAAGTAAGCGGCATCAGGCTTGGCGACATCCGAGCGGAACGAGGCTCAAGTGACTATAACTAATCTTAGTAAAAAGCAAGGGGCTTTGTTATGATAGGCTAAGCTACGTTAGATGCCTCTTGCATCGCTCCGCTGTCGTTCCGCTCGATTTGACGATGAAAGGTTGAACCAAAAGGTTAAAATTGCTACCTTAAAAAATTAGTACGATATTGCTAAAGCACTCACAGACTGGTCACGTTGTAAGCTCTCTCTGCGCTTTTTTTAGGTCGAGAAGTTGTTGGATTCGGTAAGAGTGGTGTTTGGGCGGCAACGCCGCCGCGAGCCATGGCTGCCAAGGTCGTTGCTCGCAACACTCAGAGAAATCCTGGGACGTTCCCGTGCGAGCGATGCGGCAAAGTGTACTGGCACAAGAAGAACCTCCTGGGCCATCAAAAACGCGAGTGCGGCAAAGAAGCTCAACTGCAATGCCAACATTGCGAATACAAAACAAAGATCAAAGGAAATCTACAAAGACACTTGCGGGTTGTTCATACATGCCAAACCTGATTCGCTATATGATTTGTCAATTCTACTTATTTTGGGTTTGTTTTGGATTACGATATGGGAAATCCGATGAACGATAGACAAGTGAATTCAATGCCAGGCAATAGTCGGCATTGCCTTTGAAATGCCACTTTCAATTCAGACTTTTTTGTTACTGATCAAGTTGTTTAAATCTCCGTGCCTTGTAACCTTTTTCACTTTTACTTTACTGTGAAACTTTGTATTTCGATTAATGTAACTCAATAAAATAACAAGCAGTTATTGGTAGTTTGTTTTTATCGCGTGATTCCGGGCCTCAGCAAATGAAGACTTAAAAATGTGTATGGTTTTTCCCTAACCTTTGTTAATTGGAATTCCGACAAATGAACGCAGAAACCAGAAAACCCTCGGCTCTTTGAAGAGTGCTTACCGTGCTACATTAAGTAATGTGTTCATGTCCTCTTTTCAGACTTGGATTTCCCGTCGTACGGCGAACAGCCTTTTGCTGTATTACCAGCCTCAGGAGGAGTGAATCAGAATTTCTTAGGAATGTCTCCGAAATCGCAAGGAAAATTCACTTGTTCCGCCTGCGGACACAACTTCAGTTGGAAGAAGAGTCTGGAACGTCATCGTAGTCTCGAATGTGGAAAAGAACCTCAATACCAGTGTTTCGTATGCGAATACAGGTCAAAGCGACCCGAAAACCGGAATAGACATTTCAAAACTATGCATCCAGAGCATTATGACACCATGAGAAAGCAATTTTAATTCTTCTTTTAATATGAAACTGTTTTATTCGCTGCTAGCTTCAACAGATGTTTCATTTATGTACCTGAAGTTTCAATAAATATACGGATTTTACATAGCTGTTGCCAGGGTTTAGATGTCTTCATCGATGTTTTTTGTTATTGGGCAACGGAGAATCGTCACTTAGACCCATCGATAATCTCATGGAAAGGTCATCGTCAAAGGTC
>Ga0058701_10002951_pt1 | contig 13209 bp, 6 predicted proteins | sample AgamicOrMae_FD_97039 | JGI IMG/M metagenome (GOLD analysis project Ga0058701, IMG submission 97039) | Agave microbial communities from Guanajuato, Mexico - Or.Ma.e | ecosystem: Host-associated > Plants > Phyllosphere > Phylloplane/Leaf | place: Guanajuato, Mexico | collected 2012-06-04
CGTGAGCGCCAACTACCGGCCGCTCTAAGAGTTGTTGCCGATACTCCTCGCAGTCCTCGCGCACCTGGGTCAGATTCACGCTTTGTCTCTGGCGGTCATTATCTTTGAGACTGATAGTACATATATGTTCAGCATTTCATGGGAAAGCGATTTTTTACAATTAAATGTATAGCCTGCAATCTAATCTAACCTAACCTCCCCTAATTACCTAACGTAACGTGACCTAACCTAAAAACATTTAACCTAGCCTTACAAATAAACAATCTTTGAGACTACACAGTAAAAACTAACCCCTGTTTAAGTTATGAAGGTAAAACAGGGGAGAGGCGTAATTTTGTTATTTTTAAAGATAACCTATGAATAACCATATCAATGAAAAGCTCTCGACGAAGCCTTTTCATTGATATTTCTGGTGATAGGTTTATCTTCAAATTTAACCAAGTAGGCCTAACACTTTTCCCTGTCTCACCTGCATACCTAAAACAGGTGTACGACCTCCTAAAATAGGGGTCACTTGTTATTGTCTAGCCAAACTTAAACTGAATCGTCTTATCCTGACATAAATTAAACAAGCCTAGAATAGTACGAACGTTAGTTTACCATGCACTTATCACAGCGTAGCCTAACCTAGTCAAACCCAACGCCCAGTGTACACATTCACGACTCCTGCATGTCCCTATCTATTTCCCCTGGTGCAATCTTCTCTTGTTTTGTTCTCATATTTCATATAGGATGCAATTAGGTTTTAATAGATCGACTCTCAGACGTATATCAAGTTTCAGAGTGAAGAAAACTTGGCTGATTTCCTGATCAAGATCTATTTTAAAAGGAAGCGTATTGGAAAACATAACATCAAAAGATACCTGCTCTGAGGTACATATTACCAGTTTTGCGCAAGGAAATAACCTTCTTTGTCTGATCTAGAACATATCCTAAAATCCAAGCTTCATGACCTATTTTAACTGAACACTTTGTGTTGTGGCAGCTGTTCACATGACTATGTACTAAAATATTTTTTCCCTTCTTTTTTCTTTTTGCAATTGCTAGACGCATTGATGGTCATAAGTGGAAACCATAGGCTGTAACCTACCTATAGAAAAAGCTGCATGCATTTATGATACAATTTGCACGCATTAGTTTATGAACTTCCCCACCTCTCGTATGCCAATACCATCAATATCGGTCTTAATATAATGAGTTGCGATAAACGACCGCCTAAATCACTTGACGTTAACCTAGGTTCAGGTAATCTGAATGGGGTGGGGCTTGGTACTTTGTATGCCTCGTTTCCCTCTCGTTCCGCTCAGCTGCTACTGTTAGTCTAACGCCGTATGTATACTACCCAGCAACAGGTTGTTATTCCTAAGAAGTAAACTGCAATGTTAACCGCAAAAGTAAGGTCGTATTAAGCCCGCAACAAGCAAAGAAGCTACTTTGTCAAAATTACAATTTGAATTTGGTTACAGTCACTAAAAAAATGTAATAGTGACAAGATAATAAGTAAAGGTGACGAAAACTGATTGTTTTTTCAACAGATACGGCTGAAGTCTGTAAAGGATCAAAGCCCGATTAGTGTTACAGGTATTTATTTGTCACTGTGACAAAGTCATTTTTCTGCGTGAAGGACTCGCTCCGTGCGTTATTATGCGTTACTCTTCTGTCGCTTTGGCTTGAAGGACTCATATGATTTTAAAGAACCCACCAACGAAATTTACAATGTCTTTCTCCGCATTTTTCTTTCAACGATTCCATAGAGGAAAAGAAAAGAGATTTGTCTGCCTAGGATTCCTATAACATGTTGTCTTACAGAGAAGGTGCTGACATAGCGATTCTTATGCAAATGGTAAACACCCTATCCCCACAGGAAAGGCTCCCCAGAGGCACACATCCCGAGGGAATGATGTAGAAAGGGATCGTCTCCCAGCGAACACAAACTACATCTTTGAGACGCACAAACTTGTCACTCTCCGCCCTCATTTTTTTTAGTGCGCTTGTAAAGTTTGCCCTGCGACACGCGCACTTGTGTGTATTTGCACAATATTTTCCTTGTTCGTGGATTCACCATGGTTGAAAGCGAAATTGGGCCACGGACGTGTCTACTCCCAGAAGAGTACTTCCACGATACTCACATTCCAGATGTTACAGTAAGATTTAAATCCACGCAATGATTTTGTAACGCGATCCTGGAGGCCTGGATATCCAAGAGAACACGCATCGAGGGGGGGGGACTCTTTATATGGGTCAGACGATTTTGTTAATGTACTCTTTGAAAGACTTCGAGCAAAATTCACTCGTGTAAACCAAAAACTCACTCACTCGAAGCTTCGGCATGGTCAATCTTTGGTTTAAACGATCGAATTTCACTCGGAGGTTTTTAGAAAGACCGCACTCCAATTTTTTAAGGTTGCATTTTCAACCTTTTGGTTCAACCCCTACGACGTTAAGTCGAGCGGAACGAGGCACAAGCCACGTAACCTAACCTAACTTAACCTAGGGTTACCTAATTAAACGGTCGCCGAGCCTGATGCCGCTTACTTCTCGGTGGCCGATTTAGGGTCGCCGAGAAGTAAGTGACATCCGGCTTGGCGACATCCGAGCGAAGCGACAGCGAAGCGAGGTACAAGTGCCTTTAACTAATGTTGGTAAACGGCAAAAGGCTTGGTTATAATAGGTTAAGTTATGTTAGATGCCTCTTGCCTCGCTCCGCTGTCACTCAGCTCGATTTGACGACAGAAAGTTGAGCCAAAAGGTTAAAATTGCTACCTTCACAAAATAGTGAGCGTACTTTGATCGGTTTTCGACATACCGATCGGCAACGGTATCAAACGAAAAGTTTCGAGAGCTTTCCATGTATTGCTCTCTTAAGTAGGATCAGTAAATGTTCACTTTTTCACAGTGGAAAGACAGAGATGAAATCACCTCTGAAAATCAACAAAACATCTCTGAAAAAACGACAGTATTTTTATTGAAAGAGGAAGTGACGTTTGCACCGTACCACCTGTGCGTCGGCGATTTTCACTGTTATTGCTGCTATTAATTGGTGGTAAGTTGGAGAGGTCTTTGTGGAGTGTCAACTGATTTTCTAGGATTTTCACCGATTCGCGGAAGGCTGAGAAGCACTGGTTCAATCATTGAAAACGTCAACGATTCTTTTTGAGAGAAAGTTGCCGTGTCCTCTCTCAAAATACGTGTTTTTCCCGTATGCATTCAATAAAAGAGGAATGAGGTGATCCAATGATATTTTTAATCCATGTATCACTGTTAAAACTAGTCCCTGTTTAAGGTTATCCCACACCTGTTTTAGGATGAAAGTGAAACGGGGGAGAGCGCAATTCCGTTATTTTTGACGATAAACATATCAACAACCATGTTGGATAAAAAGGTCTCGTCGAGAGCTCTCTGTCTGATGTGGTTATTAATAGGGATATCTTTAAAAATAACCAAATAACGCTCTTAATTCTCCTGTATTACCTCCATACCTAAAACAGGGGTTACTTTTCATTATGTATATAGGTAGGTATATATTTTACCTAACATTCTAAGAAACTTAAACCAGTATTTTCTCAACATAATTCGAATTTTCCCATATACAGCATGTCCTGATTCGAGAACTAATAGCAAAGCGAGACATGGATATAGATATCCATGAAAGCATGTATAAGCATTATCGGTAAAACAGAGAAACTCCTTCATGGATACCCATGTTGCACATTTGATAGCTGTTCTTGAAAATTCACACATACGGATAGTTTAAACGAAAAGCTATAGACAAATCCATGAATATTCATGAATAGGCATGCCACAATTCTTAAGCCATAGTCGAGAGGAAATAAAAAGCTTTTCTCGGCAAGCGCTTTCACATTTTTCGCGTAGTTTTGGCGAAAGTCGAGGTAGTAAGAAGGTTAGAACTGGAAATATAGGTTGCGAGTGCATGCAAAACACATTCCGTGAATTGAAGTTCGAGGGGCGCTGCTCTCCTACCCTTTTTTGACGTTCTGAAGCTGTCCTCCCGAGGCACGTATTGAATCTCGTAGTTGAGAGTTGTGTTGGGCAACAAGATTTGTTCTTTGTTGATTCGATAGACGGCATATTTGAAGGCAAACTCAACACTGCTGTCTCGTTGATCCTCCGTGAAAACCGCACCTGCAACGTAAAGGCACTGCTTTAGCCAAGTGCACCTGAACAGCTCTTATTAAACCACGCACCACAAAATATTTCCAATACAATGAAAACTTATGGTGGTACACTCTAAATTTGAATCAGCCACAGTCTCTGAGATTCAGTGAAAATTTACTGAATCTCATTCAATATAGCAAAAATTATTAAATAAATAAAAAAACGTGTAATTAAAAAAATAGAGAAAGGAAAAACATGTGCAAGGGGAAAAACATTTTAATAAAACACTTCTTTAAATTCAAATTTAGATGTAGGTAAATACTGCTTTTTGCTGCATCAAAAGGGAAAGCCGCATTTTATTCTCAGCAAACATTTCCGTGGGTCGAGCTCGCTGTACCCCAACCTACGTATCCCAACTTGCGTTTCTTTCAGCACCTCGAGTAAACTCGTCTCCTCACGGACCAGAATAAAGGCCAATTTTCGACGAGAGACTGCGTCCAACTTGGACGGAACGGTTTCTGAACTTTCCCAAAACACTGCAGCGATATCTCGGCAATTGAGCCACCACTCCGGATTGGATAACCCAAAAGCGCCTTCCTGACAAGTGATTCCGTTACCGCATCAAAGGAAACCCCGAAAATTACCAACTTTAAACGATCCAACCGCCCGAGGGCACCACACATCTACGGCATATCTTTGCTGGCCGCCCAAAAATGATAAACATTGAAGCAGTCCCTCAAAGACTGAAAGGCCTTTGAACCTGTAGAGGGCACATATTTCGGTTGAGGCGGCCTTCCTCCTCGGACTTTTTATTAAAAGCGCTGGCTTTTGTCCAGAGACGCGCAAGCGATGAAAGAGTGTGCGCTCTTGTTTCGAGATTTGACAAACAGGCGGAGAGTACGCCAAGTCCTTCTCCAGTATTGTCAACACCATCGAGATGATGCAAAACAGCGGCGCATAGGTCCTGGAGACCACATGCCGAGACGCCGTTTCGCCCGGCTCGCTCCCTCAGCGGACCCGCCATTCCGACGCCGAGCAGAGAACTTGCATCATCAACAGGCTATGGACGGTTCTTGCCAAATATCTTTGATGTCTCGCCCTAGATCGTATATTCCTTTTATAACTGTTTTTTTTTCCTTTGGCCTAAGCCTCGGCATTGATTTTACTGTGAAACCTTGAATTGTAAAGGAAATCGAGTAGGGAGTATTGACAAGCGCGATGGCCGCAGATGGCTTTCTTTGCGGATACACTAACCCGCTTGTTAAAGTCTACCACATGACGCTGAAACTTTTACACGAATCTTCTGCACGGCGGTGATCAAAAGCCGTGTAACTCTTAACTTGGGAAAGTCAACATGAAGTGACACGACATTTGATCTCGACACAGATTTCTTGTATACAACTAATGATGATGTCAAGGCAGATGCTAGTTCAGCCGCTCGCCACCAGATGGGCATGCTAAGATAAGGATGCAACATGGCGGCGATGCGGCCACCACACTGCCGCCATGTTTGATGCTTTTCTCTGCAGCGCCATCTGGTGGCGAGCGGCCGAACTAGCAGCTGTCTTGACAGCCTCATTCAACTTACACACTGTAATCATCTCATAGGGGAAAAACAATCAGCAGAGCTGATGCATTTATTCGATCGTATCAGATAACGTTAACCTCTACACCATAATATTAAAACATCCGTGCGGGAGAAAACCGTGAAGTTAAAACATCCCTGCAGGAGCAAGCCATAAATTTAAATTTTCCCTGCAGGAGAAAACCATAAACTTAAAACACCCTGCAGGAGCAAACCATAGACTTAAAACATCCCAGCAAGAGAAAACAATAAACTTAAAACAACCCTGGAGAAAACTGGGGGGTACACTTTTGAATGTTACATATTTCGCCACTGTTGGCATTCCTCGGTCAATTTGCCTTTCAACAAAGGAAGTGAAAAACAGTGTGACACACATTTTCTGTTATTTTTAACAATAACATAGACAAAATAACGAGTCGGCTGGCGACGATATTTTTGCCAGTTTCAAGCGCTACGCAAAAGAAGTTTTATCTTACTCTGTAGCTGTGTCGCTTAGATTTACCGCCACGTGGGAGGTCATGCTCACTTTCTGCTGCAAAGAGTTCACTGTATCCAATGCCCTCTAGCTGACGTGAGCTCTCGTTGAATGTGTGTACGGTCGTAAGCTCATTTTCGGCGAAAATTTCTCTTTTTATATAAAGGCTTAGTGAAATTGTGTAAGACTTGTGCTGCGACCAGAGCTGGAAAGGCAGTGTTGTTTTGAGTTTTCTTCCTCTTTTCTTAACCTATAAAATTTACAGCGATCATAAAGCTACTCAGAAACTGGCATCAGCTCAATTGTCTGAATATTCACTTCATTTTTCTTCGACTGAATTCGCCGCCGCGAACACCAGCGAAAGCGCTGACATAGGAGAAATCCGAACGTGGATAAATTCGACTGCACACTCCACGCAATGCCCGTTTATGTTATATTGATCAAACTGTGTCAACTGATTGTAAGTTGTCTTATAACACTATGCCATTACGATATATACTTAAGGAGATCCTTAGTCATGTCGCATTCAAATCTAGGGACATTTTGTTTCGTGACGTTTATGTTGGCAATACAATAATAATGAGTGCTGACTTGACTGAGCGCGAATTCCTCCATACAGATGCATTAGTGTTACCAACACGCATTTCGAAAAACTAAAAGTCATCGGATTTGAATGCGACAAGAATTTAAAATCATGTCTGTACTTCATGAGTTGAGCCTTGATGCAACGATATACGCATCCATCATTTGATGTGCTTCGAACATTTTCACTAACGCATTAAGAGTAGTACGTTTATCACGTATTTCTCATACGCACATGCGTATCCGTAGGGACCAGGATAATAAATTCAGAAGTGAGAAATACGATTGCTACTACGCCTGCATTACGCTACGAAATTCGCGTCCATGAAAATTTAGCGAACTTTTAATAGATTACATGCAGATGAACAAGGTTGTAGTTCGATTCTCCCCAGTCGTAGATCTACTGTCTTCATTTATCTATCAGCGCTTTTCCCAAACAAAGAGTGCAAATTAAGCATAGATAGTACGATATGATTTCGAATCCGAGAGGAAAATGAGTTTTAAAAACGATGTTTCTGCAGAACCAGACCGTACATGACAAACACAAACTAAGCCTAGCCTAAATTTCTTCGACCTAGTTTTAGCATAAAACAAAAAGCAGCTCGACGTTATCTAACATAACCTTCTCCGACCCTACCCGACCAATATTTATGTCTATTCTAACCTAACCAACGAAACTGAACTTAACGTAACTTATCCTGAAGAAAACACATGACCGCGCAATATGCCACTTAGGGCCAAGCAGATTTTTTTTTACCAGTATTGTTGGCATGCCTATTCAAGATGACATGGAGAAAAGGATTACTTACACCGTAAGTAAAAGATAAGTTATCCTACGTTACTCGTGAGAACTATTTCAAGTTATCACAAATAATAATTTATCAATTAAAAAAAACTTGATACTACATAACTATTTGCTGTAAAGACTGGTAATTACGTTCAGATAACTTAATTTATTTAGTTTCCTAAATTGGATACGGCGAAAATGTGTAGTTATTATGACTAACTAATCATTTTTCTTCGTGAAAAGGTTTTTTTTCTTCTTTTTTTTATTCTTTGAAAATTCTTGTTCAAAGTCAATCATCTTCCAAATGTCCATTTTAGTTAATTCAGTTTTTAAAACAATCTCCAAAAGGCTCATCATAGAGTATTCTTACGGGTGCAAAGAGTGAACTTTATCTAACCTCACCTTACGTACCGTGCAGTGACCTCAACAAGCGTAAACTCAACGAATCACGGTCGCCTGTCTTGAAACATGGTCTTGTCCACCCCACCCATGGGACGCCCCCTACCGATCGTCGATGAAGATTCCTACAGCCCTATAAGTGACAGCTCAAGATCAAACCATAGACATCTAAAAGCTATCTGTTCCCGTCGCCCAGTTTCGCTCGTTGATCTCAAGATCATACTTTTTGGCGCCGATCCTCTATGTGACGGCTCTCGCCGGCTCCCCGGGATCTCCCCAGGGGCTCCCCGGGGGCTGGGTGCTTGTACGGAGTACGTGGAAGCTGGAGGGCCGCATGAATCGTCCATTTACGCCAGCGATTGTTTCGCGCGCGAGCGAAAAGGACGGGAAAAACGCCGACATATACATGGGACGCGCGAATGGGACTCTTTACCTGATACAAAGCTGCAGTTCTTTCAACAGTTAATACCAACTCACACAAACAGACACTAAAATTGCGGACGTTTTTTTCAGCGGAGGGGAAAACCGGCAGGATAGGCTTACACAGCCGTGATATGTCACTTTTAATTAAAATTCAAGTGCGAAAATGAGAATGTTCGGATGAAAATTGGGAAGGGCTGGCATTCACTTTTTCATGCTTGGTCTAATAAATTTTGGTGATGAGCTTTTGTTTTTTATAAGGTGTCATGTATCTTGCCGCTTAAATCGTGCGTTTAATGGGCTGAAACGGTTCAATTACACGCGTTTGATAGATCCTCCGATCGCTTTAGGGATTCATTCCTCTCATTTTTAAAGAATATTTTCCACCTCTGGTGTTCTGGATTTCGTTGTCCACCAGAGTGGAGCATTATTGAAGTGAGGGGAAGGGCACCTAAACAGTAAAACTAACCCTTGCTATTAGGTATAAAGGTAAAACAGGGGTAATTGGGTTATTTTTAAAGACACCTCTGTAAATAACCATATCAATGGCGAGCTCTCGTCGAGACCCTTACATTGATATGGTTGTTGATAGATTTATCTTAAAAACTAACCGGATGACGCTCTTCCCCTGTTTCACCTTCATATCCAAAACAGGTGGGACTAAAACAGGGGTTAGTTTTTACTATACAACATAGCAAGTAAACCTCCTGTGCCATCATCGTAAAGCTCGAAGATGCGTGCTTTTCGGCGAACCAGCCGTAAGCGGCAGCAGAGCTCGAAGAAATCAAAGAGAATCACAACACACCTCATCCGAGCTAACCTAATCTCACTTACCCTAATAATCTTGCATCAAATAATATAACCTAAACCGAACCGTATCTCACTTGACCCGACGACATTGTATGCAAGTCGTTATTTCAAGTGTTATTTAGGTTGAACACAAAGGTACAGTACAAAAGATATGGAACGTGCTATTTAAAACTGGTTGATTTGCTGTCTGGCTAACATCTATTATTTCGAATGACTGAAATCAATGTTTGCCCATAGCACACGTGAATGTGACACCACATAAATGCTTTGCAATCTTGTGATATTTTACTGAAACCATTGGTTTGATCGATGTTATCCTCCTCGTAATTTAAGGTACTTATATATATATATATATATTATATATATATAATTACGCATATTTCTTTCCGGGTTTGGGCGTTACACAGAGAAAAATAAAACCTGTTTCAGGTGCTCTTGTCCTAAAACTGGTGACGTGTGCCTGTTTTCGCAAAATTGTTTTTTGCTTGTCAAATGTTTAGTTTTCGACCGATTTTCACTTTGAAGGCTGGAAAATACAGGTAACATCTAAATCAACATTTTTCAACCCTCTAAACCAAAATCGGTCAAAAAGTAAGCACATGACAAGCAAAAAACAGCTTTACGAAAACAGGCATACGTTACCAGTTTTAGGACAAGAGAACCTGATACAGGTTTTATTTTTCTCTGTGTTAAAACAAGTGTTTTACCGATTTGCTGATACGTTTTAAGTAAGCCATTTCTTGTCACTGAAAGCTTACGTTTTCATTAGCTGAAACGCTCTCTCTCAATAGCACGCGTTTGATAGATCAGCTAAATAATGTTGCTGCTAAATGTTTACACTTAATTAACTTTCACTTAACATGGAGCTGTTTAATTGGAATTAGGGTTCATGTTCTCCTAGCAGTAAAATAAGCACAACGCAAGGAAACGTTGTTTAACGATCTAAATGAAAATTTTTATGTTCCTGCGACTTGAATCAGGAGCTCATTAAGGCGTTGTGGCTCAGCATGCGCTTCCATTTTTCATCCCCGAAACGTTACAGATTCAACCATTTTTCCGTCATTCCCATGTTACGCGGTATTCCTCAAGTTAACTGTTATAGTTTACTATTAAAAAAACGGGGGAGGAAGAAAAAAGAAAAGGGACAAACAAAAGAGATAAATAAAGGACCTCTTTAGAAACGCAGGTTTTATACGTCGGATTGAGATGTGTGAGGGACTTTAAAAGTGCTCTGAAGTTCCTAAGTTCCGCTTACGTTTCCTGTGGGAGTATCAGGGACAAGCTTGGAATAATACGTGAAGCGTTACAAAGACCAACAGTTCTTAATAAGGTTCCGTGAACGCAGTGGGGAGCTTGCCACTGTCCAAACAGCTGCAGGCAACCCGCGCGACGCGCCCGATGTGTGAATTGTCTACAGAAGCTGGGTCGAAGGCTTCCGCCCTTGCGACTATCTGCTTAGAAACTGTTCGTTGCAAAGAAGAATTACTGTATTTTTCTTTTGCCTGTCGGTTTAATACGGTGCTTAATTTCAAAGGTCGTACTTTCCAGTTATGTTCTATTTCTTAAAGAAAAAAAAAGTGGAGAGAGTGAACAGATATAACCTAACTCAATCTTACCTAAGGTCACCGAGGCTAGTACCACCAAAAATTGGTAAGCAAAAGCTTAACTGTCCTTACACTAAGGGAACAAGGAAAATGCGTCGAGGGAGGGATTTCAATATGTCGACCTTTTTTCGCAGTGTAATAAATGGATGGCCCCTAAAAAGCTCAGGTTTGGTGGCCACCGAGCAAAGGGACCTCGAAGCAAAAAACAGGGTACCAAACCTAACCTAGGTTAAGTTAACCTAAACCAACCCAACATCATTAAGCCTATCTTGCCGCAACTATAGTCGGTTTTATGATACACTTCTATAATCTCTAAAATTTCACACATCAACCTACAGCACTTAATTACACTGGAGCAGCATACGTACATTGCAATTACACTGGATTAGACCCAGATTAGCGTGGAGTTGCTAATCAGATGGAAAAGTCCTCTAATATTGATTGCTAAATCTTACAGTGCCTGCGTTGAACTTCACTTTGGACAATAAAAGTCATTCTTCCGCAGTCATTTGATGACGGACTGAAACGTCTAAAAGGTTATTGTTTCAGAAAAAAAGACGAACAAACCGCGAGGAGTGAAAATTCGTTACTGAAATTGGACTTCCGCGCTAATCGGGCAAAACTGGGGAAAGATTTAGGCGCGTCCAAACTCTGCTTTTCCTCTTTTTCAATCACAAAGGCGCGGTAAACGCTATCGTTTTTATAATGAGTCCCCGTTTTGTCAAGCCCCAAAATAACAATACTAGCTGCCAATCACAGGAGGAGCAATTTCATTTCACTATAATGCAACATTGGTTCCGTTTCTCGGTAGATCCAATACTTTTGCTATTACCGAATATTGTTCTGGCTAAATGAACATTGTTCTGGAGAATTGTTATCAGCGTAGATCGATCCGGAAATTCGATCACTTTCGCAGCCGCAACAGAAATATTCGCTGATCAGAACGGAAGCTAATCAAACTAGGGTGTCCAAAATCAGCGCATTTTTGATGGGAAAAAAACATTTTTTTTGCGTTTTTTTATTAAAAGACGTCAACATTTTCCAACCTGAAGACTTATGCTTTGTTGATCAAAGTGTACATAAAGTCCTCACATCATCCAGTGTAAACTACAAATAATGCAAGCTATATGCAATTCTTAATCAGCTGATCGTGGATTCAAAATAATAATATTAATTTAAAAAAATTGAAAAAATATCGAAAGCCGACTGAGACAACATGAAACCCAAACCTACTGATTTTACTTTTGTATTAAAGTTAAGATTTTTTATCCCTTCGATAACACTATACAATAATAATACAGACATCTAAAACGCTCTGGCTTGGCGACCATAGGTTAGGGTCCTGAACCTTGCAACGCTTATGTCGGCGAAGAGAAGTAACACACATAGGAAGTAGTAAATAAAACCTCTGAAATAATGTGAAAAAAGAGGAAATTGGTAAATTATAGTAATTTAAAGTATAGAATATGCTAAAAATCAAGACAGTGATCGTAGAATATCGTTAAGTCGACGCCAAAAAATATTAAGCCCATCACTGAAAAGAAAAGGGCGTATTTCAACAGTTTACTCTTTCCTTTAACTTCATGCGCCGAAAATCTCATAGCATTTAGCGGAGCATATAGCCCCGTCATCTGTAGGACTCATGCTTTCCGGTCGATATTCAACTTTGACTAGGTTATTTACCGTTAACGTTCATTAGGGCAGCGTCTGATTCTTTACGAAACCCAAAGAATAATCTCGACATACTTTTAATCATCAGACGTTGTTGACAGATCTTTTTGTGAAGCCCGGCGATTATAACCAATGAAAATAAGTAGAGTAAATAAACTAAATAAGTATTATGAAAAGCCTAAACAAAATCTAGGTCTTCTGCACAAAATCGGGTCATATTAGCTAAAGTCTTTTTGGAAGTTCACCGACGCAGAGCTTATCCACGACCTAAAAACTTCAGTGAAAATCAAGTCCCGATGGCGAACTTACATCGATAAAACTGTTCGTTTCATTCAAGCATAAGAGCCTCAGGTATCAAGTTTACCGTAAGCTTAAGTTTGCCGTATGCGTTGAGTATCATATGCTTGATTCAAGCCTTCTGATGGTATGACTAAAGCATATGTAATAACAGCATGAGTATGCTTGAATCGCACCTACAGTAAGCTTGATTCAAGCATATTATGATTAATTTAAGCATAGGTAAACTTTTGACATCCCAAAGACTCTTGTGCTTGAATCAAACATATTTTTTTCGGTGTATTCCGACCGGTCTTGTTCTCCGAGAAGTTCCGCCATGCTAGAAAGGGAACGAAAACCAACCTAATACACCAAACCTCATAAAACCTCCGCTAACATAAGATCTTATAAAGGAGAGTTATGCTGCTGAAAGAAAAGTGTCAAGGGATAGACGTAAAAGTTTTTTTTTTTTTTTTTCGATTTC
>Ga0058701_10002952_pt1 | contig 13209 bp, 11 predicted proteins | sample AgamicOrMae_FD_97039 | JGI IMG/M metagenome (GOLD analysis project Ga0058701, IMG submission 97039) | Agave microbial communities from Guanajuato, Mexico - Or.Ma.e | ecosystem: Host-associated > Plants > Phyllosphere > Phylloplane/Leaf | place: Guanajuato, Mexico | collected 2012-06-04
ACCTTACCCGACGTACTAATACCACATTCATGGTAAAATTCGTTCCGAGAAGGGAGAAAATCTTCCTGCAAAGTGAGCGTGCCTTTCTTGCTTCTACTCCATACGGGCCCTACTTACATGCTCCATGGTAGGAATATTCACATTTGATGTAAATGAAGATCAACCACGTTCAGATAACCTAAACTATGGTTATCTTGCGAAGAACCTGTCTCAACAGATCAGCCAAAACAGACCATTCTCCTTCATCTCTGTAAAAATGACAACCAGCAATAAGAGTGAATGCTACTGCCCCGATGGACAGTATTGTCAGATTCCGCGACTCCGTCAAATTTAAACGCGTCTAACTTTTTAACCAGTAATGATAACATAATGTTGGATCCAATTTTTGGAATGCTCAGCTTGAGAGCGATCCAAATCATACCCGACATGCTAGGTTATCTTTAATGGTTAAAAAGTTAGACGCGATTAAAATTTACGAAATTGCGGAATCTGGCAACACTGCCGATGGATCGGCTGTTCGCAGAAAAGTGGATAACGTCATAATGGTGGGAAGAGAAGACGAGATCGTCATGTGTATAAAAGCCTTATGTTTCGGCACCTTGACGACAAGTCGCGGTCACTTTGCCATTTTTCTTGAAAAAAACGAAAGCAAGGAACAGTGTTGAGAGAGTGCTCGAGACATTCTGGAAATACAAATAACTGAAACTGAACGTAATTGTCTTGGTGAGGGATCGGCAAGAAGAATTAGCTAGTGGTTCCCTCTTGACGTGACGCCACGAGTGAAGATGGTGGACAAACGTGATGGAAAAGTATTCATGTAAGTGAAACTCTTCACATTTTACGTTGGGGAGCCCATTTTATGAATAAAAAGACTGAGTCTTAATCCGATCATAAAAGCAAAACGTCACAAGTTTTATTGACAATGATTAACAAGTAAGTTTGGGTCTCCACAAATGAAGCTTGTCGCTTTTAGGTACATCGAATGAACCGTTAGAATATCCTTATGGCTAACTCAATCCAAAACTTGGTTAGCGATGGCTTTATGATATGCGTTGTGTGGTGCTGATTTCTATTCAACCACTTTTTCCGCTGAAATTTCCAATACCGCACAGATTAAACGGAATAAAAATCAAAGTCGGAGTAATGAATGTCCAAACCTTTTGTTTGCAACCGAATCGGCGGTGGCTACGCCGGACTAGACATCGAAATCATCGAGGCCATGGCCTCAGAACTAAACTTCACAGTGATCTACGTTAGAGCTCAGGACTTGAAAACAGAGAGAGATGTGGACACCATTCCTTGGAGGAATAATTATGGATTGTGGAAAGTACTTCATCTCCGAGCAATATCCGGAGATGTTGACATCACCTTAGGCGCTCTAGCTATATGACCAGATCTAGTCGATGATTTAGGATATACTCAGCCTTATCTCAGAAATCCCATAGAGTTTTTCGTATCCGAAGACTTAATTGTCCAACGAATTGAAAACATGGCTTCTCGTAGTAATTCTTCACGTGGTTGTTGTTCATACTTGTATGTCACTGACAATGTATTTAGTCAAATGGATGATCCATCGGCACAGACAAGACACCGGTGCCACCGTTATCTTGGTATGTACCGGTAAAGCAGCTGCACTAGAACAGAATTATTAAGGTTGAAATGAATTTCCTGTAGTCCGCTTGTAGACGATTCGGAAACAATTTTTCTGCGTTGGTGTTCAAACGCTTGTGCAGGTATGGGCGTTACTGTTAGACCAGCCATACAATATTTCGAGATTACCGACAAGACAACTTCTTCTGTGGGCAACTACCGCCTTCTTCATCATCAACATGAACACAGCTTTTAAGTCTTTTCTGACTGCCGTTTTAGCACGGCCACTCTTCGTAGAGAAGATCCGGACCGTCCGAGAAGCTGGACTGCTCCGATCTGCCCTTCATCCTCCACTCTCCAATAGCGGAAAACGATAACGGTTCACTTTCACCCGAAGAACACGATAGAATTCTGACGAAAATTACAATTTGCATAGAGTCGATCCAAGCCTGCCTCGTTAAACTCCACTCCTCAATATTGCTTCACTTCCTTCAACTTAGTAATGAGATTTGTCGAGGGTGTCCTTCAAGATCGGTCATATCATTCTCTCGAACGAAAAATAGCATTCTTTGATTTTGCCTTCTTCTCGCCTAAAAACTTCTTCCTTACCCATAAATTGACCTCATTGATGCGTCGGTCTTCTCAGGCAGGACTCATCGATTTTTGGACTAGAAAAACCCTGCGTAATCATAGATTATGTGACGTTGATGAACCGGAATGGCGTTTATTGCGAGAGAACATTGCCAACCGATCTGTTTCTGACCACTCCGCGTACGTTTTTAGCATTGGTCATTTACATATGCCGCTTCGTTTGCTATGTTTGGGCCTTTGCGTTGCAGAGGTCGTTTTCGTGTTAGAAATCCTATTAGCGAGTAACCTATGCCGAATAATGTGCGCACGCGTGAGAAGGCGAAATGCCCGATGCAATGCACTTTATAAGGAAATTAGGTGAAGTACAATTAAGAATAACGTCGATCTCGAAAGAAAACGATTAGATCAGTGTCAGGGGTGGACTGGGCTCCTAGGGTTTGGTCGGGAAACCCACTCTAAGACCAAACTACCCTCTTTTAGACCTGACAACCTGACCCCAATAAACCTCTCCCTCGTGATCACATTTTTGAAATAAAAAGCGGCTCCGCTGAAGGTGTGCAACCTATCTCCAACAAAACCTAGTTTATATGAAATGAGTATATTATAAATATAAATATGACTGCCTCCACTTTTTGGTACAATTGACCACAATCAGTCACACTCACAATCAATCAAATCCACATCTCTTTAATTGTCATCCGATCAAACTAAATAATAGCCTTCACGGTGGGAAATCGCGGTTAACCGACAGCCCTTTTAAATAGATAATTCTTCACAGATCGATGGGGTTATTTTGTATTCATCGAGGCTGAAGAACAGAACGCAATCTATGCGGCCGCACGAATAGATGAATGCCTCGTCCAAAAAACTTGAAGACGGATCAGCGAGTGAACTTTGGAAACATATCACACACGTGAACAAGATTATGGAGAAAATCGTTTTCTTTTATCGGATTGTTATATCTCTAAGACTTCTGACGTTTCCGAACTGGGAGCTGATTTTGATTTTGGCGCCTCTACTAGGGAGCGAACAACGTAGTCTGGGACCCGCAAAAACCTTCTCGTCTGTGGAACACTCCTGCATTACCCTCGTGGTTCACCGTCACTTCCGTTGTAACTCTACGGTAGGAATATTTACTACCGGTGTAAATAAAGGTCCAGCTGCTTCAGATAACCACATATCTGGTCATCTTACAGACATGTTCGTTCTACAACTCAGCTTAAACAGAGAATTCTCCTTTGTCTCTCTAAAAATGGAAGGCAGTAGCGAGAATGATTGCTACTGTCCCGAAGTACTGGCAGTCCGCAGAAGAGTGGATTATGCTGCATTGATTCGACGTCATAACAATGTCGGGAGTGAGTGCTACTGTCCTGAAGGATTGGCAGACCGAAGAAAAGTAGATTATGCTATACTGATGGGAAGCGATGACAAGATTGTCACCTGTATAAGAGCGTTTTGTTTCGGCACCCTGACAAAAGTTAACACTCATTTTGTCGTTTTACTCGAAACTATCAAAACGCGGAATACTGTTAAGACAGTGTTTGAGACGTTCTGGACACACCACCAGCTCAATGTGATCGTTTTAGTGGTGAATCAACGAGGGGGAGTCGACATTTTTAAATGGTTTCCTCTGGACGAGTCTCCTCGCGTGATGATGGTGGACCAGTGCGATGGAAGAGTGTTCAAGTGAGTGAAAATCTTCAATTTTTTTAGTCTGATTGCATCTACTGAAAGGATTTTCCTTCAAATAGTGATTTAAAGAACCCATGATATTGGCAGCCTTAGTGCAGAGGGTGTCCTTTGACGACGAAAAAATGATCGTTCAAAGAAATTAATGAACAAATGAGCCTGTCGAATGAACCGTCAGAGGGGCGGCCACTCCATTTACTAGGGGTATTCTCGTAATGTAATAAGGTCTCTACCTTATTGAGTTGATTTTTATTATTTTCATCAGGTACAACGAGTCACTTTTCCCTCTTAAACTACCTCACAATCTGAATGGGAAAGCATTTAAGGTTGGGGCGTTGGTTACCGAGCCTTTCGTTTGTAACCGTATCGGTGGCGGGTACGCCGGACTGGATATCGACATCATCGAAGCCATGGCATCGGCTCTCAATTTCACTATCGCCTACATTAACGCGGAGGATTTAAGAAAAGACAGCGACGAAAAAGTCACTCATTGGAGAAATAATTATGGATTGTGGAAGGTGCTTTACCTCCGTGCGTTAGCCGGAGAAATTGACGTTGGTATTGGCAGACTAACTTTGAGGCCAGACCTTGTCGACGATTTAGGCTATACTCAGCCCTACCTCAGAAATGCCGTCGAGTTTTTCGTGACTCAGGACTTAGTACTGGCAAACGAAATGAAGCATTGGGTTGCTATGGTTGTCATTCGCATGGCTGTGGTTCATATGTGCGTCTCGCTGGCGATAAACCTCATCAAACTGGCAATCAAACGAGGTAAAAGAGATTTCGGAGCCACAGCTATCATGGTAAGTAGGACGATGGACTGGAGGTGAAGCTGAATTGACGAAAGTCCTTACGTTGTGTTGGAACACCTGTGCAGGTCTGGGCGTTACTATTGGAGCAGTCAGGCAATACCTCGACCTTCTCGCTCGGGCACGTTCTCCTGTGGACAGCCTCTGTCTTCTTCGCCATAAACATTAACACTGCTTACAAGTCTTTTCTGACCGCCGTTCTGGCGCGTCCACTCTTCGTAGAGAAGATCCAGACCGTCCGAGAAATGCTTGACTCCGACCTGCCCTTTATCCTCAAGTCTCCGATAGCAGAAAATGACAATGGCTCGCTTACACCCGAAGAACACGACAAAATTGTACGAAAAATGACCATCTGCGTTGAGCCGACGCAGACCTGCCTCATCAAACTCCTCCCAACGCCTCAACATTGCTTCACTTCCTTTACCTTCGAAATGAGATTCGTTCAATCCACTCTGCCCGATCGGTCGTACCATACTCTCGAACGAAAAATAGCATTTTTTGACTTTTCCTTCTTCACCCCCAAAAATTTCTTCCTCACAAACCAGATGACCTTCTTGACACATCGGTTAAGTCAGGCCGGACTGATCGATTACTGGTCAAGGAAAACCTTGCGTAATTTTAACCTATGTGATCTGGCGTGTGACCCAGAATGGCTTCTGTTGCGACGTATGCGAACTAACCGATCGTTGCTCGGTCAGAGAAAAATTCCTCTTAGCATCGGTCATTTAAGTTCACCTTTCCTCTTACTGTTGGTGGGCCTTTGCGTTGCAGGAGTGATCTTCTTGCTAGAACTCCTATTGGTGAGTAACGTGCGCCGCCTCATGTGGGTACGCTTGACTATGTGATTCCCGATGCAATGCAATATCTTAAGAGGGAAAATCAATAAACCACTCTCAGTCAAGACAGAATAAAAATTATGTTCTGAAATAAAAATTTGGGTCTTTATTGTGTATTACTGTCAGTATTCATGATACTGGTCGTTTTCTACATTATTTTGCAAATACTGCCTTCGAAGATGTCATTTGACGTCACAAAGATCTTTACATTTTACTTATCTAATTCATCTAGTAGTTCCGCGAGTGGTCAACGCTTTCACCCGCATGTTGTAATTTCGAGCCCTTGTCGCTAAGGGCCATGCTTAGCTGGTTTGAGGGATGCTAAAAAAATATTCTGTAGTAGGCTCTGGGGAATGTTATATTCCACATTTTTTACACCTACCTGAAAAGCATAAAATTGAACAGTTTTCTTCTTTTAAAGATAGTCTCTTCTGGCTTCAATAAACAATTTTTCACGTATTCAAGATCGTTCGGAAAGATAGCATTCGCCCCGCGTGGGACAGAAAAGAAAAAAGTAAGAACTAGGTTGTTCAGTCCCAATTACTGTCAAGTAACCTTATTGATTCAAGTGATAATATCGTCACAAAGGTCAGCTAAAGACCGTTTTTCACATCACGGTCTATCATCCTTTGATCAAATCAAAATATATAACCAACAATCCTTAGCGTAAACTAAAAAAGAAAAATATAAATAAATAAATAAAAGCGGTCGTTGCGAACGAGTATTCACTGCCGATTATGTTAGTTTCGCAGGAATATTGTACCTACACGTTGTAAAAAGTTTTGTTATACCAACAAAATCATTTGTTAAAATAGGGATAACAAAAAAATGTTATGAAAAAACGTTTAGTTCTATCAACAAAAAGGTTGGATGCAGCAGCAAAATTTTTGGTTGCAGCAACAAATATTTTGTTGTCCCTAATTTTGTTGCCGTAACAAAACCATTTTTTCCGTGTATAATCTACATCAGCAACAGCAAACTTTGGGAATGGAGGACGACGGGATAGTTCAAAGTGTTGTAAATGTGTAACGTGCGAATGGGGCCTGAGGTCTTAAAATATAAACCGCACATCTTTGCAAAGCAGAACTCGTCAAAAAAGGTCGCTATCGTCTACCTCTTCCAATGTATTTCTCAATGGGATTATCTCTCGTTCAAAGACTTTTATAGAGTTCAGAAGGCAGAGGAGGGAACTACAGGCGACACATGCACCTGTAGATATCACCCCCTGCCGGCGCTCTGATCTACAAACCGCGCTACAATAGCTTGTTAAAAATAACTCAGTAACCTTTAAACCATTTCCAACGCGAGCTGACCACGAAATCGCTCTGGTAGTTGAATACGCGAACTTTGTTTGCGAATGATGTGCGATACAAAACGAAACGCAAAGGTTAGGTAAAACGTAGTCACCGGGGCCCATAACCTAATGAAGATCCTCCCTTTAAGACCACAAGGAAATATGCAATGCAATTTAGTAAGAAGCGGTATGAACTAAGCCATCAGTGTGAAGTTTAGACAACTGATCATTAGTCATAATATTATAGAGGAAATAAGAACTACAACTATAGCCTTAGGGCCCAAGAGAGGGTATCTGTGGTATAATTTTTCAGATCCGGCCAAAAACAGATACGAACTGTGATCCTCACAATACGACGATACATAATTCGATCTTATGCAGATAATTCTAAAGGTGAGAATGCTGTAATAAACGCCAGTTTTATGGCGCTTGCTTCGGCCTCGTATAAGTTTCGACTGAGACGCAACAAAAACAGGTTCTAACTGCTAAATAAATCGACCTTCTAATTACATCGTCCTGGAGTAATCTGCCTATATTTACGATCATGCGAAACGATATTAATAGCGGGCACGAGATGTCGGGCGATGTGATTGTAGCAGTAATCACTAGATTCGCACAGTGGTCAAAGCTTCAACCTTGACCAAGCCTTATCATTTGACAAAAGTATCGCTTTCAAATGATTGGATTCTGGGTGATGGAGTTGAGGAAGTCAGTATGCAAAGCGAAATCCTCGGTGAAGGATGGCCGTGAAATCAAGGGGTGCCCCGGGCTCAGGTGCTCGGGTCATGTGGGTTACGGGGATAGTGTTGGTTGCTTTAGTGTTGGTAGTGACTGGTGATAAGGTAGGTGACGATAGAATCTGATTGTTTTTCATAGGCTAAAAGTAACTGATCCATGAGTAAGCACTGATTTCAAAGAAGCAATGCATGTCTGCTATTTTAGCTGGATCTTCAAGAACGCATTATCTCGTTACAGGTCGAGTTTTCGGGAATCAAAAATACAAGTAAGTTTGGTCTATCAAAAGAATGCAGCCCAATTGTTTATTCCATACTATAGGTAATGAAACTCGCATTGATACTTCTTGTTGTTTTACCCTTTTTTAATTTTAATAATTTTTATTACATTTGAGGGTGTACGACCTCCAGCCCCGTGAGTTAAGTAGCTTCAAAACCATTCCACTCATTAGTCGCCATGTCTTGCCGCTGCTTACTTTTCTCATCAGCAAAAGGTTTGCTGTCACCGAGCGATAAGCAGCATACACATTAAATTTGAATCAATGAGACAGATTCAGTGAAAATTAACTGGATTTCAGTCAATATAACACCCCTGAAAAAAAAAAACCCAGTGATGCTATACTGACTGCAATTAAGTAAACTTTGACGTAATCTGAGACTCTCACTGATTCAAATTTAGAGTGAAGACTTGGTGGCGATGGGTAAAGATTAGGTTGGGTGCATTGTACTGTGCGTCACTTCGCTATCGCTCCGCTCGTCTTACCGACGAAAGGTAGAACGTGAGAGGTATAAAACGTGACTTCACATTCCGCTAATACCCGACTATGACTTACAGGCACCGGCCGCCTGCGCCGATCTCCGAAATGGACCATCGGCAGTTCGAGGAAGTCATCCCCTTCTCCTTCACCGTCACCCTCCAGGGTGACCTCCGCCCCGTCATACCGGGCGACGTCGGCGCCGTCCTGGCGCGCCACCACGTCCGGATACCACGCTCCGACGACCTCTGCGCCCCCCAGGAGGGCGACAACCAGCGGACCGATCTTCTCGTTCGCGAAGAAGACTACGACGACGAAACCGTTCTTCCCCAAGCAGGTCTATCAGCCTCCCCCGACCCCAGCTTACCCTCGGCCGATGTACCCGGTGCCGCCCCACCCTCCCCCTATTTACGGTAAATATATTTCTACCACAGTCGAAACGCGAGAAATATTAAAATCTACCACAGTCGAAACGCAAGAAATATTAAAATAAGTCGAGATATCGAAATATTTTTTGGGAAGAAACTCATGTGTCTATGGTTTCCAATCACTTTTGGTAGGAATAGATTCAATGTGTGTTTACGAGAAAGATGAGATGTTTCACCTGCGTTTACAGTGCCACCACCTCCGCCCAATAACCCCACCATCATCATAATCAAAGATAACCCCCCGAAAGCACCGAGCCCGTCCATCTTCGGCACGGGCATCGGCGCGGGCATCGGGAGCGCGATCGGAAGCTCCATCGGGAGCCACCACCACAGCAGCAGCAGTAGCATCTGGCACAGCAGACGTACGACGCAGAAACCGACCACGACCACAACCACGACGACCCGGCGGCCCAAGACCACGACGGAGGAGCCCTGGCACGGCATCGAGGGCGGCTACGACAAGAAGATATGGGTGGACATGGTGAAAAACACGCAGAGGAAGGATGTGCCTCTATCGGGGCAGTGGGTGCGGATCCGCGGAGGCAAGTCCATGAGAGAAGGATACGTGGAGATCGTTGGGGAAGGCGGCGTGTGGGGATCGGTCTGCGACGTGCCAGGCCGTTGGGATCTGCACAAGGCCAGCATCGTATGTCGACAAATGGGATATCGAGGGTGAGATGAAATGGGGGACCATGACGGATACGTTTAATAACGGCAAGATAGTTACGTAAAGTTGTATTGGGTTATCTTATAGGTTAATGTTAGTAATTGTTATCGCTGTTCTCATAACCTAAGAATGGGAAATTAATTGGCAGTTATCACTGATTTCCCTGGGAGATGAACCTCATTGCTAACGTCATGACCTCATCCCAGGGGCGCCGAAGCGGCGTGGATGGGGCGGCCGGCGGACAACAGCAGCCAGTCGCAGCCCCTGCCCTCGCACGTGCGGGAAGTCAACTGCGGCCTGCAAACGGGCACCCTGCTCCACTGCAGCCTGCGGCGGTCCAAAGACGGCCACCCGTCCGAGATCGACGTGAACGGCACCTGCTTCGAGCGCACCCGCGACGTGGGCGTGCGCTGCCGACCGGAGCCGAACACGGTGTGCCGATTCGGCGAAAAGGCCTTCGGCAAGAGCTGCTACCGGGTGGTGTTGCCTCCCAGCCACGGTGGAGCCAAGGAGTTCGCGGAGATTGCCGCCGCCGCGGTTAAAACGGTAACGTTTTGCGATTCAGATACGACGTTCACCCGATTAAATAGATTTTTAAAGAGGCCGCCATAGAATTCGTGTTCGGCAGTTTTAAATGTTCTTCGAGGTTATGCGGCTTTAAAAGAGAAATCCATTGAAAACTAGTTCTTTCCTAATCATCAAGGAAGAAAATTTAAAACTGCCGAACACGCTTAAAATTAGTGTATTGCGGCCAAATCTAGAAAGGTCTATTCGAAGATAACAAGCCCATAGGCTTTTAACACGAAATGTGCTTCAAATGCACTTATACCGCGCGAGTTACGAGCCCCTGAGGATTTTTCGGAGGTGACGATATGCAGCCCGCTCGACATACGCGTCATGCGTGTTGCCTACAACGGGCTGAACCGTTGGGAATTCAGCCTGGAACGTACTTATATGCCTCTGTTTAGTAGATCTTTGACTACTGAAGTCGGTATTTGTTCTTTGTGTAGTGTCGGCGCGGCGCAGTGCGATCGGAGTTGGTGTCTGTGACAACGCAGGCGGAAAATGACTTCTTGTCGGACTGGCTCCAAGCGGAACATCCGGGGGTGCACCAGGTACTCACTTCCGGTATAGGAACGCACTCGCACCTGGGGGGCGTCAACAGACCCTTGGTCGAATGGTGGCTGTGGTCGGGACAGTATCGGGACATCACGTTCGAAAACTGGTGGCCGGGTAAGAGGAACAAACCTCGTGCAGGCAAAGTCTTCGCATCATAAGGCTTGCCTCCCCCGACTACCAACACTACGCTAAGAATTTCAAAGGTTGACTTTTTCAACTCTTGTGTTCCACCTCCCGTCGTTAGGAAGAGAAACCTTGTACCTTACGTACGGTCGCCTTGCCAGTGCCGAGAATTATGTCATTAATGTTCATAATCGAGACCAATTGAAGGTTTGAACCAGGGTGGAACACAAAAGGTGCGCTATTCCATCTTTAAAGTTTGCTCTCAATCGTTGTAAGTTATCTCCCTTGGAAAAAAAAGAGATAATGAAGTGCCTTTATCCCGAAATAATTTGCGATTCCATTTTAGGCTGGACTTCGAACCCGACTATAACTCCTATCGTGCCACCGAAGAGCATGATGGTCATCTTACTCCAGAATAAATTTCCCCGTGACCCTAAGAAGGATCGATACGCGGATAAAATAGTGGATTACTTCTACTGGACAGCCAAAACTGGGACGGACACATCTAAACCCATTGCGTTTATCTGCGAGAGACCTGCTGACGATGTCGGTAAGCATTACCACACTCTCTTTTTAGATAATCGGTATTCCCATTCGTCCGACAGAAATTTACGGTCAGTTTAATTCGCACGCCTATGTTAATACAAGGGAAACTTGTCACAGAAACCGCAACTTACAATGCATTCTAAATGGGGCAGCGTGTGAATAGGCACTCCGTAAATTAAAATTGCCCCGAGGTTGTAAAAACTGTACTTCTGTACTTGGATTCCTCCTCCAGGATGTCTGACAGATAATCAGGAATACACCGGACCAGCGAACATATCCGAAAGCGGCAAGGGTTGTCTCAACTGGGGCCTGCAAGAGGTACGGAATTCGTCCATCACGGCCGGCCTGTTCCTCGTGGCCCCAGCCGCCACGCAGGAGCTCCTGAACAGCGGGGGCAACGCCTGCAGACGCCTAACCCTGGACAAGGAGCCTTGGTGCTTTGTGTCCCCCGGCGCCGGCCTGCAGCCCGTGCCCGAGCAGTGCCTCATTCCCCTGTGCGGCCAGCCCTCAGCCATCACGTCATACTACGAGGCACCCAAGAAAACCAACAACTACGCGCCCAACTTCAACCAGATTCCCCCTTTGGTCCCACCACCGACATCAGCAGTTTTCAGTGCGCCTCTACCTGCTACCATCCCTTTCCCTATTTCTGCCGTCCCTTCACAGACGAGAACCCTCTCCGAAACACAGATGATCACCAACGTGGCGTCCGCTCCAGGTGTCAATGATGTTGTGGCGAAGAGTCCTGAAGATCAGAAACCGTGGCTGCCTACCATGAAAGGTTCTGCTCCTGAACCTCCGCCGCCATTGCCACCACTAAACTACGGACCTGTTCCTACACTGCAACCCCCGCCAACAACTTTGACAAGTCCCATGGGACCTTCAGAAGATGCTTTCGAAATGCCTCGAGTTCTGTCGTTTCCTGTGCCTAAAACGCAAATTGAAGAATTACCGAGGCACTTCGTATTGGAAGCAGTGGAAACAATCATCCCAGCGGAGTCCGAGAAAGCCCTTAACGATACCGAATGCAATGCCAATGAAACGACGTGCATTCCAACAGTGACAAAACCCCCTCATTCGAGTCCACCTCCTGTGTTATATCCCCACCCTGAAAACGAAATTCCCTTTTCAACTGCAAGCCCCGCTCTAGTCATTCCTAAACGATCACTCTACGGTGGAGTGGAGAGTATCAAAACGCGTTATGCTGCTGGGAAAGGGCGACCATTTGAGAGAACTTTGTCGTCAAGCGATCTCATTTTACTTCTGAACGGGATTTTGCCTCAAGAAGACGATAGCGTAGCTGCTAGTGCTAGAATCAGTGAGACGACTGAAAACTTTGTTGAGACTGATATGGTAGAAGAGGCGACGACGACGGTCACAGGAGAGCGGCCAACTGGAAGTGCGGCTGAGGCAGCGACAGAGATTCCTAGTGAAACTACGGTTGAGGAAGTGACAGGAATTCCTGGCGAAACTACGGTTGAGACAGTGACAAGAATTCCTGGCGAAACTACGGTTGCGGGAGTGACGGAATCGCCGGCGGAGAATGTAACTGCAGAGAGTCGGATTGAGACCACAGCTGCAGATGGGTCAACAGAGAGCTTGAATTCGCCTTCAGAAAAACCACAGACGACTGAAACACAGCCCTGAAACTGTTCGATTCTGAAATATGCCCCTGTTGAGCTGACGTTTTCTTATTGAACGAGACAGTATTCACGATAAAATTACAGCAAAATCTTTCATTTAAAGAAAGTCTAGAGTTCCGTGACATTTGTTACAGCGGAACACAGCATCAAATAAGAACTGTAGCGTACTACGCAAGTAGCTCCGATAAATCATATATTTGACGAATAACATAATTAAAAAAATAAATAATTTCCTTCAAATAATGGGGATTTCGAACATTGAGAAACACTTTTGTGCAGGCTCAGCTTTATTCTTTTTTAAATCGTGATCCAGTTTCAAATGGCAATCGACTCTCGCCCTCGCGTTAGCTTGATGGTAGCGAACAGCGCAGGATAATGTAGTCAC
>Ga0058701_10002953_pt1 | contig 13206 bp, 5 predicted proteins | sample AgamicOrMae_FD_97039 | JGI IMG/M metagenome (GOLD analysis project Ga0058701, IMG submission 97039) | Agave microbial communities from Guanajuato, Mexico - Or.Ma.e | ecosystem: Host-associated > Plants > Phyllosphere > Phylloplane/Leaf | place: Guanajuato, Mexico | collected 2012-06-04
GCTTAAAGTGAAATTCCGCCGATTTTGAAAACGCCTAAATTTATTGCATGGCAAGGCCTATCAAATAAACCCAATTTGAAGAAATTCCGCCGGGTCGGGTTGGGGGGGTTCCCTTGTCAGGTCAGGTTACTTTGATTTGGGTCAAGACATATGTTATACTTTCATTACAAGTTTGGTGTTCAGGTTATTCGCTTGACCGCAAGGCATTAGTTGAAGATGACAGGTCGGTGTGATTGAGTTGGCGGTTTCAGGACATGAATTGGAGCGCTTGAAAACAAATACTGTGCTGTATTTTCTGAGAATATGAGACTGGCTTGCGGCGGGCCCATAACATTTGACGGTTTTCTGTCGACCTTTTCCTTGTTCAGCCGAGCTGGTGGTTTCGTGACGCAGCCACAAGGAAAAAAACGTGGCTTGCCAATTTAAGTTGGACCTACAGTTTTCTGAGAAAAGGCTAACAATTGTCTTGTGTTGACCATAACTTTAATCGTGAGATATCGAGCTGGCTATTATTTTGCATACTGTCTTTAACTGATTTTTTTTTAAATTTGCCGAAAACACAGATTTCTTTCTAGAATTCTGATGATGAAAGTCATATTGATTCACAGTGATTGCGGGACCGTGTCTACTGTCAACCCGCGTCACATGTCCACCAGAAGGGGGGACTATCTGTGATATCCCCAGTCCTTTGTCCGTATAGAATGAATGATATGAATAGGGGGTATCCATAAATGACGTCACGCTACCAGCGGCAGGAAGGTCAAGGAATATTTGTTAGTATGTCAAATATGTATCCCATTAAACTTACTTAACGTCCTTATAAAACAGTTTGGCCGCACTATTTTAATGTATTGGTTATGCGAATGACCAACGATTCAATCGATTCAAAGAGAGACCTAGCGCTCCTGCGATCCTTGCCGAGTCCCTGACCCGGCCGATTCCGTAATCAAGGCCGATTATTTGAGTTTGTGTAGGCCTACTTTGATAGCAAAAGCAGGCGAAAGCGACCGAAAGCAGGCGAAAACGCCGCGGGGGGAGGGGGCGTTGAGGATATTGTTTCCGTTCCGCGCAAGCCGAGTTCTAACGATGGCTAAACAAACAGCCAATTGTTCGTTCAAAGAACCCCTCCGCAAAGCCATTAACAGATAGGCAACCGGTTATGATTATTTGCTTTTATGTAAATTCGCCATGTTGTGCCTCGACGTTTCAGAGACCATTTCAATGCGGTACACAGCTAGTTTTGGCCCACGTTTATTTAACGTACCGGTATTACTTTTTTGAAGTTATTTGGGTAACTTCAATTCAGAGATATTTATTGCGAGTAAAATACGTACAAAATTACGTAGAATACATTTGTGCATGAGTCTGTAGACTTACGTTTGGTTAAGTTCATTCAAGATCGGTTAAGCTCACTTATCAGTAAAACGCAGTCCGGTTTAGTTAGTTAAGCTTACTTCACGTTAAGTAGTTGGCTCTTTTTGTAAGTATGGTCATTAGCACTGCCACTCAAAGGCAGGGCTTTTCCACGGCTGTTTCAATTTATATTGCGGGGGACTTTCCGGCCAAATTCGTTGCACCTTCACCAAAACATATTTGAAAGGTTCTTTTTCCGTCTGGACGGCCGTACTGAAAGAACGTTCCTCAACGTCCGAATAAAAAGAAACGATAAAACATCCAAAATGAAAGGATAAAACACAAAACGAAATGAAAGGGAAAACTTTTGGCTCGCCCCCGGGAAATATTTGAGGAGAGCTCCCGCCGTCGCGACGCACTGAGCTCATCCACCCTCCACCACACAGTCCTCAAGCTCCTTCGGACTTCCGATGTAGTCCACGCATCCTTGTCACCACAATCAACTTTCCACTTCGTAAAACTTTTACAACCCTTACTTTATGCTCGCTAGTATTTTGTTTTTTCTCCCTGTAAATGCAAATAATTGAATACTGATGTCAGTAGTTCACATTCATCATTCAGGACATACACGTCAACAGGAAAAAAGTTAACCGATTTGTGCCCAGGGAATGCTACAAAAGTTTTCACCAAAAAAAAATGGCTTGTTTTTTGTTTGAAAGTTTGTACATCCCTATAATACAACGGATTTAATTCTTCCCCCATGACAAATTGAGGATGTGGTTCCACCTAGACAAATTTTTGTTGCTAACTTATAGTCCGTTTAGCCAAAGATATAGGAAATAACCCTCGCTGCTTTTCGAGCACTTTTCTCTGTTGAAGCGAATTCCTATGACAATATATCGCCCGGTGTCCGCGGTCGCGGAAATTCATTCCTTTTCGCTTCGTGTGCCTCTAGAGAGGATTCATTAAAAACTGCAGTGGCTTGTAAGAGGAAAAGAGGAAAAAACCTTCATCGTTATAACAAAAGCTTGACCGCCACTGGGCCCGACGTCATTCTTGTTAGTCTGGTGTGACCATATTTTCTCCCATGTATTTTGGAATAGAGCCTTTCATAAGCATGTCAAGGGGCAAGTCTTAACGAGAGCATTTCTGAAATTGAGCTGATATTTGATACATCTTTTATACGTGAAGGCGTCCTTTTCTCCAAAACATATCTGCTCTGATTTTTGAGATACAATAATGCAATCAACCATCATAATGAAAAAGGCCTGACGGCAGCACGTCAAAAAAGAGGCTTATGATTGGTCTGCCTCGAAAATATCCCGCAAATAAGACGCGTAAATTAAGGTGTATCCCTCTAGCTTCAAGACGCTAATATAAAATGCTAATAAGACTGTAGCGCTACGGGCGTAACTGATGAGACGCGAATTCTCATTTTGAGATGGTATATGGTGATCTAAATGGGTGAAATGTTTTCCATTCTCAATTTGAGAATATTCTGGAAGGCGATGATAGTAAATTTTTATTCTGAGAATATGAGTCAAAGGCGTTTATGTCTGAAAATCCAAAAAAAGGGGGGGGGGGGCACGCGTTAAAAGACAAAGAGGCAGCGTTTTTTTTTCTTCTTCTGTTACTCCTTTCAGGGCTTGATAATGTCACGCCAGGGGAATGTACCATCACACGCTCCTTTTTTAACCTCTGCTAATGATCATGTTGTCCTTGCTAAAAGGGAAATTAAGATTAGGAGCTCCTGTGTCCTTAAACGTCGGTAATTCCGTCAGTCTCAACTGGAACATTGACACAGCGCGACGTTCGCATAAGTAGCATCTCTAGTCTCCAGAGATTTCGTGATTCCCCTGCCAGGTTGCTTATATCTTTGTTGAAGGAAAACTTGGCTTTGTCTTTGTACCACAAATTATCCAGCAAGGCAAACTGTTTGGGAGGATCTGTTGGAAGCACATCAATGTTAGAGATGTGCCTACCTTCACCATGTATCCATATTTTATCGACACAATGTATCGATATTTTATTGATACCATTTTATTATTACTTTCCGTTACAGGACCGTTGATCGACACGTTATTCATCAATAATTGATACGAATATCAATACTTGAGAGTTTTATTTTAGAAAGGTTATGACAGCTTTTATGTAGCCTTGTATCTTCAAATGTTCACGTTTATTTCATTTCAAGAGACCGAACTGAAAACGATTTAAGAAATTGAACAAAAAATATTTTTTGTATTTTTTTTATTATCTGTGCACATTATTTTCCAATTACTCTATCATTTGGATCCTTTTAACTGGTATACCGGTACAATTAAGTCTGCTCGTATACTAACAATTTACCTATGACTTGATACCATGAGATGGGATGCATCAGTTAATTGTAATTCGGGAAATCGCTGATCGAGTGCTTGGAACTAGCGGAATAACTAATTGGTGATCATCGGCAATTGACTATCCTTGCATGGACATACCACCACTCATATCGATAGTAACACCTTGTGGGTAGTAACACTAGACATTCATCATAAAATTACCATCACGAAATAGTCTCTGGAAAAACCAAACGAATACGACCTTTCTAAACGCCTTTTCGAACATCCAAAAGAATTACTGTATAAAGCAACACTTCATCATTTTATAGTTTTATCAGAAGGTTTTAAATTATTTCCACAGCTGCCATTTTATGGTGGCGCGAGATTGAAGAGAAGCTGTGGTGGTTGCCTATGTATATACGCTTCAACTAAGGGAGTGAGAGCGCTTTCTTCCCACACGTCTAATTGTAAGATGTTGCAAAAATAGTCAACTGATTGAGTTCGATGTTTGAGTTAAGATTCGTTGGGATTGGTTTGAAAATCAGGCGGGATGGGTAGGCAATGCAATGGTGGAATATCTGCATTAAGCAATAAGTGAGGTGCATTTCAACCGAGTTTGCAAATCTGTTGGATAGCAGTGCAAGCCGACACTATAACATGACTACGGAAGTGGGGCTGCGCAGACTTCCGGCCATCCCACTTCCGGTTGCGCCCATCCCATCCCACCTCCCTCCTCGCTGCACCCTGATCGGCGATAGTCACTTTTTAAAAGCCGTTGGACCAACTAAAAGCGCCGTGTAGTACTTTGCCTAAAGTCGAGGAAGAAAGAAAAAATGTAGTGTTGGCAGACGGGAGGGTAAGAGAAGTAACAGCGTAGCAGCTCCAATCTAAATTTAGGACAAATTGACGAAACATCCGAAGGCAATAACATTTGGCGTGCGCTGCGTCCAAATTGATCAGGAAAAGGTTTGAGAAACCCAATTCTTCAAAATACGTTTCACATCTGGAAGAAGAAGGAGAGGAAAAAGCAAAGAACAGAGGCAAGCGACCAGATGGTGGCCCTACTAGGATTTATCCCTCCCCCCACCTCCGGCGATAGAGACCTCTTCGCAGATCGGCAGCTACTTTCGCGCTCTTTTTTCAAACGTTCGCACGGCCAACGCAAATGTGCAAATAATAGGAGCCCTGCAATGAGGGGAGGAGGAAATTAAACGAATTTTTCGATTTTCAATATAAGCGAGATAAAATTAAGACACCTCGCACAGAGCTGAAGCAATGAAGAATTGACTCACCTTAAGTCTCCCTTCTCCAGAGTGATTTCTTGGAAAACGACCCTGACTCTCTCTTTCGGCCTGGAACAATATAATCATATGTTAATTTTATCACTTGGAATGGAAATTGATTTTCGATTGCAGAATCAACAAAGTAACGCCCCTCAAAGATCATTTAAAAGACTGCCATGAGAAAAGGACTATCTTTTTCTTTTATAAGCATTGTTTGTTCTTCCTTCAAGTTATATGAGCAACTAAAACTAACCTTTTAATTATTATATTATTACTAAACAACGATAAAAGAGGTTGAGATATTATGAGTGTCCGAGACAATACGACTGTCTAATGATGTTACGTAGATATATTTTTTTTGGTTTTGTGTTTCACCCTGGTTCTGTCTTTCCTTACATTTTGACACAACCACGTAGGTAAGGTTAGGCAAGGAAAGGTAAAGTGTGCTGAAACTCAGTCCTCTCAGCTGCTTTGACTAAGAGGATGAAAGCGGTGCGAAAGTTGTTTTTATCGACTTTTTCGAGAACCGTTGGAGGTATCGGAAATAATTGCTTTGAAGGCATAATCAAGCTTGACATTGACCGGTATTTTCGACGAAAATCGTTAACCTCAGTTACAAATCGCCAATGGCGGATTTCTTTGCCACAGCTTCATAAGTGAAATATATACATAATGTAGGATAAGCATTTTGCAAAAATTTAGCAAAAAAAAACCAATGTGATGGATGACTTACCTTGCATGAAATGTGTAGCCACAGCGACTATTCTTTGGATATGTGGCTGGATATCGTGGACTGAAAAAGCGACCTTCCCTCGGCAGGTTTTCACCAGACGACATGTGATAATAACATTCGGAGCCCGGGACCTTCCTCCCGTCGGTTATGTAGTTTTCTAAACATACAAAGAAAGCGAAATACAATGATTTTTAAGTATTATTTTGCAACACGTATGCCAGCGGAGCAGACGGTACTGAAATCCCAAACATGATCAAGATTGTTCCTAACCTAACGAAATCTATACCCTTGTGCAAGATGGGGAAATGTTCGTAGCTACATGGGATTGGAAGTCCCACCTGAGTAGCTCGACTAGCAGGTGGCAAAGTTAAATCCAATGGGGAGTTGAGTGGGCAAGCGTGACCCGAAGGTTCAACTAAACCGCAACTTTTGGAGAGCAGTGTGATACTAACTTAAGCATGTTCTCGTCTTAAATCTCCTTCACGGCTGGTAACGATATAGTAAACTCGAAAGCACTGGGACCAACGTTGATGGTAATTTTTCAGTGATTATCGGCGTAAACATAAATAACACCGACCCCTACGTTCTGTAAGTTAAATGCGCTACAAAGTTTGAGTTTGTGGGCAATGGTCAGAAGTTGTGTTAAGTATTGATAATATGTTTGTCAGTCGTAGTTCGATGGGATACGAAACAATAGGGCATTGAAATGACCTCTACTCCTTGGTTGGTGGTTTTCGAAATTTCCTTATCTTAATTCCATAAAGTGGCTTCAATAGGAAAAGTTCCCCACAACGGAGCTGAGAATAGCTTCCTTGACTACGAAATCTGTAACTAGCTGATTGCCAGGTTGTCGAACTTCCCTGGATTCATCGCAGCCTCCTCGAAGAAAGATTAGTTGGAGTTGCATCGCTTGTGGATTGGGGGAAACCCACAACAATAATGGCCTGCTCTCTACTTTCAGTGACTCCTCCTGCTATTTCTGCTCTGCTCTGAGTGTGGGTCCGCTTTGCTCTTACAGCGAAACGAAATTCGCTGGTCTCTCAACATTTTGTGTTGATTGTCGGAAATCGATCAGCAATAAAATTGCTGCTATGGCTAAATGGATTACTGGCAACAATGCGCTCTTTTTCGTCAGGAAGCCTTTACTAAAATTCCAAACCTTGCTATCTGGTTTCCTCAGAGAGAAGTGGCCAAAAAGAGCACGCAATAACTAGATTAATAACAATTGTTTCGGTCTGAAAGGATAGCTACGCCTCTGTTGGCACGATTGTGCTTTTGTTCGTCCTCAATCTGTATAGGATATCATGCCAGACCAACCCAAGTTCAGTGGACTGTCCAGTAATGTTTCATTCCGATTGCACCGCTACTAACACCTTAAATTGTGATTAACAGAATGTCATAACAATGTCGTCTTAGAATTCCTCTGGTGGTGGGTTTTTGTAGTCGTTCGTAAATAGATACTGCGAAATTACTCCTCGAGGTACGATTTGTAAGATACTTAGCAACCTAAAAATTGTTTTTTCTTAAAAAAAAAAAAACTATCGTGGCATTTTATTCGAGAGGATTGCATCTGTGATGCGGTATTTTCAGAAAGGGTTCGGGAATTTTAAACAAGCATCTTTATCTCACTAAAACTATCAAAAGAGACGAGGAAATACGTGAAACCAGCGCAAAGCTGAGCTGATTGCCATTCCGCCGGGCCACACATTGTTGCTATAAAATATTAGTCCGTCACGAAGCTAATTATTCGCTCGTTGGAGCACTTCATACGCGGTGCGGTATACCGCTGCAATTATACCGACTGCATTTATTAGAGACTGTTTTCAAGTGAGTTCGTTTTACCTTCGCACGGACTTTTTGGTCATATTCACATGGGATATGAATGCTCTCCTATCAAGGTCTTTTTGACTTCAAACAGAATATCATAAATCCTGCATGAGCTGAAATCACAAGACTCTTATTTCGAAGATGAAGTACGATTACGACTGAAATGAGTCAGCATCAAACAAGCAAATTGATTCCTTGTTTGGCTAAGCTTGAAAGTGTCTCTGATTCTCAATAGATATATATATCACACAGTCTATTTTGGGATTTGATCTGGATAAAATTGAAATCATGCATGAATAGCTCATGAACTTCGTCCAACATAACAGCAAATTTTCTAATCTACAAAAATATCTTTGATCTTATATTTTTCGATTTTATTCGTTTAAGAAGTCTTCCAAGCTGATCATCAAACGATTTGAAGCTTCCTTTTCTTCGGAAATCAGTTTTGAAGATGATCATTTACACGAGACAGGTTCGGAACGAGTTGAACGAGAAGAAATAGGTCCATAATAATTGTATTGATGCCTTGTTATTTTCTCGGAAGCTCATTCCTAAGGCAAAACTACGAGGATTAGCGAGCGTAAAATCGACGCTTTCTTAGTGATTAAACTGAGTACTTCCGCTTACCGGGGGACGCTTTGCTGCACTTTGCTTACTTTGGCAGCACTTCCGTACAGAGGTAACAAAACAACGAGGGGAACGACATGATACTGCCTGCATGCACTGAATTTTCCGCAACGATTTCTGCCAACAGTACTATCAATACAGCGCAACATAGACGTTACGAAACAGGATAACCGTTTTTAGGATGGCCGAAAGTGCGCTGCCTCTAAATTATATTAACTGTAAGGTTAATTTTACCTCGTTCAAGTTTACCTTTTTTTATTCCAAACTAAGTGGAACTGTGAATATCAGTCCGTGTAATGACGTTTGGCTCTTTTCTGAAAACATTTGCATGGTTTGATTGAAGGTGTCAATTTTAACATCTTCCTGACGCAAAAGAAATAAAAAAATCAGCATTTAATGTAACGGTTTGAAAAAAAAAGTTGCATCGTAAACAACACCATGTATGTTGAGGGAGAGCCTGGACCCTAAGGATGTTACTTTGTGCATCTCGATTATAATTTTATTTCCATTCCGCAGGTGAATACAGTAAGTAACTTTACCCGCCAATATAAAGTGAATACTTATATCAAAAACTTGACCTATATTCTGTAGCTTTATCATTTGACGGAACCCACCTAGAAGAACTTGGGATGAGCACTAAACTTAGCTACCCACTTCTTCTCATCCATTTTTGACCCAGAGGAAAGTTTGGGCGGCTTAAGGAAACTCGGGCGTATCTGACCGACCTGTTGTTCTTGTGTGTCCGCCCGCCTCCAGCCCGCTTCCAGCCTCCACCTTTCTTACGGGCTCACCACGATCCCTTCCACCTACCCACCGGTCCAGCCCTTCTCGTTGGCTATAGAGGCTTAAGCCTCTCTGAGAAGGATGTTTTATTCAGTGGTGATTACAATGCACATTGACCAAACTCTGGAATTGGCCAAGTTGCACGGAATTACTGCTCCGTTTCCCTAAGTCTAAGGAATTCCAGAGCGAATGGCTGGCCGGCCAACCAAGGCTACTACGGCATTCATTTTCTTAAAAATTCGTCTTCCTAGTCCGTTCGGTAGGAGGGTATGAGAAACTCGTCGACCTATAGATCCGCGTTATTGTCACCAACAATCGTTTTGACCTGTAAATTTCTCGCCGCCGCAGCAGGCATTCCGATTCTGATTGAACTTCAGCGGCTCCCGGCTCTCGCAGTGAAACGCAGCGCAATTACACAGACCAATCAGGTGATCTGTCTGTAGAGCGTTGTGCGCTCTCCCCAAAGGATTCCCTTCTCCATGACATATACGAGACAAGACCCCACGATCTATGGAGCCGTGAGTTCTGGCCACACAAAAATTTTCTTTGCTGGGAGTTTTCAATACGACAGTCGCGTGCTAAAAATTCTGGGCATTTTACCCATGTGGATGACAAGTTTCACTAATCAAACTCCACCAATTTGTGTCTAGGGAGTGTTTAAAGTGTTTTGGTGTAGGAAGAATTTTGAATCAATCTCTGAGTTGTGACTAGTCAGGACCCCTACTCTCATACGGTCTTTGTAATTCATGCGACAGATCAGAAAGAAACTGGCCTCGGGGCTCACACGTGCTCCCCAAGTACACGACAAGCAAACGCGCTCTTGACCTAAACCAAGTTTATTTATAGGTATAATTCCCTGGGCCGGCGCTCTAGCCGGAAAACAAAAGAAAATCGAAGAGTATTTATTTGGTCGTCGCAGCCGTAGGACGAGGGAACTTTTTTTGCGGAACGGAAGAAAGGAAGTGAGAAGGACGAAAGTAAGAGAATTGATTGAGAAAAGCGTTGTTGTACCGAGGAAGGATGTGCCAGGAGGTGGAGCATGGAGGTCCCACCAAGAGGTTTATATAAAACGGGTTGCATAGAAGGAACGAAATAAGGATCTCCTAGAAAAAAATCGCATCTTGCGCTTTTGGGACAATTGCGAGTGCTACTTCCGGGGGCCATACGTCCGCTATGTCGAAATGAATTGTCTTAAAAGTACGGTCAACATTATCAATAGGAAGGGGCTCAACTTTTGGCCTTGAATGTACGTGGCAACACACTTTTTTGATCACGGTAAACTTTTGAGCCCTAACACAATATCCCGCTCAGCCTTGAATGTAAGCAAGGATTCCAAATGCCTGCGTATCTCCGCGCAAAGAGTAGCTTCCATCAGGTGCTGCATTATAGTTAGGAATTTATATTAAGAAGAAGAAACAATTTTTACCGAAGCAGGATTTACCATGAAAACTCACAAAGCGCACGAAAGCCTCTCTCCAGAGGGAAAAAAAACTGATTACTACGGGAATGAGGGGAGTTTACAGTACGTAGAGACAAAGATAAAAATATTTTCGGACAAAATTGCCTTTGAATGACGTGTCGAGCGAGCAGCGAGCACCAAAGCGCACCATGTGTTTCATTTAGGGACGTCACTGCTCTGTCTTATCGGCGCAGCGCGGAAATTTCAAATGTAATCTTTGGGGAAATTAAGGTGCGTCAAATCTAAAAACAGAAGTCATCGTCGCTGTATCCCAGTCATTGAAAACATACGAACAGCCTCCCGCTTAGACACAGACAGGTAATTTGGATTTATTATAAGGAAATTTCCCGGCGAGCAATTTTGTATAAAACGCGGAAAAGGCCCTTCTACGAATTACGCAGAATTACTTTCCTGAAGTCCCATATATGTTCTGGGCATTAGGATCAAACACGTATTATAGTCGGACCAGTATAAGGTTGTAATCGGGGACCGTACGTATCATGGCCGGTCGCCCGTGATTGCTAGGTGAGTTTTTTTGCGAATTTCTTTAGTGTCAAGAGGTTTATGACATTAAGAAAGGTGTTTGGGGCTTCAGCAAATCGTTCCGAATCCGAAAAAAAGTCGCAATGCACTTGTCGAGGGATGGGGTTAGACATCTCGTTTCGACTCGCGTTGCGTCACCTCCACATTGTAAAGACACGGCGACGAACAAGAGCTAGTTAAGCTTAAGCAAACAGTTTCTGCGGTTGGCTTCGAGCCCGTACGTAAACAGAGACGTGATATCACAAGCATACACGTATTCACAAATCGAGATTCGTCTGATGCTCAACTCGGCTCGCTGCGAATTGCGACTTGTCAAATAACGAATATAAGCGATTCACCCCGTCAGCATTTGCATGCGCTAATCGAGATTTAATGCGTTAAGGTGTCATTGGAAAAGTTGAATTTGAGTGCAAGAAAAATGTCAATTTTTGGGAGTAGCAGGTAGCCCACTCGCCCCACTTGGCTAGACGACGAAAAGTGGAACACAAGAGGTGGAAAATGCTACCTCAATGAACAGTGCTTGTAAGGACCGTTTACTTCGTTTTTGCAGACATTAATAAAGCGCGCCCCAGTTCTTTTAAAATCTTTAATGGAGAGTCGTGTACTGAAAAAATCTAGTTCTGTTTAGAAAGCGTTCGCTGAGGAAAACAAAGTTTCTGATACCTTCTGCACCTGAAGCTAACGGAGGATGTATAGCAACAGCGGAGCCATAGATTAGAAACAATCGACGGATCTGACCCAGAAGTCCGCAAGGACAATAAAACTTTTAAATTGTGATTTTCGCCATTGTGGTCAGCGGGAAGTTTCGAAGAACAAAGAAAAGGAAGAAAGTGTAGAACATATGTAGCTTCTACACCAGTCAACATAGCCTTATAAACTTCTTCGAATTTATTTCCTGTATTGTAATCGTTCTGCTGGCAGTGTTCTCAACGTTGATACAACTATTGCTTTTGCTTCAACGCAACTCGTTGTTGAGAAGATGTCCATATTCGTCCTTCGACTCAATTGTCAATGAATTTGCGGCTATCAATATAGTTTTGTCCATAAAGATATATGAAACGGGAAAGTCTCGCGCGGAGAGATTTTCACATCGTATGGCCATTAATTGGTCGATCTACCGATCGAAAACTGAGAAAATCCTTTAAATTTTGCTTTCTTTCTTTCTTTACCTTCTAAAAGAATTTTCGGTACTTTAAAGGTTTATTTTATATTATTGCTCGTAACTTTATGTGGTTTTGAAACGTGCAAAAAAACGCGATAAACTAATGGCAGACTACGAAGGTAGGCATCACGCACAACACGGGAGTAGTGCAGCTGCCTATTCAAATGCCGCTCACGTTCCGTAAGTAGCTAACAGGTATTCAAAGGGGTACCCAGAAGTCGTGCAACCGGGATCTTGTAACAGTTTATTGGTGTTTATTTGCTGGTAGGTTCTTGGGATTTACTGCTCGCGAGATCGCGCACCTGCCGCAGTTCCGGGAACTGGAAACACCCTGTATTTATCTCACAGACCGGGACCGAAAAACATACTGTTTTCAAGGCTGGCGTGGTTTTGGAGGTTAAGCCGACAGCAAAGTTTTGGAGGCGAGGCGAAGCACGAGCAAAGCAAGCAGACTTGGTCGACCTACGAGGTTTGGCCCTCGTGACGAGATGGAGAGCGAGCGGGCCTCTGGCAAATCAACCCTTTTGCCTAATCACGGCATCCATAAGCATGAGCATCAAAATCCGGATGTAGTGTAGGGTGTTGATGAATCGCCATTACGACTAACACGCCTAGCACGGGATGGATGGAATAAATAAATTAGTAGGGTCTTACTGGCCACGGCACGGCTGGCGTCTACATTCCACGTCCACGTCCGGTCGCCCGGCTAATGGCTCCGCTGCACCGTCGATTTCAAAACTTCCAATTTTCACCTTGTGTCGCACCTTTTAGTCGGCGAGCCGAGCGGAACGAGGAACAAGATATGTAACCTAAACTTACTTAACCCAACCTTAGTCAACCTAACTTTTGTTAACCTAACCTTAGTTAACCTAACCTTAGCTAACCGAACCTTAGTTGATATAACTGTAGTTTACCTTACCTGAGTTAACCTAACATTAGTTAACCTAACCTTAGCTAACCGAACCTTAGTTAATATAACTTTAGATTACCTTACCTGAGTTAACCTAACCTCAGCTAACCTAACTTTAGTTTACCTGACCTGAGTTAACCTAACCTTAGTTAACATAATCTTAGCCTAAGCTAAGATCATCTTAGTCAACCTTACCTAGTCAACC
>Ga0058701_10002954_pt1 | contig 13205 bp, 10 predicted proteins | sample AgamicOrMae_FD_97039 | JGI IMG/M metagenome (GOLD analysis project Ga0058701, IMG submission 97039) | Agave microbial communities from Guanajuato, Mexico - Or.Ma.e | ecosystem: Host-associated > Plants > Phyllosphere > Phylloplane/Leaf | place: Guanajuato, Mexico | collected 2012-06-04
GAGGTTTGCACTCTAAGACAGTTAATCAAGCACCCTGTGTTAATGGTAAATTGTACCTTATTTATTTGCAATGAGACTGCTGAAAAATTAAAGATACGCAGGATATTTCAATCCAGTTATTCGCTTATTGGAACGAGAATGAATGTCTGCAGAAAATATTTTCTTGATGTTTGCTCAAATTTTGAAATTAATGAAGGGCAACAGAAATATTTATATTATTCTCCTATGATTCTTATAATTTACACAAACTCATTCAACACTGTTGAAAAAGGCCATATGTTTACATTGAGTTACAAACTCTGCCCTCCATTCTCAATCAAACCTCTCCAAATCCATATTTAAATCAACTCAGTGGGTTAACAAATGTTTTCTTAAAGAGGAGAGCCCATACTTCACTTGTGTAGTTTTAGAAGGAATTGTGTCATCTACATAAACTAAAGAATGCTGTTAGTTTTATTCTTTGATTTTTGAAAATTTTGAGGTTTGAAAAATTTCTTTTTTCCATCATGATTGTTCTAATTGTTTCCTTGGTTGGAATATACTAATTCTGAATTCGGATAAACGTGTGCAAAGTCGGGGAAGATTTGATAAAATTCATTTTTGCGATAGAACTAGAGAGAGAGTGGCGAGGCACTCCGGTGCGAAAAGATTCATCGCAAATTTTTGACTTATTCCGATTTATCTTCCGATTGCCAATGCGTGCATAGGTTTTATGCAAAGCAGGAATCCGTTTCAAATCGCTAATTCAATTTTTTTTTAATGTTCTGGGTGTTCCCCCTACAACCCGTTCTGATTTCGCAGGTAAAACTGGTATTACACGTCCTCTCGCTATTTTTCTCTGTCAATTACGATATCAATATAAAGCTCTCGCCATGCCCTTTCTTTTGATATGGCCAGCCATCTATTCATGCAGTCCTTGCGTTAGAGTGTGGTGCTAGTTTTACGTAAAAGACACCCGAAAAGATTCAACAGCTGAATACTCGCTGTCAAGAACAGCTGATTAGGATAGGATGCATTACCGTACGGATTTCGGACTTGCCGAATAATTTCGGGGACTGTTCGGGTATGCTCGCTTTTCGTGGTTCGGTGCGGCACGTTATGCAATGAGACCTGAGGTCATAGGTCTAAAACCCTGGGGCTATGTGATGCCAATGAGCAGAGGTGAAAGTTCCCATGAGGTCACATTTCAGCAGTACCGGATCGCATTGCGATGCTTACTGTTTTCGGCCGATACAATATCTCAAACCCAATTAACTCTTTTCGATGCACTGATAACAGCAGCTACTCCTCGATGAAAAATCTGGACCTAATATACCGTATTTATCGCAGTATAACACCTATTCCCGATTTAAGGGTTCCTATGCTCTCATAGCTCCTTCAGGCTGGACGTATCATCCCTTGCTCAACTTTTCTTTACGTACCCGCATCCGCTACTGTTATCTTATGTATCGTGTAATCACTAACCATAAAAATATATAGTGGATTCATAAATGGAACTCCGTAAAATCCTCTGAAACGTGAGATTGGTTGATTTATGGAACGATTAGCCGCTTTCAAAAAAGCCGGCTTGTAGGCCTACGTCGTTTCATTTTTTTTTCAAAAATTTAGTCGATTTAAAAATTCAAAAATTTGCGATTCAAAAATCTGTAAACGCACCGAAAAAATCTTACTCGTTTTGGTCTTACAGTCTTATACCGCCATAAGTACGGTAGTGTTCCAAGTGAAAGTACGACCTGAAAGTTTTCCACAGCAAGAATTTAGTCAGTTCTTAAATGCCATTTTGCAAATTTCGCTGAAAAAATAGTTTCTTAAAAAAATAATCCCTGGCAAATGGTTTTTGTTTTTCCTTTGTTTTTTAGAATGGAGCCCCCGGAACTGGCTTCAATCGACTTGATGCCCATAAAACAAGAATGTTCCATCGTCCCAGTAGAAAGCGTGGGCGGTCTGGTGGGTGCGAGCACGCCGCAGCCCATGGACGCCGCTGACTGCAACGCGAGTGGCGAGGGGCTGTCGGAAGGGGCGGGCGACGGGGTGCCCGAGGCGGGCGTCGACGCGGCCCAGGAGGCCGTCCTGGAGGCGGCGGCGGCCGAAGGGACCCCGGAGGCCTCTGCGGAGGCGACCCCCGACGAGCGGGAGGCGGCCGAGCCGCTCCCCGAGACGGCGCCGTCGGCGGCCATGGACCAGGACAGCGCGGCCAGCCCCACCACCGGGGACGAACCCCCCGCGACCAACTCGTGGTCCAGCGTCAAGTGCGTCTTCTGCGAGCAGGTCATGACCACGGCCGACGCGCCCAAGCTGCTGGAGTGCCTCCACGCCGCATGCTCCAACTGCATCAGCGCCAAGCTCAACGAACCCAATCACGAATCAGCTGATGTTGGTGAGTTCACTCCCGTTTCGGACCTTTCATTTCCGCGATTGCCGAATCAGCCCAATTGATTGACACATCGGCAACTGATTCATTGAGTTCAAAGGAAGATGCAGGAAGTAATCTAACACTGAAGCTTCTTAACCCAAACTCTTAATCTAACTGAACAACTCTCTTGACACATACGATCCCTTGTAGGAAAACTTCCCTTTTAGAGAAACTCTTCGGTCCAGGCCTCTGAACAGCGCTTTATGTTGGTTTGTTTGCAGTAGAGGTGAATACGCTGGTATGCGTCGTGTGCGGTGTCATGTGCAGCCCTGCGAACATAATTGAGAACCAATTTTTATTGGAAGTCTGTAGTGAAAACGAACACGCCAACGTGGATCTCAATAAATCTCTAAGTGATCTGAAATGTTCGAGTTGCCAGGACAGCGCACCTGCCACGAGCTGGTGTGTCGACTGCGCGGAATATATTTGCAACGGATGCGTACAGGTACTGAAAAATATGATATAGCTTCTCTAACTATTCGGCCACATTTCGCGATATGGGTCATCTCTAAAACCTATTGAAACAACCGAATAATGCGTGTTTTTGAATGGGCTGTCTTGGGCACTTTTCAAAAACGGTTTATCGTAGTTTGGCGCGGTTGAATTTCGCCTGACGGGTGAATGTGGCGTTGAATGTGAAGGAGCACTATGAATCGTTTCAGGCACACCAACGTCTAAAAATCACCAAGGAACACACCATAAAGTCCAAAGAAGAAGCGGAAATGGACAGTCAGTCTTTAGCGAGTACAAATGTGAACAAAAATTTTTACTGCAACACGCATCCTCAGGTGAGAACTCATTCCTGCCGGCCGAATAGCCGAATAGCCGTGGCTCTCGATTTGAGTTGAGGTAGTCTATATCATGGGACTTGTTTGCAGGAACAACTTACCCTGTTCTGTGAAACTTGTGACCGACTAACGTGTCGGGACTGTCAACTGACGGAACATCGAGACCACAAATACAAGTTCAGCCACGAAATCGCCGCGGAGTCGCGGAGTTTTATTAGCAGTTTGCTGTCCGACGTCAGCTACAAGAGAGTCCTTCTCAAAAGTGCGACGAAGGTGATAGAAGATAGGCAAGTTCTCATAACAGAGAAGAAGAGCGCGCTACTACAAGAGATCACCCAAATGGTTCACAAGTAAGTCACAAATCTTGTCCAAGTCAAGAGTTGATGTCGGCAGTACCGCCTCACTTTGATTACCACCGTAAAGCGGAGCTCGATGGTAATGAATTGATCCTGACAGTAGCAATATGTTTGTGCTTGATATGATCTGTGGTAACGTGTGGATTGCGTTTTCCAGATTAACGAGAGCAATAATTCAACGGAGTAAACAGTTAGCGGCAAGATTAAACGAAGTTTGCGATGCAAAACAAAAGACTTTGACGGAGAAAAAAGTTGCGCTGGAACAACTATCCCTCGTCACGGACCACTGCATCGACTTTGTCAACAACGCCGTCAACAAGGGCAGTGATATGGCGCTTCTTTTTAGCAAAAGGTCACTTGATTCCCCCCGCTACGATTGATCCAATTTTGAACCTATTTTAATGGAGTGTTGTGTTTTAGGCAAATCACTCAACATTTGCAACGGATCAAGAGCCGCCGGGCGGATATTCCCAATCCGGAAATACCGGTTCGGATTCATTTGGCAACGGACAAGCTGGCTGAACTTATTCGAGGTGAGTTTTGAAAATTATTCTGCCGAATGAAGGAAGCGCACCATAGTGAGGATAGCTCGGCGACCTGCTGGCATCCTAGCTGACTCTCACAGCGCTTACTCAATTTTAATTTCAATAGCTGGTTCGTTCAATCGTTTGAAAATAGTATCGTCTTTGTGGTTGGTTTCGTTTATTGGGGATTTTCCCTTCAGACGTTGTGAGATTTTAAAGGTCTTTGTTTTAAAAGCCTCTTTGGCTCGTACTCTGTTGTCAAATTTCACATATAGGAAAATTTTGATTTAACATTATTTTCCTTTAGAGTTTTGCCTGTATGTATTCGATGGGAAACAATTTAGAAACGATCCGTGTCAATAGATAGTCTTGAGTCAGGTATTTTTATTTGCTACACTTGAATTTTTCTGTGTGTTTTTTCCCAAATGACTAGTCACCAAATGACTAGTCAATTGAGTGATCGGCAAGCTCCAAACACCTTGAAATACCATCGAAATCGGAAGTCCGTCCTCTTATGAACATTTTTTTTTAAAATGAGAATGACACTACCTTTGATCTCTACTCTTCAGTCAAGATCAGAATTCGTGCCACACTTGGACTTTTAAGTTTGATCTCAAGTGGTGGTGTGATGATGTTACCGTATCCGTAATCTATAAATAAATCGCTCGTGCGTTATGTCTTCAGTCCTATCGACGATCGGCAATATCATCGTCGACGGCCGAGTGTACCCGTCAGGACAAAGCTCTTCGGGGCAAAGTACGCAGGCCAACAACAGCGAGCGGCCCGCCGGCAGCCAGGCCGGCAGCCAAGCCGGCAGCCAGGCTGGCAGCAACGCGAGCAACCAAGGCATCGCCAACCACCACGGCGGCCACCCGGCCAACCACCACGCTGCCCCTGCGCCGGTGGCTCCGCCCCAGCTCGCACCGCCCCAGCAAGGCTACGTCAGTCCACAGTCGTATTTTCCCCCGGGCTCCTCAATGGTAAGCTCTAAAGTCGAATATCTTATTTGTGCCCAGAGAACAGTGCATAATTCGCATTTCATCAAAAAGAAGGTACCTTTTCTTGGCTTGAATGGTATTATGTCTCTGCTAAAGTGTGGTTATGTGAAGCTCCGAAGGTGCCTTGCCTCTTTCTTGCCTCTTGACCGTGTCAGGATAGTATCCTGAGGATACGACTTGATGTCCAAGCGATCTCGATGGATTCTGGTAATCGTAATCAGCGGTGGTGTGTGTGTTTTCAGCGGCAGCCGTCCCCCATGGGGCAGCCCGGACCACCGCGGGCAGCTACCCCTCCCCAGAACCCCCATATGCTTCCGGTTCCGGCGCAAGTGGCGCGCAATTTGAACATGCTGCGGCACCCCAGCCACCAGAACGTGAACGCGGTGGGGCTGATGCGAACCCATCACCAGCAGGTGACCTCCTCTACTCACCCCCACAACCACCCTCACCCCATGGTCGATGGGCGCAACGTGACGCTGCAGTCTATGCTGAGTCCCCGCGCGGCTGGCCCCAACGCCGGCCCTCTTCCTCATCAACATCCCCCGCCTCATCCCCATCCCCATCCGCATCCGCAGGCTGGGCGCATCCCTTATCCCCATGCTACGGCCGTGCAGAACGCTCACCGAGGCATCCCGATGGGCCACCCGCGCTACCAGCAGATGCACCAGCAGCAGGAGCAGCTGGTGGGCCCCCACCCCTATCAGCGCCAGCTGTCCCACCCACCTCAGCAGCAGCATACTATGCACTACGGCCCGTTTGGGAATGTCCCGGGGGGCGGGGCGGCGGTTGGGCCGCCGGTGGGCCCAGGCCCGGGCCCGGGGGGCCCCACGGCCCCCGCGGTTACGTCCGCGGTATGGGGCTCCAGGGCTTCCAGCCAGAGCCCCCACAGCGCGCAGCAGCAGTCGCACCATCAGTGGCACATCCCGCAGCACGCGGCTGGCAGCAACCACGGCTCGGCCCGAGGGGCACACCAGGCCCACCATTCGGACGACAATTCATTCAAAATAACCCTCAAGCAACAGGTTAGTTAGAAAGCCAACTGGAGAGAGACCTCGCTAATACTCAACCAGCATGCTGCTTCGGCAGGCCTTAGCCGAACCATTTACACACTTGTCGCCTGCCTACAAAACTCACCCATTTTCTTTCGTCCGGAAAAGTCCAAGATCTGTTTTACTCAGAAAAAAGTTATTAGTTTTTGTAAATTTTCCTTAAACACATTGAGATCTGCTTCTAAGCTGGTCAATGTTAATTTCCAGGTCTCACCTTCACCTCAGCAAGCAACACAGCAACTTTCGTTGCAAACACATATTCCGGTGGTGTCAATCACAACTGGACCGGTCCCTGGGGCTATCCCAATTAAACAGGTAGTTAAAAGCTCGTGTGCTGAGCGTATGTCGTTTCTCGTTCTTACGCGTTTCTTTTCGTCAGTCGGCGGCGAGGCCGGCCGTGGGTCCTCCGAGCGTGAGCGTGACGAGCATCACGGCGCCGGCGTCCGGCCAGGCGGCCGCCAAGCTGTCCACCTCAGCCGTCACCTCCTCTGCGCCCAAGACGCCCAGCCCGAGTCTCCTGAAAACCGACGACGTGGAGAGAAGTCTCGACAAATACTGCCGGGTAGGTCGCTTCATGCCAGTGTTCCTCACTTTTTTTTTGTATCGACTTACAGTGCTCCTCATGCCGCGCATTAGTTGAAGATTGTGATTATATGATTTTGGTGGTGACTGGATGATTGTTGTGATCGCTTGACAGGAATCCGTGAGTGATTTGATGGCCACAATCGCTAAATTAGATAGTAATGGAATTGTTGTGATCCCCGAGACGCCCCAGCAACAGCAGCAACAGCAGACGGCACCTACTGGTGACTCACCGCAAGTCGATTCCTCGACGGGTGACGCTCGCCATCATGTTGACGGTGAAGCAGACGTCGAAGCTGACGGCGAAATTGAAGGAGAAGGTAACAGCTAAACTTTGAAGTAGCAGGGCTCCGAACTATGCTTCCCCCAACCTCAAACTCCAACCCACCGACCGTGGACTTCGCCCTCTCCCGATCCGTATACGGTAAAATGTACAAATTGAGCAACAGACATCGGTTCTAACTATTTTTAGTTACTCTCAGTGAGATTTAACTGTCAAGCGATAAAAATCCCACATAAAAATTTCGGGCCAAAAAAATGAAAAAATCCTAGGGGCACCCCTTGCCTATTTTCAATTTTTTAGTCGGAATTTTTTTCGTCGAATTTTTGACGTTTGATGGTTGGAATTTATGAGAGGGAACTAAAAATTGTTTTCACCGTCGTCTGTTACTCATTCAGTCGATTTATCTCACCAAGAAGTGAATATCAAATTTACCCCTTCCCCTCGGACTTCCCACTCGCAAACTGTTGCATCCTCCCGGTCTGTTGACAATCGACGAAATGAGCAAAAGGCGTCGGTTTTAACCTTTTTTAGTGTCCCTAAATCAGATCCAGTCGTCAAACAATGAAGATGCAAAAAAAGAATTCGGTCCAAAAAAAATTGAAAAAATCTTGCTTGAAAAATTGAAAATCGATTGCTTTTTTTTCGAATCTTCAGTCGATAATTTTGTCTCGAATTTTCTGTGTTTGATGGTCGGAATTAGTGGAGGAGAACTAAAAATTGTTTTTACCGTCGTGTGTTGCCCACTTCGTTCCTGTATCACCCTAAATCGGATTGCAAAACTCCGATCCCAGAATCATTCGAGCACATTTTTCAGCTTTTTTTTTAAATTTATTATTATCACTTATTTTTTAGTTTTGAGTCTCAATTTTTTTAGCAGAGGTTTGTATGTCACCCGTTTATTTTTTCCGAGCAAGGTATATTGTATAGTCTAATAACCAATTGGCCCTAATATCCACTTGGAAAACAAACGATTGCTCTCTCTGCATGATTTCCCATATATTGGGACTCCCAACACCCAGTCTACAACTTTCCGTAAAAAAAAAAAAAATGACATTGCCTAATTACGCAAAACTATTAGTAGATATTTTTTGATACTTACAGGCCTTGAATCATTTTCAAAAGTCATTTTTAAGTCATGATATCACCAGAAACTGTTGTAATGCTACCTTCACTTTGCAGCTGTCAAAAACGGCGTGGACACTGAACCTCAGAAAGATGATCCGAATGAGGACTGGTGCGCCGTATGTATGGATGGAGGGGAGCTCGTGTGCTGTGATAAGTGCCCAAAAGTTTTCCACATGCACTGCCATATTCCGAGCCTAGAGGCGTTACCTGAGTAAGTCGGAACAAACCATGGCCTTTGCTATTCGCTCCCTTAATGGTTTCTAATGAGAGTTTGTCTGTTCAGCGATACATGGCAGTGCCTTCTATGTACCGACTTATCCGATGTGTTGGACGGGCTGTCAGGGACCCCGCCGGCACAGCCTTCCTCTGAATTATCTCCTGCACACCTCAAAGTCGCTCGAAGACTTCTGCTAGAACTGTACTGCCAGTACGAACCCAGCTTACCCTTCAGAGAAATCGTGGGGCCTGAGGTACGATTTCTGCCCCGCAAAGTTGCTTCCTCTAAGCTCCATCCAATCGGAACTATTTTTATTCACTTTGTCGGTGCTTGAGTTTGCGGTGTTGCCACTTTTCTAACTGTCTTTTGTTCTTTCAACAGGTTACGGAGTACCACGAGCTCATTGATAACCCCATGTCGCTGGAAGTAATAAGAAGTAAATTAGATTGTTCGCAACCGGACCACTACACCGATCTCAGGCAGATCATCTCAGACGTGCGACTAATTTTCAAAAATGCTTACATTTTTAATCCGGTGAGTTAGTTACGGTGCGATTTCAGATTAGGCTTCACACTCAAGAAGCCTGGCTTCTTGAGAATTTGAATGGTGTCCAGTAGCTGCTCATGTCAACAGCCTAGGAGATACCAATGTAAACAGTCGAGGGCTCTGCATAGTGCTGCCCTCCAGCGGTCGGTCAATGTACTCTCGCTCTTGTTGCTTTTCTTCTCGTTTGCGACTTTTAAGTTTACATTGGACTTGACAAATTTTAGCACAAACCGTTACAGAGAGGTCGGAATCGTCCTCTGGACCGGAAAAATCGAACGTTATAGGGAGGAAAACGTTACATAGAGGAACGTTAAAAAGAGATAGTAAATACATTGGTCTTATGGAAGTTATTGTTAGCCGGGATCAAACATTTTGAATGCGGTAGGGAGGGAAACGTTATAGGGAGGAACTTTATAGAGAGGTTTCACTGTATCTTCAATCAAAGTCATGTCAAAAAATCGACTTTGATATTACGTGATTTAGGTTGCATGCCATTTTATTTTTAGAAGGTTGTCTCTTTGGTAAAAAAAAAAAACCAAGTTTTTAAAACCGATTTTTTTGTGTTGTTTACAGAAAGACTCCCAGGTTTATAGTGACGCAAAGACTCTCGAAGAATTCTTCGATCATCTAATCGAAAAGTGGCTGCCCTCTTACGCGTACCTCGAGACATCCGCGTCGCATGCGAACGAAAACGGAGGAGTGAATGATGCGAACTGTGACGATGATGACTCTATCCCGCCTGCTAAGCGCTTTCGCCGGATTATATCGGAATGATATTACAGCACGGAGGGGCCGGTGTCCCCGACAAAACACTCTCCACCGTCACAGCCCCCTCCGCTGCTGAGTGAACCGCTACCGCCGCCGCAGCCCCCGCCTGTACAAGCGTTGTCGACCTTCCAACAACCGCCCTTACAACAACCTTCACCACAAGCACCTCCGTACATGGATCCTTTTGTATATTTGTGGCAACATCCCGTTTGAACGGGACAAGGAGTCTGCCAGAGAGAGCTTTGTGATTTCTGACGTCCGCGAGATATTGACCCGTGTCACAACACTCGATTACACTTTTGAGATGAAAAGTCGTGCGTTGCTTTCCAGTAATGGAGGAGCTGCTTGTCAGGGAAGGGTTGCCGACATGAATATCGATTGCGACTTTTGACCTCAACTGTCCAATCTTAAAAGACTGGCTGGAGAATCTCAGTGTATGGTTTCCTGCTGATTGAACCAACGGCTTTAGTAAGCTAACAGCGACGCTTTACCGATTCGTAGCGTCATTGCTGCTCCGAAAGGTTGCAGCGTCAGCAGATTTTGATATAGCATAAGCGCAAGTACAGCAAGCCAAAGGAGGGGATAACCAGAGAGCCATGAGGAACACCGAAGGTCATGGTGTTCTGGCCATCAGAGGCCAGAAGCGGGTGAATGTTCTGAGTACCAAGAGGCGAAGGGCGAAGTGACATGGAATCGTCATGGGCCAATATTGAACCAGAAGCATAAATTTATCTTACCTTTTCGTGAATTATTTATTGTTGTACAAAGTATACCTCAAGTATAAATTACTTGAAACGCTTAAAGGCCAGCGTATGAGGATCTCGGAGTTGTGTGCTGATTTGGACGGGGAACTTTTCGTTTCATATGTTGGAGTATTATAAGACTGTTGAGTGCTCTCCAGAGCATTACGCCTGCGGAGCGCTGCGACTGAAGAGTATACTTGTTGCGTACAAATATGCCTGCTTAGATATCTCTCCCTCGCGCGCGCCTGTTGAAAGAGAGAGAGGAACGCTTCTTTCGACATGTTGTTCTCTCTCATTTGGGAATCGGAGTATGTAGTGCTGTTCTTTTCTTACATACCGGTCTGTATACATATGTATAAATATAATGCTTATTATCTTAAAAAAACTTTCATATCAGGGGTTGAGGTTATGTGAGAGTATGTTTAGAAAATTGTATTGTGTCATATCGATCGGTTTTTGTTAAATATTTTTGTTGACCTCGATACCTGAGTGCATAAGAGCATTCGTCTTCTGAAACGACGCTGTGAGGGAATCAGTTATGAATAAGCGTTACGTAATCGGCTTTTCTCCGGAAAAATCACACTAGCGTAGATTGTCGTCGCGGACTACTGATGCCATTTGATGAACGAATCATTTTCTGCACCGAGGTATCAGTAATAAGGGGATACCTCAATTTTTTACAGTTGTTAGTATCATGTTACAATTTGCGTGGGGATCGTTACTTGTATGTACTTTTCTTAGGTACAAGCAAGGCCTGTAAAAATCATGTCAGCTGCGTAGAGTTTTGAGGTGGTGGTTGTGTTTAGCCGGAATAGCTTCAGTGCGCGTTTTAGTCAATATAAAATGTAAATAATGAATTAAGTTTTCATTTGATGGTTTTATTTCACTCATATTCGAGTGCGGAAATACTGCTTAAGGACCTCCAGAAAGTTAATATCAGTTGTTATAGCTGGCCCAATTTTTGCGTCCGAGACTGCTAAATTTGAATTTTTGCATATTACCTTGTAGAATCTTTTGTTCATGTACGTCCTGTTTGTGTATCACGTAATATTCTCGCGAATACACATTTTTTGAAGCGACAAATTTCATCGGATTCCCTGCATTGCATTCACTTTTATCCTAATGACAAGTGTTATAAAAATAAAAATTTGTAAAAGATGTTGAACCGTCATAGATGTTACTCCAACCGCCTCAGACAATTTCCACAATATCCTACGATCTATTTGAATTATGTGATGGACTAGTGTGTGGGAGGGAACGTGTGTAGGAAGTAAATTTGATAAAAATAAAAGAATATCACAGTCCCACTTTTTGGTTTAATAATCAAGCTCACGATCAGGCATTGTTTATAGTTATATTACGGTTTTTTTAAAAAAAAGGTCGCGAAATCGGTTTCTCTTTTTCTTTTCATATTTCGATGAAGCGTTAAATCAAATGGACAAAACCTTCAGTCTTCATGACGTCGCAAAAAAAATTGACACGTAGAGAAAACAAAAGGACCTCTGATTGATTTGTTGTTTTTTTTAACAATTACAGGAATAATCCTTAAATTTGGGACGAAAACATTGAAATGCTAAGTTTCGCAGGGCGACGAATGTTCGTCGCCGTATCAAACGTCTTGTCAGCTTGTACACGTCGTGAAATCAAGCTCTCATCTATCTCTTGCTTACCTGTCTTGAAACTTGTCTTCCTCGTGCATTATGTATTTAGGTGGGCTTCATTGAGGGAGGAAGATAAGTATTGAGCAACATAAAGTTCAGTTACGGGGATACTATGGATTTAAATTAGAAGACATTGGAAACCCTGTGAAGCCAAATCGCGTTTAGGGCAGTTTTACTTCGCTGGTCAGCACGTCAAAGTTGTTGGTTCATTTATTTGAAAAAAAAAAAAGTGGTGTGAAACCTTTCAAATAAAGAAAGAAAATTATAAAGCTCAATTCGCTTCTCTAGAAGTCCTCAGTGAACTAAAAGTGTAGTCCTCAGGTTTGCATAGCTCCATTCGCCCTTCTATTTTTATTTCAAGTGATATTGTTTGAACTCTTCAAATGGTTATCTGAGCACAGCTAAAAAAGCAAAGAAATGGGTTGACGGACTGTATACTATGTGGAACTACGATGTAGTTTCACATAGTTCATGCTACCGATGTAGTTTTCGAAACAAAATTTGTAGCCTACTATCTACAATGTAGGGTACCATTTCTGTCAAGTTTGTATAATATACAGTCTAAGTTCCTAGCTGTGGTATAATAAAGTTGATCCACTGCGTATTTAGTTCGTTATTTATTGCTTCACGTTACCATTCCTTTCGTTTTTCTTACAAGCCTTAAACAAGAAAACGTCATTGTGACCCCGTCTTCCCTCCGAAAAATTATCGTTTACAGATGATCCCCACCCAGTAGACGATTTTTCGGAATATTGTGTGCCGGTACTATTCAATTTAATTTTATCCCGCGTCTGCTCCAAGTACTGAACCTGCAAACTAAACGTGTATTGAAATGTAATTGATATCAAATAAATGCACGCAGCATTTTTTTTTCAAGGCAACGGTAGGCCAATGTGCCGCAATTCGAGTGTTACTCTTTACCCGCGGAGTCGAGCTCAGAAAGCAATGCTATCACGATAGCTTGCTCGCATTCTGTATTTTTTCTTTTTTCTATTTCTCCTTTTTTTTTATTTCCGCCGTCTTTGTGCACGTGTAAGATTCGTGACCAAGGCGGTAGAAATAAAAAAAAGTAGGAAAAGAAAAGAGGAAAAGAGAACGCGAGCAAGCTATCGTGGTAGCATTGCTGGTCTAGCACCAATCAACCAGAAGCCC
>Ga0058701_10002955_pt1 | contig 13204 bp, 9 predicted proteins | sample AgamicOrMae_FD_97039 | JGI IMG/M metagenome (GOLD analysis project Ga0058701, IMG submission 97039) | Agave microbial communities from Guanajuato, Mexico - Or.Ma.e | ecosystem: Host-associated > Plants > Phyllosphere > Phylloplane/Leaf | place: Guanajuato, Mexico | collected 2012-06-04
AAAAAAAAGGTTTTGTTATACCAACAAAGCCATTTGTTAAAATGTGGATAGCAAAAATATTTTGTTACAACAACAAAATGTTTAGTTCTATGAACAAAACGTTTGGTTGCTGCTGCAGCAAAATTTTTGGTTGAAGCAACAATAAATTAATTTGTTGTCCCTAATTTTGTTGCCGTAAAAAAACCATTTTTTCCCGTGATCTAATTAGCATAAACATTTCGGTGAGTGGCTGTTAAATTAACAAAATAAAGTTGAAAGCGTTGCTTGCAGCGCACCGGTTTATTAATCATAAGCCAATTGAGGCTCGTGATTCGATCGACGGTAGCATCAAGGAGGCCGAGTGGAAGATGTTTGAAGTAACGGCTGCTAAAAGAATTGACGTTTTCCAAGGTCTCCTCTTCCCCCTCGCGACAAAAAGTTTGGGTTTCCATTAAGGAAGTCAGTGGGAACGTGTGCCGAAAAGAATGCAATAACAATGTCAGACAAGATCGGCAGAGCGAACCATCAATAAGTGTTCAACGTGACAGAATGGAGCGAGGCGACGTGAAGACGCGTCATTCATTTATTGCATAACGCGTGAATCTAGGAGGCATAGGAAAATGGCGTCTCTAACCTAAAAAACGCCCTTCTTTGAAACCTTGTTAAGAACTCGTGTTTTCAAATGGGATAATTCTTAGGTTGTTGGGCGGGAATTCGGGTTAGCGAGGCAGGACGGAGTACATTTTCTCATGAAGGGATTTTAATACGTTGCTGGCTCTTGAGTTGCGGCATTATATGGAGTTATGAAAGCTGGGGCTATGTTAGGTCAGATTCGGTTAAGTCGAGCAAAGATAAACTTGACTACGTTAAAGTAAGTTACGTTAAGAGTACTCTAGGATACGTTAAAATAGGTTAGAGTATTCTAGGTAAAATTAGGTTGTGTATGAGAAATTCCGGTGGAAAAACCGCATCTCAGCAAAGTTTCTCGCCGTTAGACGATGCACAATAAATCTCATTTATCAGTTGGCGATCCTTAGACTTGGTGTTTTCAATTTGGAGCACTAATTAAGTTCGCCATTGGACTTCACATACTTTCGGGGAAATCGTAGAGTCGTACTAACTACGCTATCTCTTACCGACTAGATACCTTCCAATTCTAGCGAGCTAGGAGAAAACATCATTTGGATACCGATACGTTTAGAGAGGAATTAATTTGAATTCGATCATGTTTGTCTTTGTATCCCTCAGCCCACGCCGCCTCGGCGACTTCAACGCGAGATCGGGTTACAGAATTACGAATCCATTTCGAACTTCTTTCCATTCCCCTGGATAAATATATAAGCAAATTAATGGCACCACTTGTATAGGCTACACCTAAAAGACAGAGATTTACAAAACAGACGACAAATTGTTGCAATAGCGGTGACACCGCAAATTTCGTTTCCATGTTTATTCGGGAATCTCGCTCTTGCCTAACCATCTTACATTTCCAAAAACGTAAATTCAACGAAAAAATAAAGAAATAAAAGGAATAGTATGCAAAATCTACAAGCGGAACGAAACACTTGACTAAAAAAGGCACATTTTCAGGGTTTGAACCTCTTGATGTCCTTATTTAATCTCAATTTTCGGGGTAAAAATCGGCTGATGAAAACATCTCCCACATAACAAGAGTTCTTATGTAAAAAACGATCATTATTTGCGCAGAAACATCTTCACCAGACATACACGGTTATTTCCCTTCTCATTTCCTAACGGCACATCAGTTAATCAACGAAAATTATCTTACTTTTTAACACTTGTGCAGAGAAACGATATTCTAGGGTCGTTATTTCGACCGCCCTAAAGTCTGGCACGACCATGGACTATCTAGGCATCTAGAATGAAAACGAGCTAGCATTAAAACTTCAGCCGTGTCTACAAGTAGCTGATCTCATCAATTTTGCTTCTTTTGCGCCATCGGCTCCCCTCCCGTCACGACCACGACCATTATTCTTTTTTTTCTGTGTCTTTCCCTCGTTCCGACAAGTTGTTCGACACTTACGGTTCAAATAGGGAGTAACAACGTGATTACCATACACTGCTACATTTCACGTGCACTCACGGATGAGTCTAAGCAGAGGCGACAGACGGTTAAAATCAATTTCATACAATCCCACTTCATCCCGGACACGAAATGATTTTTTAAGGCGATGTACAGATTTCAAGGGCTCGAACGGGTAAAATATTAACTATTTTAACTAAATATTTACTTCACTTTTGTGGTTTTGAAATTAATTCAAGCCTCGCGTTAAGAGGTATCTCTTTGCTCGTTTGCACAAGTTCGTGTCACTCTTTATCAAAATTTGTCTTCCTAAAAAACTGTCTTCGATATTAAACGTGGCCTCAACAAACAGTGTAAAGAGCCAATACTAACAATTTTATAGCCCAATTTCGTGTAATGGGGAAGAATACGAATTTTTAAACACACTTTCATTCAAAAGAGCACAGAAAACAATGAAGAACTCCATAAACCGCACACCGATACAATCATCCGATCGCTAGAAAATAGAGGTTAAAGCCGCTAGTAACGTCACAACAAATACGAATTTGGTAGAGTTGCGTGATGTCACAGGCAAATCCACCGTCATTTTTTTTTAGCGATCGAATGATCGTATCGATGTGCAGTTTGTGGGGTTCTTCATTATTTTCTGTGCTCTATTTAATGCCACTGTTCTTAACAGTTTTCAAGGGTTCATATATTTTCCCATTAACCAGAAAGGGTGAGACAGTAAGCTCTTTTTAAGCCTTGTAAAAATATTCGAACCAAAATTTTAGGTTTGATTTTAGATCTTTTCTTCTGCTTAAACGGAGAATAAATTGTTTTGGGTCAAGCAGATTGAGGCACCTGTCGGCGGACCGTACCAAGGCGGCATAGCACCGGCTGTATGTGTCACTGATGATGCACCCTCGGCTACCATTTCCGGTACTTTGTTTTAACGGACGAATGTAATTAAGTTCCCCGTCCCTCTGTGCACGGATTTCGGCCACTGAGAACATCGGAGCCTACTCCCAACGCGGTGTGAACTGCGAATACCAACGGACCTAGGGAGCGTGCGTGACATATCGCTTCAGTTCGTCATCCTCGACCGGAAGCCGATTTTGTCCGAGAAGATCAGGAGGCGGTGCCGTCACCGATGTAGAACCAGGCACGAAAGCGCGCGTATTTTCAAAATTAGAATGTTGGTCAGCAGCGGCAAGTTTCTTTAGAGACTTAAACGCAGGACTTACGCATAGACAACAAGCTCGCGATACACTCACGAATCATAAAAGTCATGACCCTTGCTTCAATAAGAAATACATGGAAGCAGAGGTCATGCCTTTTGTGGGCCACTGTACTGCCACGGTAATAGCCAACGCAGAAGAAACGAAATTTTTAGCGAGATACGAAGTATTCACTACAATCATCGTTTTATTTTAGCGCAAAATGAGTCAGGCCCATATCTTGAGGTTTAGTCTACTGTTAGGTTTACGGATAAAATTAGGTTAAATAAGTGTTGGCTACGTTAGGGTACGCAAGGTACCAATTCATTTTATTTAACTGATCTCGAATCTACGCAAAATATTAACTTAATGCCATAAAAACTTTGCGTTACACCTGTATTTTCAGTAAAAGAGCGACTTCATTTTTCGTAAAATCAAAAACTTAATTTAAAAATAGCATAGCGCAAAATTTTTAAGGAATGTCTATTGACCCGACTGACGTATTTAAAGGTATTAGGTTAGGTTCCGTGCGTTAAAGTCACCCCCATTAAAGAACTTTAGGTTGGTTACGGGCGTTCAAGTCTCCCTATATTAATGCATGTTGAGTCAATAGCATCACCCAATTTTTTAACCTACAGTCTTTGCTATTACTTTCTTTTAGGCATTCATTGGATTTGTTGATCGTTTTTTAAACGAGACACACTCGTTGTAAGCGCTGTATTACCGTCGAGCCGAAGGTGGTGTACCTCCTGTGAGGGCTCGTATATAAACGTTTACGGGCCGTCTTTACACGGCATCCGATCCGTCTGAGCTTCTTGCAGCGATACGATTTGCTACCGTTTTCAGTTGTTTATGAGCGAGTGGCGCGACGCGGCGGCGGGACGCGGCGGCCGCCGTTGGCACTCGCCGCGTCTGGCGCCGCCTCCCGCCTCTTTATGTCTCCCATAATGACCGTTTAGAACAGACTGCATGCCATTCCTCGAGCCTCTCCTTTATTTTCTCCGAGACAAAATTAATTTTCAGGTACAAAACCACCTTACATTCCAGACAAAAACAACTATCTTTCCGATACCTAAAAAAAAAAACTATCGACATCGCACACTCATGAAAAGAGCACGCTTCGACAGAAACAGTGAAATTTCACTGATTATCCCGTGCCGACCGCACCCCGGGAAATTGTTCGCTCATTTACTGAAGGAAAAATAATTACTGGTCTAGGAAAGGTCCACAGCGTATTCAGAAAAACAATGGAGTCGGTTCGAAACCATATTAATGTTAACCCACTACTGCTCAGCGATGCCGTTCGGAAATAGAAAAATTCATTTTAGAGGGTCTTTTCAGTTCAGTACAGTCAAAATTTAAAAAAAAATCACCCCTCTGGAAACTTGAATTTTAATAATTTAGGCATTTTCCAAAGCTTGAAATTGCATATTTTAACGTAAAAAATCCTTCGAATTTCTCTTAAGCCAAATTTCACTCCAAATACTTTAGGCTGCTATGGGTTACTCGGAAGGGTGTTATGGTCATTATTTTCAGTGAGATTTAACTAACTTTCCTGTTTTGCGGCGAATCGGTGAAATTTCACTGATTTTGGCTAAGCGTGAGGGGACTTTTGAATTTAGCCCAACAAACGGAATGTAGGTAAATTGTAGCCTCTATCCCTAATAACGTTCTCCCAAATGTTGCAATGTGTGTTACCGGTTGCTAATAAATATGCTCTACAGGATTGTCATCTTTCAGTTACAAACCAGGAACGATTTCAGTGACCAACATACGGAAAAAAAACTGTTACCAACCTTGAAACTTCGCTGAACAAGTTGACTGATCGTACGGGCCGTCTGTCGCGAGGCCGCTGCTGGACTCGGGTGGGAGTCGATCCGGGAGGAGCCTTAGGCGTCGAACTTTGGAGGGCTTTTGGGGTCGACGTGTGCGCTGGGAGTCCCGGGGGGCCCGTCAGGTCCAGAAGGGGTCCAGCGGCGGCACCGAGAACCGCCAGCGCACCGAGGTCCCCGATTTCGTCCGGGCTCACTTCCTTGACGGCGACCTGGGGCCAAGATAATACCAGCTCAGGTTTGAAACGCTGTATCTCCAGATGCTTCAATGATTTACAAATCATAGAGAGCCTCACAGGGAGAGAGGCGTCAACTGCCATGTCACCCTCGCATGCCACCAATAGCGTTGCTGGTTTCATACATTCCACCAATCAGCGCACACCACAGGTTGTCGCCTTTCTCTTTATGACACTCTCTAACAAATCCCACAAAATTCATTTAATATTGGGAATATTTTAACTTTAAAACATTCTTAACGAATATTTTTTTACCAATGCTTTACTAGGTCAACGATCGGTCAATGATATGATGCCAGCAGTATAATCAAGGAGGAGCTAGCCACACTAAAAGAGACTTCTGTATACTGATTTCCTCTGGTAAGTTTTCACTGGCAATAATTGACTTCGCCGCGCTACCAAATACGAAGTCCTTGGCAGTGAAAAAACACGGCGAAATCCGAATCACCGCCGATTTACGGCACGCCATACTGAATGACACGTAATCGGCGAAATTCCGATACCGCGAATCACCCGTCGCGAATTAGAGGTCAAATAGGATGCAGGCACAAACAAAAGAAATTTCCACAGCAAAATCGACTAGAAACTTTCCTTGCCCAGCAAACAATGATCCTCTTTAATCTTATACGTTTCTTTCGACGAATTTACTACCTATCGAAAACAGATAAAAATCTTTCTTGAGGGAGACTGCCAGATCGCGCAATCTCGATTTACCCGAGTTTCCCGCCAAAATTAAACACCAAAGTAAAAACTAACCCCGCCTGTTTTAGGTAGTCCTAAACCTGTTTTGAACACGAAGGTGAAATGGGTAGAGAACGTAACTTGGTTATTTTTAACCTATCAACAACCATATCTATAAAAAGGTCTCGTCGAGAGCTCTCCGTTGATATGGTTATCCATACGGATATCTTTTAAAATAGACAAAGTATGTCACTTGGTTATTTTTGATAATAGACCGATCAACAACCATATCAATAAATAGGTCTCGTCGAGAGCTCTGCATTGATACGGTTATCCATACGAATATCTTTAAAATTAACAAAATTACGCTCTTTCCCTATATTACCTACATACCTAAAACACGGGTAAGTTTTTACTGCGTCGGAAAAAAAATATTAATGGCTGATTGTTAATAAATACGCAAAAAACGGCCGTTTCCGAGTAATCGCTAGCAATAATAAATGAGCATTAAAATAGCCACAAACATCAAAACACACTAATTCTTTCTGAGGTCGAATTTACTGTTGCTATCATTCGCAAGCGCAGCGCGGCGGCACCTACAGCCGCATGCCGCACCTGTGATTCAATATCCTAGGAATCAGCGCCGGTGCATCATGCCGCCTTGACTCCGAGATGCCGCAAGGCACTCTCTTATTGGTTGGGTTTTCGACCTCTGTATTCCACCGTGGTCCAACCTTTAATTACGTTACGAGGATAAATGATGTACAACCACAAAAGTTAGGTTATGGTCGGCTTTATTCCTCGCTCCGATTGGCTGTTGTCAAGCCTTCTGCCGTTTCTTTGGTATTACGCTGCCACAGCTGAGAAGTACGTGGCATAAGATTTTTGGCGCCAATTAAGTATTGTTAACTTAGATTAGGTTAAGTGCACTGTTCAGTAATTTGCTCCGCTACTTCGCCTGGCTTGGCGACGGACATTAGAACTCAAAAGAAGGAAAAATCAACTTTTTTATATAGAGGACGCAATGCTGATTGGATATATTTTAACTTGTTCAATTACGGGTAATAACTAGTAAGAAATACCAATTGCTTCTGCATCGGGCATTCATTCCACGAAGAAAGGTACTTCTACTGCTGCTAGGGTCCTGTTCAGTGTCCTATGGCTAAAACTGACGTAGAGAAAATAAACGTTTTCAAGATGTTCTATGTCAGAACAAAATATTACGAGTCTTAAATGCTAGTAGAATAAATAGGACGAAATATACCGCACAACGGTTTGGGAAGAAATTGCAGTAGACCAAGGTTTTTGGACGAATTGTCACCGAACCAAATTATAATTATTTTTAACATTTGTGTTTATATTTTGATAAACCATTTTAAACCTAACGAAATACTAAATTTAAAAACACGACACTTAAGTCTACAGTACAATACATAAAAAAAGAAAAAAGAACTCGATCGTGGTTTTATTTTTATTTTTGCGAGTTCCTCTGAAAATAAGAAAATAAAAGGAGAGACGAATGACCAAGGCATGCTCCCTTTAATAGCTTCGTTGTCCTAATAAATCTGCATATTTTATCAGGATTTGCTTTTTATACAAGACAAGAGCAAACTAGCCACGGCGCGGTGCGGCTCGCCATCGTCGTCCGCCGAGCCGACTTTATTGTGTCTTGATTTATTCCTTCTTTGCTTGTTCGCCTTTATTCCGCGCAGAATCGGAGATTTCCGTGAGCACGATCTCCTGTTTGTATAAGTCCACCTGCTTGCACTGGAGGACAATCCTTTCATAGTGACAAGCCAGTGTAACACCCAACGTGAGTCTTGCTCGTGGAAAGCCATGATATCAAAATTTATTAAGGATTTGGCAAACTCTTTTTAAGATGACATACCTTAATAGCGTATGATTGAAGTGTGAAAAAAATAGGGGCTTTTTTTAAGGAGACGGGCCTAAAAACAAGAATATACGTATGTGTAAAAATCTCTTTAGAGTAACTCAAAGACAGAATTTTTAATAGTACTCTTGATATTTTCAAAAATTGTGTCAAAATAACGCAATTTAAAAATCTTATAAATAAAAGTTCATTTTTGTTAAAAAAATTAAAAAAGGGATTTTTTTAAATCAAAACTTTTTTTCGTCCTGTGAGGACTTCACATTTTCTTGGATCAATAAAAGCTTTTCTTTTTTGGGCCACACAAAAGTAAAAGTTGTCACGATATCCTCCAAAATTGGCCTGCGGTGATTTTTAAGAAGCTAAAATGGGCATAAAATAGTATTTGGTGTTGGTGTAGTCTCCATTCACCAGATCTGAGTTTTTTAAAATAATTAATTTGAGTAGGTTCGTCAGGCATAATTTGGCTGTTTTTTTAACTATCCGCTTGAATGTGGGAGGCTCAAGTATCTGAACGACTGTGGATCTAAATAACTATGAAATTTATTTTTCACGAGCAATTTCAGTCATCTACATTTTTACTGATAGCGAGGGCTAGTTTTTAATTAAAATTTAAGGCGCAGGAGTGAAAGTTCATGTAAAAACGAAAAATGATACCGTTTTCAGAGGTAGCTACAATGCGGGTACTGCTTTTTACACAACTTCTGAGGTTTTCTGTACGATTGTGGCTACACATGAGAGTACAGTATTACATGAAGGCGTTGCAATAAGACAGACGTGAATGCGGAACATCAATAGAGAGAGAAAAAAAGTTCCTCTTCGACAGCGCAAAGACGAGCTTAGAACTTACCTCACTAGGTCCATTTTAATTTATGGTTGTCGACAAATCGGCAAATAATTCTTAAGATGATTGATGTTCTGTTTGACATCTTCCATATTTTAAACGAAGACTTAAACTGAAAGCAGCCTTATTTGCGTTTCCTGCTGCGCCCTCTTAATCTCTGATCTGCTTGCCTCTATCCTAACCTAACTTGAACAGTTACCTCATAAGGAGCAGTGTTCTTGACCATAACCAAACACCCTAACCACAAATACCCTCGTAAAAATAACTTTCTTTCAAGACACTCCTCAATTTACCGTAACTGAAGAACCTATCCTTAAACAGACTCATTTCAACAACCTCTCTTGCGAACTCAAGACGCTAAAGTACCATTAAACACCTACTCCTTGATACTTGTAAACCAGGACGTCTCCGTAAGACAGAAAACGCACTGGTCTTCATTGACCTTGTGCAAATTTATTTAAACGATACATTAAAAAACGCATTCTTAATTGACATATGGAAGATTTCCCACCCGCTTAAGTAAACCGCACCTTAGCACGCGATCAACTCTCAAAAGAACATTTCCCTTTCGTTGAAGTTTCCATAAAATCCGAATGCCCGTATTTTTGAATTCCTTACTACGCGTAGAAGTCCTTGCGCAGTAAACTTTAAGGGTTTGTGTTTCCTCCTTCTTATGTTTGACCTTTCGTCGCCTTTGCTACTACCCAAGGTAAACGGAACTTAACCTAACCTAAGTTAACCCACTGCCGCCTAGCGATGCCGTTCGGAAACAAAAAATATTTTAGAGGATTTTTTTAGTTCAGTTAAGTCAAAATTAAAAAAATACCACCACCTGAAATTCAATAATTTAGGCATTTTCCAATTTAATGGGGAAAATCCTTCGAATTTCTCTTAAGCCAAATTTTTCACTCCAAATACTTTGGACTGTTATGGGTTAACCCATCGTTAAGCCTGATGCCATCGGACGCAGCATCTTGTCGCCGAGAACAGACATCAAACTACGCGACAGCTGAGTGGAGCCATGCTGAACCCAGTCACAAGCCACTTAACGCGTTTGTGTCGTTAATCCTTATTCCGTGGATTGAATCAGGGTGGAACACAAAAGGTGGAATACGTCATTTTCCAAACTGAGTGTCAATGCGCGCTCCGGCGACGGTCGGAGATTTACAGTGGAATCTCGGTTATACGTCTGAGTCGGGTCTCAAAAATTTGGACGTAGAACTGAGAGGGACGCACGAGGGAAAATAATCTTCCGTATAACGTCATGTAAAGTATTCTGAACGAGATTATACCACTTGGACGTACAAACGAGTGGGACTTACAACTGAGAGACGTATAACTGAAACACTACTGTATTTTGAAAACTTACCACAGTGATTTCTTGTACTGTCTTTTGTTCGACGATTGCAGTTTCCTCTCTAGTTTCTCTGGAGACGGCTTCCTCACCCTCAGGGTGTGACCGAGGCGGCTGCTGGGGCACGGCGCGTCTTCTGGCGCGATCCTGGAAGAACGATCTAGGTGCCCGATGCTGCTGCGCTCCGGAAGGCCCTGTCAGCGGGAACGTCCGGTTGAGGGGGGAAGTATCGTCGGCCTCCTCCGAGCTCTGGGACCGGCAAAGACGGGCGTCGTCCGCCGACGCGCACCTCGCCAACGACGGGACGGGCTTCTGCTCCTCTGGGGATGCGGTCCCGCTGTTGCCGTTGTTGCTTCCCGACGACGACGTCGGCGAGGAGCCCTCCGAATCGGAGAACCCGGAGTCATGGCTTTTGTGGGAGGTTGACGGGGAGCTGGACGAGTCCCGGACCTCGGCGGCGGCGAGGGCGGGCAGCGGGGAGCCCAGGGCGGCCGCCGGGGAATTGTGGGCGACGTGAGGGGGCAGCGGTAGCGGGGAGCCCATGGGGCTGTCGGGGACCGGCCACCACATGCGGCTTGGCTGGCGCCGGAACTCTGCCATAGTCGATCTGCGACAACCAGAAAAAAAACCATGGTTAGCAACATTCACAACCCAAACACGATACATGCCTCTCACTCAATATCCATCATTTTTTTCCTAATACACAGTAAAAACAAAACCCCGTTTTGGGGAATGCTATACCTGTTTTGGGTATGAAACCAAAACGGGGGTGGTACGTATTTTGGTTATTTTTCAAGATAGGCCTATGTTCAGCCATATCTTTCAAAAGGTCTCGGCGAGAGCCTTCCATTGATATGGCTGAACATAGGTCTATGTTAAAAAAATGACCGAAATACGTTCTACCCCCATTTTAGTTTCATACCCAAAACAGGTATGGCATTCCCCAAAACGGGAGTTTTGTTTTTACTGTGATACAGCCATCGAAAAAGTAAACCTCGAATAGGCTAAAATGCGCGATTCCCGACACAATCGTTCTTAAAATCTACACAAAGTTCTCAAAATTGAAACGAAAAAAAAATTCTTTTAATATACAATTAACATATTGCTACCAAATTCAAAACATAACATAAACAATTGCTTCAAAACGTCCTGAATACAATAGGACATTTATCTTCAATTCGATTTAGCACACATTTCATAGGCTATACTAACTCCCCTCGCACAGTATTTATCAGAAGCATTGATTATACCATAATTGCAAAATCTGAATCAAATATAGAAAAATAATCAAAATTGTTCGTGAATGGTGATTGAGAATGCATTCCGTTACTGGACATTTTGTGAAAGTATGCGAGAATCTAGGCTGGAGAGTTTTGATAATCTTACACCAATAACAATGCAAGAAAAATCACAGTTTCAATCAAAACGAATATATAAACGATGTATATCGATCAAGTATCGCACACGGCGCTGGTCGGTCAGCCATAGCAAAAAAGCTTTCGGCTATTTGAAAATTCGCATCAAATCAGATTAAGACTGCTTGTTTAGGTGCAGACAACGGAACCAGGGCCCAGCCAAGCGTGAAACAGGTTTCACTTCAAAATCAGCTGTTCAACACTTCTTAGGAATCTCATAATTTAAATGAGTTGGCAGCTGAGCCTAGCGAGAGCGAGCGAGTAGCTCGCTAGAGCGCCGAGAGCCAGGAGCGGGAGTGGAGCACCTGTCAAGCTGATGTCCTAATCAAATGCGCCCATAGACTAAGAATCGTGCGGAAGTCCTCATGGCAAAGTAAGTTCTCCACACGAACATTTCTAAGTGACATACTGGGCATGTTTCATGCAGCAAAAAGATAACTCAGTCAGTGTTGGGGAAAAATGGTCCGGCATTTTTGATGTTACAGCAACTTGTGTCATCCGATAACTGTCCAAATAATTCCAGGAAAGTTTCCTTTTTAAAGATATATGCTGGTTATTTTCAAGGATATTTTCGTAAAAAAGATTTTGTTAACTTGAAAATGTTAGCTTAAGGTAAAGTTGAGGTTTTGATTTTACTTAAGTACACAATTAAGGATTAATTCGTGGACTAAATAAAAGTAACTTCAAAGAGTCGAGAGCAACGGTTTGGAATGATTGGCATCCTTGAAAATGCTTCCTCAAAAACCTAAATTTAAGGAATATAGCATTTAAGTATTACGATTGGGAAATACTGTTGAGTGAACACAATAACAAAATTTCAAGATTTCTATATTATAGTGGAACATTTGCTGGTTTAATTGCATTTAAAACAACAGTGCTGCCATTTTTTTCATTTTTTTATTTTATTTTTTTGTCTGTGTTTTTGAGTATGATATTCTAACTTTATGATTTTTTTTCTTATAGTGCTGGCAACATTGCGGGATTTGTTCCTTTTTTCAACGAAATTTTCATATATAATTAGCAAACGCGCAAAAAAAAATTCAAAAAGGCACTTGAGTTAAAAAGAGGTTGCGCCTCCAGCAAAATGAGACATGCTTATTTTTTAACAGGGATTTGGGCAAAGTTGCGGTTTTAAATTAGCGAGATTAGAGGAGAAAGCATTCCTTAAATGTCTAATAGACGATATTTTTTATTTTATACGGTTGGCATGACTGATTTCACTCTCGGCTTCCCCCTCCCCCACGACTAAAAGTGAATCATAATATGTGGTCAGTAGATTACCAGAAATTTTGGTAAAGCGTTTTTTCTTTTTTACCTCGTTGAGTCAAGCCAGAGACTAAATGATCATGCGGAAGTAGAGTGACTTTCATGGCCGGAAAGTGGAGGAACTTTCTCACATCACTGATTTGCGGTTTTTTAAGGAGCGGAACAGCAGTAATTGCCTTGTTTATACGGGCCGCTTTTAACTTTTGGGCGACGTCCAAGAATAAGGCACTTTCCTTAAATTTATTTCGTTAATCCTACAGTGCTATCCAATCCAATCGGGTTTTACCCAACACAATGCAAAAATATTTCGTCTTCGACGAAAAATTCTGCCTTATTTTGGGGGGTACCCCAGTAAAAATAATTGGCTCAGAACCGGCTCAGAACTGGCTGCCCGCCCTAAAACTGGCTCAGAACCGGCTGCCCATGGCTGCGCCATTTTTCATGGCTGGATTCGGGTGGCTGGGTA
>Ga0058701_10002956_pt1 | contig 13203 bp, 7 predicted proteins | sample AgamicOrMae_FD_97039 | JGI IMG/M metagenome (GOLD analysis project Ga0058701, IMG submission 97039) | Agave microbial communities from Guanajuato, Mexico - Or.Ma.e | ecosystem: Host-associated > Plants > Phyllosphere > Phylloplane/Leaf | place: Guanajuato, Mexico | collected 2012-06-04
AACGTAGCAACGCTAACCACTCGGCCACCGAGAAGACGTTCGTTTGCGGTGTTCGGAGGCGTACTTTAGTGACGAGGCCTCGGAGAAAGAAAGAAATAAAGAAAAATTCATCGCAACTGAGAATCGAACCCGCGTCGCGAGATTGACAGGCGGACACGCTAACCACTCAGCCACGACGCCTTGTTGACATCGTCTTGAAACCTACAGAACAAAACCTGTTTTTTTCAAGGATCGTTCCAAATCAACGACTTTTGAGGCCCGACAACCTTGCTTCCATGACTTTTGGGGACATTTAATGTTGCCTTGCTAAGGAAAGGGTTTCCGCAGGAGTCGATGTAAGATAAAGATATCCAGACAAACATTCGGTTACTTTGGTAAAGAAGGAGTATTTTTTGCGAGGGGGTGGCCCTTGCTCTTTGCGTCTTTGTTACATAGTGTAAGGCTTGGATCGATTAGGTCGATCAGGTATAGCTAGACAGGTTATGGCGTGATTAGGTTTGATATGGTTAGAGGAAATTTGCTTTAGGTATATTGGGTTTAATTTGGGTAGATTAGGTTGGGTTTGGGTAGATGAGGTTTGGCATGGGTAAGTTTGGTGTTGCTAAATTAGGTTTGATTCGTTCGGTAAGCTGATCGCTTTTCTTTTATTCATTTAATAAAAATGTTAAATTTTCATTTTCAATTTAAATTAAATTTAAGTTTAATAAATAAATTTTTTAATTAAATTTAATTTAAATTTAATTTAAAGATATTCAATGTTGCCGATAACTCATTAAAAAATCTAGCTTCTTGATCTGGCGCCTTAAAAATAATAAATTATAAATAAAAAATTTTCTGCGCTGAAATCAAAAAAGGTCGCGTTGTTTTCAACGACCTTAGCAGCATCCAATCAGGACCCTGAGCTCGGTTATTTGTTTGCAAGATTGGTCGAGATGAAGCCGTTTAGTGCCTGGGATCGCCCGATTATTGTTGCGTCGAATTAATTTGAAGCAACCAGAGTGTAATAAACCCGTAAGAGCGGTTCGGCTGGGCTCGGCTCGGCCCGAATGCGTGATGGGACCGGCCCAAATGTTAGCCCTCAGCCCCCCCCCCCCAGCTGAGTAAGCCGTGTATTATCGCAGAGTGCCTCCAATGCAATACGACCTGCTCGCTATGCGATACCGCTAAGAAGCTGCTCTGGGGAAAAGATAAAAAATGATGCTCAGGCGATGTAATTAAATCGGTCGCGTTTTAGGCTCGAAGAGATTTCCCGGAAACGCCGGATTTTGCGATGATCGCTAACCTAATATTTGGCGTCGAGAAAATCAGGAATTGATGGCGTCGTTTCATGCCGTTCTGTAAACACCATCCCCTCTCTTCTTAAAAAAAAAATCAAATTAAAGCTAACAGTAAGATAAATTTTACTATTTGAGGCCTGTATTGCCGTGAAATTGACATGTGAAGAAAAGGAGGGAATCAGCTGTAAAACACATGAAAATTGACGCGGAGTTGTAAAAAATGCGAATACGTTAAATCAAGCCTAGATTAGTTTATTTAGAAGCTTGCAATTCGCTGAAATTCAGATGTTGAAAAACAGCGAAAATTAGGTGTAAGAAAATGAAATACCAAAATCAAACAAGAATCCCGAATTTCGGAATTAGGAATGGGCTGAATTAAAAGTATTTAAAAAGCGTTGAATATTAGCTGTGAAAAATAAGCAAATTTAAACCAAACTCGTAATCCCGTTTGCGAATTAAATGGCCTGGAAGTGTGGTTGCATTCGCTTACAATGCGGTTAGAAATACGCTTATGATTTCATATTGTGGTTTTGATTGTTTTTGTCCCATAAAACAAGGATGTCAAGTGAGTTGGGCAGGACTTTATTCTGATGCTTTCAAGCACCGTTGCATAATACTGATGAATTTGACAATTTTTGCGTGAAGAATTGTCTGGATTTTCTGCTGATTCGCAGTCATGGTTTGCACTTCTAACAATAAGCGTTCAACCAAAGGTTCAAAATCTTTCCTGCATTAAAGCAGCTTTCCTATCACAAAAGATCCCTCAAAGTGAAGTTGTCATACCACGATTGGCTACACTGTGTATTTGGATAAGGTAACGAGAAGATTTGCCAAGGGGCTAGTCTGGGAGATGAAAGAAGTCCCCAGTTTATTATCCCGCTCTTTTTCTTCTTTGTTTTCCTTTTGAAATGTCGAGGCTAGTAACTTTGAGAGAAACAAGGGGATGCGCCTAGCTATTCCATCGGTACCAACCTTGCGGCAATAACAGTTTGCAACCCGAAAGAGTAGTTTCCACTTTCATACCGGTATATTTTTGTAACCATCACCTGTAAGCTACGTCTATTTGCCAGTTTTGCAAGCTAGGCATAAAGGAATATCAGTTAAGATGCAAATCCGGGATTCGCAATCGGAAAATTGCAGCCCAAAGCTCTTGTCCTAACAGCCACTTTTACGTATCAATAGTAAGCGTATTGGTAGTATTAGAAGGTGGCGGGATTAATTATACTCGTATTTCTACATTTAAGTATTTAACCCTTTTTTATCACAACAGGCTCTTTTTTAAACTTTGCAATTGTTGACTCAACAACAAAAGTAGGTCAACGAGAGTAGGTCAACGAGAGTAGGTCAACGAGAGTAGGTCAACGAGAGTAGGTCAACGAAAGTAGGTCAACGAGAGTAGGTCAAAGAGAGTAGGTCAACGAGAGTAGGTCAACGGGAGTCAGTCAACGAGAGTCGGTCGATGTCCGACGGCTGGGCGCGATTACCGTGGAACGACATGCGCAAGACATCAGAACTCATAAAAGAAAAGTGATAAAGAGCGGGAAGGTCTTTGCGCGGCGTGGATTTCGAGGATCTTGAGGCGGTCAAGCGGGCAGGGGGTGGGGGGTGGTTCGGGGCAGGGAAATAGGCCGGAAAGTGCTTCTCTCCGAAAATATAGCGATGATAAAACATCCATAAGGCGCTGCTCAAGCAGATTATTTGCGATCCTCCGTCTGCTGTCACCGGGGAAATTTTCATCGGAATGTTCTTTGCTTTCCTACTGTGCTCGGTGGTGTGAGTTCTTACTTCAGCCGTGCTTAAGCTGTGTCTTATGTAGGATTTCTTAGAGGTTTTCCTGGAAGTCTTTCAAACCAATAATTAAGTCTGTCCGAAAATTTAATGATTAATGATGGGTAAGGTAAGCTATAGGGCTGAACAAGAAGGCTAGCTTTGCAAAGTTGGGTTAACTTTGAAAGATTAAGGTAGATTTGAAAGGTTAGGAAAGTGTAACTTGTTTAGGTTCACAGTTAAACATTAGTTTTTTTTGGAAGTTTATGAAAATGAAATGGAGTTTCATAGTTCATTTCAGATATAAACCTACGTTTAGCCACATCATTGGAACGCTCTCGCCGAGAGGTTTCAATTGATATCACTGAACATTAGTCTACCATGAGAAATAACCAAAGTACACTATACCCCTGTTTTAGTTTCAATTTGGTTTTGCTGTTCTACGTCAGCTTAAGTTAGGGTATGTTCCATGTTTGGTGAGCACGATTCCCCGTATAAAAACGTCTGGTATTCAAATTAGGCCCTTCCATCAAGATATTGCCTAGCTTATTTTATAAACCAATTTTATGTTTCAATCTTGTGTACCTTTTAACATATCCGCCAATTTCTAAGCCCCAAATTCCCCTACGACAATTTATGCGAAATTTCGCGGCGGGTCAAGTGAAGTAGATGAGTTGCTGCTGATTTTGAAAGCGCGCGCCTCGGGGAGGACAGAAGCCATCAAACACAAATGCCCCCCTCCCCCCGCCTTACCTGCCCAAACATTGTTCGCAAACTGAGTACGAGATTACCTGTCTCTGCTGACAACAGATGCATTTAAGGTAGGGTCCCAGAATGTCCGGCAGCACGACCTGGTTGCCCCCATCCGGTGCCCCCCCCCCCGGCCCCGTCGACGGCGGGGGCAAGGTCCTGGGTTCAAGCCCTGAATGACCATGCGCACTTGATTTATGACTTCATTAAAAGCGGTACTTAAGCCCAATTGCATATTGGTTCCTGCCAGCGCCTGTCTTTGTTTACTACCTGATTACCGAGCCCAGCGCTGATTTATACGGTCACTGATTAACGGTCTTAGCGACAATAAATTTCCTGCTAGTAGACCGTTTTACGTATTGTAAACTTGAAAGGCGGAATTTAACACACGTCTTGCATCCTGCCGTTTGTTTTTGCCTACCTTTGAAACACAGAGCGAAGGTCTTAAACAGTAAAAACGAAACACTTATTAAGTTCTTACGGGGGGCAGTCGATAGCGCCAAAAACCACAAGCGCCAACGCCGCAAGCACAAGTCCGTAACCGCCAAACGAGAAATGTCGCAAACGCCAAAGTTCCTATAGGTAAGGTTAGGTCAAGTTAGGTTAAGTTAGGTTAGGATAAGTTAGGTTAGGTAAGGTTAGAATTGCGGTTAAGAATTTTGGCGTTTGCGACTTTTCTCATTTGGCGGTTACGGATTGGCGCTTGCGGCGTTGGCGCTTGTGGTTTTTGGCGCTTATGACAGCTACCCGTTCTTATCTGTTTTGAGTGCGGAAATAAAACGAGGGTAGTTCGTATTTCGCTGTTTTCCGGATCCTAAATTCAGGATCATCGATAGATAGGTCTAGCTCTCGCCGAGAACTTATGAATTGGCTGAAAATTGGTCCACCTTGAAAAATTACTACCCGTTTTATTTTCACATACAAACGAGGTAAACTTCTTCAAACAGTGTTGTTTTAGCTGCGTTTGTCCTATGTACCGTTCGAAAGCAGGTAGCAGAATCGCCCTGATTTCGCGTATCAAATGGGGCCGTTCCTTAGGGGTCGTCTCGCATATCTTCTTAGAGGAGCACAAACTTTTTATTTGGACCAATCAGCGTGGCAGTAATTCCCGCACAAGCAGATGAATTATTCAAAAAGAGAAAACACATGCACAGGCCGCATTGGCTCCTAATCGTATTACGCGGTTTTGCCGGCGGAAGTGGCGAAATTTCCCCAACGTGCGACAGTCGAGTCTGCCGTGAGAGGCGGCGCGCCGCTGGATGCCTCGTAAAACGAGACGAAAGGCTTGCATTTAAATTGAATTCCCTGCCCCTGGAAATCAGATTGTTGCCACAATCCTGTTCATTTGGTACCTATCGACGACACGAAAGGGTTCCAGCTTAAAAATTTACGGCGATCCAGAGACGACACTCACCGCATTTGTCTCCATGTTCTAGCAGTTTAATCCCAAAGGAGATCTGCGCCCAGAAACTGGTTTGAAAGGTGGAACTCTTCACCTTTCGTGTCTCAACTTTCGTCGTGAAGCCGAACAGAGCGAGACGTTACGTTAATCGAGAAAAGTGTATTTCAAAATCTATTCGGAAATCAATAGTCAAGGATTGTATACTCATGGTGTTGACTGTACGAACTTTGTATGCAGGTCGCTTAAGTTCCGCTGAGTTTAGCTAATTGATTGTTCATCCGTGTTGACCGAGATTCCTTGTGGCACTTTTTTTTCCGGAGGACCTTGGAATGATTCGGCGGTCGTTTATAACATTCCGGACGTTGGAACTTTCGGAGATTTCCAATGATGGATGTTTGGAAACGATTTTTTGGAAAGTTGGAGGACGTGGACATGTGATTGCTTTGGAAGGAGGACTGGAGTAAGTGTGACTGCGAGAAAGAGTCGCTTCGTGGTAGGAGTAGAAATTGCGACAGAAAAAAAAGAAAAAAAAGGCAGGAAAACTTAGCTTGGTCCATTTCATGTTTGTTGCTCCTGGGGAAACAACCTAAAAAAGGCAATGAAATAAGAGCTGCTGGACGGACCGAGCTGTTAGTTGGTTCCAGGAAATCGGGTTTTGCTTACAGTTGCGGGCAACTTTGAGTTTCGGCCCTTATATTTTCCCTTTGAAGTCACTTATTGGTCAAGATTTTATCAAGAGCTCTTTAAAAATTGAGCTTCGTACTCTCTTTGGATTCCTTCTTTGTTCGGATTTTCTCCTGTTGTTGATCATTCCTGCACGAATTTCGTTTTGTTCGAGATTCCATTTCCGTGTAGATTCCATTTTCGTGGAGATATTCCATTTCCGTGTAGATTCCATTTTGTGGAGATTCCATTTTGTGGAGATTCCATCTTTGTAGAGATTCCATTTTTGTGGAGATTCCATTTTTGTGGAGATTCCATCTTTGTGGAGATTTCATTTTTGTGGAGATTCCATCTTTGTGGAGAATCCATTTTTGTGGAGAATCCATTTTTGTGGAGAATCCATTTTTGTGGAGATTCCATTTTTGTGGAGATTCCATTTTCGTGGAGATTCCATTTCCGTCGTAATTGCATTTCTGTGGAGACTCTGTTTCTGTCCAGATTCTCTCATCCAGATTCCACCCGTGTCTATGTACCGTCCCAATTCATATTTCCTCTGTCCAGGTGATGTAACTAACTACAGCTGCGCCTGACGAGTTTTGCAAGCAAGCTCAAAAGATACCTCATCTTTAGTTAACCTCACTGAATGCAACCTAAGCCATCCTATCAAAAGTCAACTCAATCCGTGTGAATATGAACCAAACTTCAGCTTCTAACTCAAGTTTAAAAGCGACTGTATCTCATAACAAACCGGCAGCTGCGACGGAATTCTTCCCGACTTACCTGACCGTGGCAGGAATGACGAAAGTGCGTCGTCATAATCAACCATTCATATCGGCTTTCGCCTGCATGCTGCCTGAAACAGCGTCGATAGAGTTGATTAATCCGGAAGGAGTTGTGGGTGGCGAAGAGCTGTTGCAGCGGTGGTTATGCCTTGCTGCAAACCCACTGCATTGTCGTTGCTACCTCATTGCATCTGGCTTGTGCAAATCGCAGCCTGCATTCTCGGCCGTCATAACAGATATGCCACATGTTCGGCCTTTCATTACTCCAGCCCAGAGAGGCAGCACTCATTATTTAAATACAGATTTGGAGTTGAGACTTTGGTGTTGAAAATATCGATTACACCCAAGATGTTTATAAGAAAGCAGCGTTTTCATTTACAGTGAAAAGGTATAGGGATATTGTTTGGATTCTGAACCATTGTACAAATCTGCATTCCTTCGCTGGCTGTTTTAACTTTTGTTTTCTTTAGTAGCCGACACTGCAATTGTGGTGCCTGCTGAGGGGGGGGGGAGCTTCCGGGAAGCGCGTCCAAGTCCCCCCCCCCACAATCATTATTTGGGTGGGTCACCACTTCAGTTACGGAAATCAGCAGCCGGAGCCTTGCTAGCACCCCCCACCATTCTTCCTCACCATCACCCCCCTCCACTATACCCCCTCTACTCCCCCCACCACTCTCCCCAATCCGTTATCTTGTCTTCAGTCGCTTTCAAAAAACCTTTACAAAATAGCCTCAATAAGAAACGCTTCATTGTTGCTGAGACTCCGTTTCATCAACTGCCTTTTGTTAAATGAAGGACTAACGCGTCAGCACTTAGCGACGAATTTGGCGCGAACCTCGAAGCGCCAAGCAGCGCCACTTCGTCAAATGGTAATTTCCAAGAAGTGGGTTTTCTCGTATTGACTTCGAAGCGATTCCCGCAATCACTGATAAGAGGGCTTCCACTTCCTCACGTTTTTTGAAATTTGAGCTGATTTTTGGTCGACGGATCGGGCAATGTGCATCGGTTCCAACTTTTTTTAGGGTCCCTCAATCAGATCCAATCTTTGAAAGCCATAGATTCAGAAAAAAATTCCGGCCAAAAAATTAAAAAAAAAACAATCCCTTGCTTTTTTAAAAAGTTTGAGCCAAAAAGTTTTTGATGAATTTTTAAGGTTGAATTGTTGGAATGGTTTGAGGGGAACCAAAAGTGACATTTACCATCGTCCATTGCTCATTTCATCGATTTATCGCATCAAAAAGTGGAATACAAAATGTATTCGCCTTTCCCTCCAACCTCCCGACCGCAAATTGCCCCCTTTCAGGTCCGTTTAAAATCGACAAAGTGAGCAACTTACATCGGTTTTAGTTTTTTTTTTTAGTTTCCCTCAATCAGATTAAATCGTCTAAAAATAAAGACCCCATAAAAAAAAAATGGGGTAAGAAATTGAAAAAACCCGTGGTCTCTTCAAATTTTTAGTCGATATTTTGTTGATTTTTTTTTCGTTTGATGGTTTAAAATCTTTTAAGGAAAACTGAATTGTTTTTACAATCAGTTGTTGCCCGCTCAGTTCACATATTTTTATCTTCTTCGAATGTAAAGATTACAGTAAATCATAGGCCTATTTTAGGAGTATGAAGTTAAGAGCTCGAGCAATTAAAACTCAGCTTGTGTCAGCTCTTGAAACAGAGGTCAAGTGGGCTCTGGAACAGCTGTGGCTAAATTAATGTTTCGGTAAACAATTTTTGTCGTGGCTAGACGGGCCGTTTGGGACTGACCCTTTCGCCCCTAACTTACGTTCGGAAGGAGGGAGAGAGGTGAGGGACGAAGTGTCGAACCTTTGATCGAATTTTAGGCTTTTCCTTCGGATCATTAGATTTGACGAGGGCTGATAAAAGTTTGAAATTAGTGGCGCGAGTTTTAAAACGAAGGGGGCCCAAATCCCTTAATCTAATTCACTCGAATTGCTATCGGCTTACTGATCCGGAAAGAGCCGAAAAATAGATTACCTTTCGGTTTGCCAACAAATATCGCCAACCTTGTCTTGCTGGATTCTCACCTCGTCAGACTTACGGAGCGGCGACTTTCAGTACCGGCTCTCTGTCCATTTCAGATGTTGCTTGTTACGTGTTGTTTAGATGTTGTTTCTTAAAATTACGAAGGATCTCTTGCGACTATATGTTGAGCTCAATAATTCAACGAGCCAGGGTGGAAACAGACGAATCACAAAATGTAACCTTTGAATACTTTGTATGCAGAAAAAAGGCCAGTTCTATTCGCACGCCTATGGCAATACAAGGGAATCTTGAACGCACGGAATCCAAAGTAATGCATTAGAATTAGGAGGTGACTGACCGCACGGAAACCAACCTAATACATTTTAAATGGGGCAGCGTGTAAATAGTAAAAAAAATCCTGAAGAAATGTTTGAATTAGCCCACTACCGCCCAGCGGTGCCGTTCGGAAACAAAATTTTATTTTAGAGGATATTTTTAGTTCAGTATTATCACACTTTAAAAATATCACCTCTCTGGAAACCTGTCATTTAATCATTTAGGCATTTTACAAAGCATGAAATTGCGTAATTTAATGAGAAAAATCCATCGTATTTCTCTTAAGGTTGATTTTACTCCAAATACCTTGGGCTTTTATGGGTTAAGGGAAAATTTCCTCCGAATATTTAATGTCAGTGTTGAACAGAGAGCGCGACTTGGCTTGCCGATACGTGTTCATAATTTTGCCATGTGTATACGCAATCTTCTAAAACGGTTCGGACGTAATGTGAATGTTTTATTGTGAGCGGATTACATTGTAGTGATGGCCGCGGCGGCGGTGCGCCGTAATAGCTGGAATCCAATATCAAGTTAATGCGGCGCAACTGAGCTGCGCCACGCCGCGCAAAGCCCGTCTTGAGCTTAACCTTTTCTTATTAGCGTGGCGCGCAAGAAAATTTACCGCTGACGCAAAATGAACATTGGGTCGTCGCATCAGCTCGGCGAGGCGACGCAAGGCGAGACGATGAATTATCACCGGTCAACACAGAATTTTGCTCACTCATCGGGGAGTTTAGAACGGACCTTTGCTGCAGGTATACAAAGCTGCGGAAGGGATCCGGAAGTAAAAACCATGGGTAGCTGTCATAGGCGCTAAAAACCACAAGCGCCAACGCCCCAAGCGCCAATCCGTAACCGCCAAACGAGAAAAGTCGCAAACGCCAAAGGTCTTAACCGCAATACTAACCTTACCTAACCTAACTAAACCTAACCTAACCTCACTTAACCTTACCTAACTTAACTTAACCTAACTTAACCTAACCTATACGAACTTTAGCATTTGCGACTTTCCTCATTTGGCGGTTACGGACTGGCGCTTGGCGTTGGCGCTAGTGGCTTTTGGCGCTATCGAATGCCCCCAAAAATCATTTTGCTATCTAATCTAAAGCAAGTACGTAATTTCTCGGCGGGTTGCTGCATTGTAACCAAAAAAGGAGGAGCAAGTTTCTGATACTGGAGGGGTTAAAATTATTGTTGATCCCCGAGCGAAGCACGATGTTATGACGATGAATACGGCAATTTTGCGAAATTATGAAAGCCATTGCGGAAATGCCTCCGATGGCGCCCATTAGAATATTGTTGACTTGCGAAATGGAGATTGCAAAGCGCTATAATTTCTTAAAGCGCGTTTAAGCGTTTTTTCTTTTCGTTTTTAGCCAAGGTTTACGATTTAGTCCGCGTCGTAGGAAATGAATTTATCCGGGCCGAAAGTAAAACAGGAGTATTGGCGAGGTCGAATGAATTATGGCAGATAATGATAGGAGGGAAGACAATGATGAGAATATGAATGGATGATGGCTTTTGGAATGAAGATGTTGCGAAGGATGCCTATGAGGAATCTAGGCTTTGACGAATGGGGCACGCATGAATGATGGGGCTGGGAGGTGGTGATACGAGAATTCAAGCTATCAAATGGGACATAAATGCCGAAAATACTTCGCATTTCTAACCTTCCTTCCCTGTAAAGAACCAGGAAGGGCATATAAAATGACGAAACACCGTGATTTCCGAGTAATTTATTCATGTGAATAATAATCTTAATCAAAGAATAAAGTGTTTTAAATCTTTCGATTGTTTGCGAAAGCGATGAAGTGGTGCTGATTTACCTTCTAAAGCGTTTGCTTATTGACAGTGAATTTCGCCAATCGCCATCGATTACTCCCTTCCGACTGCAAATAACGCAACGCACTATTCGCACGCGTCTGTCAAGCCCCAATGAAGAGGGCTGAGTGCGATAACGCCCGTTCGATGGCGCAAAGGTTTATAACGATTTCCCTGAAATTTACCGCTGAAAGGGATCTTCGATCAGCGTGCTTTTGGGAATCGCGAAAAAAAGCAAGGGAAATATTGGAAAATTTTCGAGATTGCTCTTTTTGACCTTTTAAAACGATTTGAATTCTTGAGGGTTTATGAATTATTTTTAGCATAGAAAATTAAATAAGTTAAAAATTCTTACAGTTTTCAAGCAAACCAAACAACAAAATCCGTATCCATAAAGTTCACCAAACAGACAACATTAAAAATAACTTAATTCTTACAAATACCCTGCTAAACAATTTTTTTTAACTCCATGCTCAAGTACGTTGTGATTAATCGCAAACAATATTTGAAGACAATTTAGGAGGAAGGCATTTGCTAAAAAAAACGTTATTGAAAAAAGATTTGACACTTTCGCTGTCATATGAGCTATTCCCGCGTAATGTTGTATCATAGCGTATAATAAATTGTCATATCTGTTTGTTTGTTTTTCGGATTCCTGACACCAAGTGAAAGTGAACGCTTCTTGATTTATTGATTATGGGAACTATTAAGTAAAGTGCAAAAAATCCGCTTCAGAATTTATCATTGGCATCTCAACTTTGACTTTTGACTCACAAATGATAGCTAGAAATACGTGCAAGTGACAAAGTATTTGTTTTCATGGCAGATAGTCGGCCGTTCAATATCGCATTTACAACCATGTTTTTCCTTTGTGATTTACTCATGGCCACTGCCGCGATGTAGAGATTTGGCAACATAGCTTTTTTTAGATAGGTCAGAGATAGGGATATGACCCAGACCCAAAGCGATGTTTATTTGACTAAAACAGCGATTATTCCTAACAACCCTGTGTATTTAAGGTATATTTTGCCTGAAGGGTACACATTAGAGCCATTGCTCCGAAAAGCCACTTCTTTCTCGGTTAAAACGCTGTCTTTCTCCTTTATTTTTAAAGCATATCTCCGAAACGGTGTTAGGGTTCTCGGAAAAGGGGATTGGGTACGGGGAATTCTCCATGTTTTTCTCTCTTTTTTTTGGTCAGTTTTTTTCACGCGTTTCCTATTAAATAGCGCTGTTCTTTGTAGCCGTTTCGCTCATTACGCGTTTTGAAGTAAAGTTTTATTTCCGGTTTAAGAAGTTGTCGACTCGGTTCAACCTTGGTCTCCTGAACTTCAATCGTGCCTGTCTCGAAGATGATTTTAAAAGGGTGGCTTGAGGAATTCTCGCTCGTAATGTATCTGGCAACTTTTGAAGAACTTTTGCTTTCGAATAACTCTGTTGCGTCGTAAAAAAGTTGAAAGGAAGTGTTATTGTTTCTTTTTACCGCTCGCTCTTCCCCGAATTCCGAAGTTTAATTCGACGATGAATGTATTGAAATTGAGGGAATACCATCATTCCTGCAACTGCTTTTTATATGAAAATATTCTCAACCTCCGAAAACTTCTTTAAAAAAAATGCTTGCTAGAGATAAGCGTTCCTTATGAACTGCAGTCAATTGTAAAGGCATTTAGCTCATGCATAAACACATTTTTTTAGATCAAAGTAGACTTAAAGCCCTTAAAATTTTATTGAAATTTTCTTTTAAATATTGTTTCACTTGGGTTTGTTCAAATCGTTCCTGCAAATCTGACTCTGTAGACTGCGCTATTTAGGGTAGTGCTGCGTTAAAGGGTACTACTAAACCCCAACCAGGGAAGGTGTTGCACTCGTTGGTTTCGGGGGTATGCTCAGAATACGTCCCTCTCATTTTGAGTGACGAAAACTGCCATGCGAATGTAACGCGGTAGCCTGTCAGTAAGATATTGAGGTAGGCAACCGCAGGACACCTATGTTAAGAGGGTTGCATCCAATCTTTCGCAGGGGCTCCCAAGTCATTCGGTATGACGATGTTCTTTTTTTTCTTCTTCTTTTTTCCTATGTATCAAACTGAAACGCCGACTTGATCAGTTAACTCGTACTCTGAAATACTTCTCTCTTCACCGCAATTCAAACACTGCCATTTGTTTTGGAAATTTCCCAACAGTTTTTCGAAAAGGATAAAGTAACAAGTGTGTAAGTCCTACTTAAACTCGACTATTTTTTTTAAAAATTATTATTATGTACTGAATTCAGTTGTAATTTATTATCTTACTCTGGATATTTCTCAGTAAAAGTGTGGCCTCTGGCAAAGTAATGGAGTTGATCTTAACGTCGTGGGTTTTAATAACGTTAAATAGGTCTTCACCAGTGTTCCTCGCCTTTCCTTTTCTAAATCATGAAAATTCATGGAA
>Ga0058701_10002957_pt1 | contig 13202 bp, 4 predicted proteins | sample AgamicOrMae_FD_97039 | JGI IMG/M metagenome (GOLD analysis project Ga0058701, IMG submission 97039) | Agave microbial communities from Guanajuato, Mexico - Or.Ma.e | ecosystem: Host-associated > Plants > Phyllosphere > Phylloplane/Leaf | place: Guanajuato, Mexico | collected 2012-06-04
AGTTTTTTTTTTCTCATTTAAATCAATTTTAAGTACGACATTTTTTCATGGGCGTAATATTTTAAAGAGTTCTTGTTAAAATTCTCTTGATCTCTTCGTCGTTGTTTGAAACGTAATGCATCATTATCAAGTGGTTCCGTTGGTAACAAATCGTTACGCCAAAGATATTTTTTCGTAATTTTTAAAATGTTAATTTTTTTATTCTCAAAGCCTTTGAATTGAAATTTTTTCAACGCTTTGAACAGCATTTTCGCGCGGTTTGTTTTATTATAAAAGTTGCTGCCAAAAGATAACATCCTAGCCTTATAAGAAAATAAACATTACAGCCTTACTCTGAGGAGTGAAACTTTAACAGGCCCAAAAAGCGAACGCAAACTGTTACACTCAAAACAGAAAGTCAGAAATTAATAATTTGTTGCGATTTTAATATTTGAGGAATGTAGGTCAAAAGATGCCCCATTAGGCATCGCGCCATTTACCCACTACCCTCATTATTCAGACTCCGCGCCACCAGCCAAAAGCGCAGTGCCCCCTCAAATTTATTCCGAAGATAAACACGCCACTTACACACGACTTAAACAAAACTTAAAATGACAAAAGAATGTTAATTAATACAAACATCCCTTGGTGGGCACGCGCTCAGTAGCACGAGGCGAGCAGGGATGTGTGGCCACGCATTGACCACCAGTATATACGCACAAAAAAGTGTACTGCATAATACATGAGTCAAATTTTACATAAGTGAGCATTACATTCCTCGGGGGTTAATCTGATTAGCACGTGTACCTAATTATTATTTTTTTCGTGACGAGATTCATTGAGTAATTTCCCCTGAAAAATATAAATGTACCTGCCTTATTGTTTAATAGCTCGTTTTCTTTTGCAATAGTTTTTTTTCTGTAATAATGGCCAGCAGTCACTTTAGAATTTCGGTCCTTACTTTTGTACACTTTCACAATGAAGTCATATGGTTGAATTTCAAATCGATGAGTTGATACAAGATGCGAATAATGGTAAAATAGGCTGAGTAACTTCCGATGTTTGGATTTTTTTGGGACTTTGATCTCGCCTATAATTACATTGGTTAACCTTGCTTAGCTTGGTTTGACTTAGGCTAGCTTATAACTTCATCCGAATCAAATCAATTTTATAAGATGATTATCCGTCACAAACTTAAATGAAATAATAGTAGGTCTACTCTATGGACACGAAATATGTAAAGATAAATGTCAGATGAAGTACGTTGGTAAATGTGAGTCATCGGTTCGGTCCGCCAATATGTCTGGGCGAATGAGAGTGGAAGGGTTGCTATTTTCGGTTGCACCAACGGCTTTCGAGTTGGTCGCTGGTTTCGTCTTCCGTTGACAAAACTTTTCGATATTTAAGAAACCCCCGAATTACCATAAGTCGGTTGGAACGGGTTGCCCCGAAGGAAATCCGCGCAAAATCACTTTGTGCAGAAACAAACCCCAGAGATAATGTATGCGCGCCAGACACAAGAGGGGATCAAAGATCGCCTAGAAGATGTTGGAGTTGTGATGACTTCCGCCAAAAAAATCATCGACTTGGGCCTGCTGATCAGAGGCAACGGTTGCGACAAACCAGCCCTGATTCGTTCGGTCTCAACTAGCAGGTTTAAAACGCGGAACAGGAAGGGGTAAGCTCGTTACCAGGTAAAAAAAATGCCGGTATTCAAATGAGAAAAAAGTCCCCACAGATAGCTAGGCGGCAAGGCGATGTGGTCCATCTCCCTCCTATGCATATGTTGCATCTCTGTTGTCCTTTTTTGCTACTAATGTGAAAAGATCGCGGATGACAGTGGTCCAGTGATCTCACCCCTTTACCTGCCTCACAGCGTCTGTGAGAAGCGAGAGCGGTGTGGACTCCTCGGGGGAGCAGGTAGTTCGGTTCCTTTTGTTTATCCTCCAGATAGGGTGGATCTTCGCAGCGCATTTTTGCAAACTCGTCTGCATATCGTGGGACTCGGTTTGCAAATGATCTGAGGATGGCATCTGAGGATGGCACCGAAGGATAGGATGAGCCTAATAATAGGTCTCGAGGCGGGCCGCGGCCGGAAAAGGAAGAAGGGGTGAAGGATATGTCACCGCTCGCTGGGAACCCCGGCGCAGCCTTCAATACCTGCCGCACTCATCTCCCAACCTGCGCTCTCGCGAGAACAGGCGAGGCGAGGAGGTGAGCATATTCAAAATAGGTGCATCTTCCGCCTAACCCTTCCTGGTTTTTTAATGGGCTCGCGACCCCACGGGCCGTTTTTTTCTCTATTCTTCTCATGGGGGTTTCCGTGCATATCATTATGAGAGGATGGGCCTCTGGGTGACTGGTTCTAATAAGGGTTTGCTATGGGAAAACAGGGTGCCGATGCTGGCCCTCAGCGACTGTGGGAATGCGATTTGAATATTGATTTAGGTTTTGCATGCTTGGCCGTGTTGATTGTAACGATTTTTTTCTTACGGAAGAAGGGGTAAGCTTCAAGCGCGGAATCTGCATAGGCCACCATTGGACCAGATCACTTGGCCCAGCATCTTCTTCTTGATTGGAGGACAGCACCGTTGGAATTCTCGGGGTCATCCTTCATCGATAACCGTTGAACTTTCTTTCTTTCAGTCGCGATTTTGGCCGTTACTTATTTTTATCAATCGACTGTAGTGAAATCCTCTCGGACGTTATGATCACTTCCCTATTAATCACTCCTAACACAAAACCGCCAAACTACCGCTGCTACGAGGAACGCCCGCGCCAAATTTTGTCGCCAATTAATATTTGAACAATTCCCTGAAAAAAAAGAACGTCTTATTACACAAACCTATTTCATTTCTAAACATGATTTTTTAACTATAAATTAAGAACTTTCTGTAAAATTTTGATTTTTTAAATGCGCAGTTTACAAAAATTATTGCATCTCACAAGCTAATTTCAAAACTAGTCCTCAACTAATTCCTTTTAAAATCTGCGTTTTTTTATTTATTTTTAAAAATCATGATTCATACCAAAAAAATTAACTTTTTATTTTAAGGCAAAGAAATATTTTTTTTAAAAAGCGCTAAAAATTGCAAAGTGGAAATTTGAAGGACCTGCAATTTTTCAGTAAGATCAAATTCTATCGAGCTTTCCTCGGTAGTACACGGTCGTTCGAAGAGAGACCGGACAGAAATTTCCATTCATCCCCGTCCTCCAAACCAAGAACCGTTTTAATACCGCCCCACTAATTGTAATTATTATTCGAATTGATGAATGACCGGCGTTTGGCGCGTGGCACAATTTTGACAATTTACTCTTTTTTATTGTCTGATTTTAGTAGAGAGGCGCCGACCGGGTTTTATGGCGGGCCGTAAAGTCCGCGCGCCCGAGGAGCCGAGCCGACCGAGCCGAGCCGGGCCACGCGCAGCTGCTGTAATTAGCCGCATACGAGGCACATTTGCCAGATTTTTTCTTGCGGGAAATCTCGGCGTTGTTTATGTTTTACTCAATAGGTAATTGACATGTAGTTGAGATTAGAGAGTTATGGAGGTATGACACTGCGTTGGAGTCTGCGCTTAACAAATGGAGTCTCTCGCGCCGCGATGGACGAGCCCGCGGTCATTTCGCGAATTGATGTTTTCAAATAGGCGTGCTTCTTGAATGCAGCTCCTCTTTTCAAATGTCTCATTGATTACTTTCTAAAAGCAAAAGGAATAAGTATCTCAATTAGACTAGTTTTCCTAGAAGGCTATAGAATACCTAATGTTAGCGGTTTTAATGTTGGAACTTCGAATTCCAATCAACAAATTGCCTTTTAAGGCTGAGATTTCATCAAAATAAAAAAGGCATTTTTCTCAAAAGGATGTTTTAAGACTAAGTTATGGATACTTAAAACATGGACAAAAAAAGTTACTATCGAATTTTGCTGAAAAATCTTTTTAAACTTAAGAAAATCGTCATTTAAAAAATGATATAAAAATTATAAAATATCAATTATTAATATTTAAAAAAAAAGAATACCACTTACGGAAGAAAAACTTCTGGAAATTTTTGTCACCTACTCTCGTTGGGGATAAACATAAAATAAAATATAAAAAAAAAGAAACCATTTTTTTCACAAAAAAAGCATTTCTAAATAATTACAAAATATTTTATAACTATACTTAACACTTTTGGATGATTAACTTTTTCTTCTCGGACGTGTGTTATCACTTAGCATTTCCAAGTTAACCTTGACGGTCTGGGGTAGAGTCCCTGACCGAGGAAAGTAAATACGACCTCCTAATTATCTCGGAGCATAATGAAGTGCAACTGGTGAAATGCATAAAGACAGCTGAGGCGCGGTGTCCGGGCCGAGTTGCTTGGCCGGGCCGATTTGGCCGGGCCAAGTTGGGCCAGGTCAGTTTCCGCTAGCGTCGCCTCGCGTGCGTTCTGAATTATGTATGGACCAAGACGCCAGCCCGGTCTGCGCCCGCTATGGCCCGCTCTGCGCCCGCTCTACGCGCCAGCCCTATTGAATAACTAAAGGACATTATATCAGTTTATCAGGAGGGCCCTCCTGCATGGAAAGAAACACGGTGTGACCACAAAGTGTGTTAATACGGCTTCCGGGCTTGGAATCGCATTTGTCTCGACCCGGCCGCAGCACCAATAAGCGTGCTTCTGGACAAGGGGTAATCGGTTTCGAACATTTTCTTGGGATCATGGGGTTCAGGCTGTTCTTCCACGTTTCCCAGACAGCATTTATAGACGTCTAATACAAGAAGAGCCATGGGCTAAGTGGCCGCCAATCTGATGTCTAGACGTCTAGGGCTGGTAGATTCTCCTGAACATTGTACGGACTGGTATTAGACGTCTTTTTGTCTCGGTAAGGTCTCTTAAACAGAACATTTTCTTTTTCCTGTTAATGGTAGGTTAAGTTATGCTAAGGTTTAACCCATAATAGCTTAAAGTATTTGGAGTGAAATTCAGCGTAAGAGAAATTAAAAGATTTTTCCATTGAAATACGCAATTTCAAGCTTTAGAGAATGCCTAAGTAATTAAATTTCATGTTCCCAGAGGGGTGAATTTTTTAAATTGTGACAATACTAAACTGAAAAGATCCTCTAAAATAAATTTTTCTGTTGCCGAACGGCATCGCTGGGCGGTGGTGGGTTAAGTTAGGTTAAGTTGGAGAATAGGGCGATACATGGACGCAAGAGAGCAAGGCCTACCAGCATCATAAAACGAATTCTTCTTAAAAACAATCCCGCCAGTAAAAAGGATAAAAAAATGTTTAAATATTAGGAAAGAAAACACGGTGTTAACACCAAGACGAATCCAATTTCGGTGTAAAGTGCAATCGGAAAGAAGTTCGCCGCCAATACAAGTAATCCACTTTGGTCCATCAAAAATGCAAATTTGGTTATCCCTCCTTCGGAGATGTTTGCAGCTTGCATCTCAACACCACCTTTAATTGGTTCAGGTAACTAGGGGTCGCTGCGGGTCTGGGCGCGGGTCGTGATGAAAGGGGTCGCCGGGCCTTGAGCCGCGACCCTGTGCATCGACGACCCCGCCGTCGCCGCGGTCATCGCCAAGGAAAACCTCCCAGAGGGGTGAACAGACAAACCCTCTTCATACACGTGCGAGTCGCAAATCTACTTGGAATTCGCCTTAAAAACAAAATTTGGCTTTAAAGAAAATATTAATTGAGCGATATTAATCGGTGTGTGTTTACGGTGCAACCGAGTTTTTTTTTAATTTGTAGGGTTAGACTCTTTTATTTTAATTGAAATGTTTTTTTTTCATTTTTTTCGTGTTTGTTTTCGTTTGTTCCGGTTTTTTTTTCGTTGTTTTTTCGTGTTTTTTTTTTTGCGTAAAGCTAAGAGGTGTTCTTGGCTTTGCAAGGCCTGTAACCAAAAAGTATAGCAACCCACTTTTGATCGTGTCCCATTTAAGGAACCTCCTTTAGAGAAGGCGATAGAAGTTTCTGATGTCAGACGAGACAGCATTCTCTGGAGTACAGGCCGCATAAAATAGCCAAACACGTATCGAGGTATCTTAAAATCAGTAAAACCACACTTACCAGTGATAAATTGGCACCGTGCAGATTTACGATACGAGACGAGCACTCGGTACTCGCACAGACTGATAACTCGACAACCCTGGACGCAAATTCTACTCAAAACTGGATTTGATAAATGACTCGCTTGTTGATTGGTAAGTGCAATATAAATTTCCAGTGATTTGGTGAATGGATTCCAACAATATCAGTTTTCGTGGATTTGTTCATATCACCGACGAGGCGACGTTCTTAGTCATGAAAATATGACATACTTGAGATCATGTAACCTCCGAATCTGGTGAATTTCAGATTTCGTAAATTTGTGTTGGTCATACTAACTCCTTGTCAGTAAATGGAGGACCTCGCGCACGATCGGGTTATTTCAATGGTGATGCCAACCCAAATTTTTGTTAACAAAATGTAACATTATTTGAGTACGAGATACAACTTGTGATCTTCTCTCATAGATCTCTTACTAATCTCTGAAATACCTCTTAAAAGTCTCTTGCAGATTTCGAATGAAATTCGGTCTTTTTTTTTTTTGTTTTTGTTTTGTTTTTGTTTAACCCACTACCGCCCAGCGGTGTCGTTCGGAAACAGATAAAAATATTTTTGAGGATCTTTTTTGTTCAGTATTGTCAAAATTAAAAAAAATATATATATCACCCCTCTGGAAACCCGAAATTTAATCATTTAGGCATTTTCCAAAGCTTAAAATAGCGTAATTTAAGGGGGAAAAATCCTTCGATTTCCTCTTAAGCAAAATTTCACTCAAAATACTTTGGGCTGTCATGGGTTGAACGAGCGAAGTTTCCAAAGAAAATACTTTTATGGCCTGATCTTGCAAGGAGGTTCATAAATATAAATCTCAACATCCCAAAAGAAAGTATCGGATTAGCTACGAAAGGTAGAACTCGAAAGGTAGAAAAACGCAGAATAAGTGGCCCTTCACTAAGGTCCTACTTGACATCGATGAGGGACATGTCTTTAGGAAAGGGTATTTTTACAAAAAAATGGTCGTTGCGGTTGGGCCATTCACTATGACGCGATGGTGACGTCACCCTCCTGCAAGGTACAGGGCGGCATATTCGATCGGTTTGGCCGTCACTGCATTTGGTATCCGCGGCACGTCCGAAGGTGCCGGCGGCGGCGGTGGCGGCGGCGTGGAGACGAGCTGAGCGGAGCGCAGCCGAGCGGCCTCCGGGCCTCCCCTTCCGCGGCGCGTTGCGGCGCGTAGAGCAATGCGCCGCCCGGCCCAGCCCGCTCCGCACCGCGCCACGCCGCCAAGGCGAGCCACGGCGCCGAGGGGAGCGCAAAAAAGCGACGGCCGAAGGGAAGAACACCAAAAGCAGCGTGCACACCAGTCAAGTGTGCTTGCGGTATCAAAATGGTATTAGATGTGACTAAATTCCGAACTACCTTGACGGTCAACCAATAACAGCCCAAATTACTTGGAATGAAATTTAACAGACCAAATTACTTGGAATTAAATTTAGCTTAAGATAAAGTCGGAGGATTTTTCTCGTTAATCTACGCAATTTCAAGCTTTGGAAAATGCCAAACTTATTAAATTTCAGCTTTCCAGAGGGGTGATATTTTTAAAATTCTAGCAATACTGCACTAAAAAGACCCTGTATTTTTTTTTCTGTTTCCGAACAGCATCGCTGGGCGGTTGTGGGTTAAGGTGGTGAGCACTCACTCTTGCGATACACTACGTGTATACTGATAAAATATAAAACTTCATCTGGATAGTGAGTGCCACTTTAAACTTGAATCAGTGGAAGTCTATACGAATTCTCAGCATATCCACTAATTTCCAATAATAACCGAACGACAAAAGTGAATCAGTGGTTCAATTTTGACTGAAAATCAGTCGATTTCTACTGATTCGTCTGTATATGAGTAGTGTTACACCTGTTCAAGGTATAAAAGTAAACCGGTCATCGGTTAGTCATTGAGATATAACAGTGGTCATACCAGAAGACAAAGCAGAGCGAGAGGTTTCCATTGATATGACAGAGATGGGCGGCTAAACGTAGCACAAGGTACTTCAGAGTGGAGCTCGGCACTACCCAACCTAAGTTAACCTAACCTACGCGCGTGTACGCCGGCAATCTTCGTGATGATTGAAAAGAAACGTTCACAATATCCTATCATTAATATGACATCATTAATATAATATATACTGTAAGTAATGTTGAGACAGAATACTCTAGCACAGCAAACTCCTAAGATTATTCCTAGAAATATAAAAATCCTAACACTCAAACGATATTGCGAACCAAAATAAGAATCTTATTATAATTCTATTCAACCCCGGGGACATGCGAAATTTTCGAATGTAATTCTAAATGCAGACAGAACTAGGGTCTCAATAAAGTTTTGGGGGGTCCTGAGATGAAATGAAGAAAGGACGACAGTGGTTATATTAACACATTAAGTAAGTAGGGTAATTTCTAGATGTCGAGCTTGATGATCAAGGCGGCATAATTCTAGAAATCTGTTAACTCGTCAAGCGCAACGCTCACTGCTCTTTTCAGCACTTTCTACCACAAATCAGAATAATCAGACCTAATCTCTTCCTTCAAGCAGAAACTAGCTGATTAAACTTGTTCTACGCACACTAATTATCTCCGCGACGCTTTGTTTGTTTTCTAGATAAATATTAATTTTTAGACTAGCGGTTTTCAAAAATGATATCCACGCTCAATAAACGGAATATTTATAGACTTTTTCAAGGCCTGTTTGAGGCGAGTTTCCCCAAAGCAAATTATAATCCCTTACTGGTTTTCCTTGGCTTTTGATTTTCAACGTAATTGGTGTATAATGTCAATATCTCCACTAGCGCTCCGCTGTCACCAAGCCTGATGCCGCTTACGTCTCAACGGCAGGCTACTGCCACCACGTTAAGCTGGGCTAGCTTAGGTTAAATTGCCTACCACTAGGCTTGGCTTGGTGTCGAATGATACACAAGAGTTACTATTCAAACCCTTCAAAGTTTACAGATAAAAAAAGTCGGCATAGATGTTTTGTATACGTTGCCAATGCTATCGTCGCAAAAATTCACCTATGTGAACAATATCATAAATATTAAAATAAAATAATAATCGAAGATTTCGCGCTTTTAATGGTTTTAGGTATCTAAAGAAACAGTAGCCACACGCAGCAGAAAAAAAGATAAACGCGGAATGGTAAAAAACCATGCAATAATAGAACGGCGCAGAAGCTGAGTAAAACTTGAAAAAAAAAATGCGAAAGTCTCATGAACACCAAGTCAAAGCAGCATAATTAGTCAATTAGATTTCCATACAACAATGATCATACCAGAAGGTATTAATTAAGAGCCTGTACACAAGCAACATTTTCCATTCTGCTGATTTGAGCCCATTTAAAACAAGTTACAGTGGAAACTTTTGGCCCCAAAGATGAGACAGTTTGCATTATACTAGATTGAGTGGAACTGCTAAAGTCTCTCTCACTCGCTACTTTTGAAATCAAATGTTTAAAAAATCTGAAGCAACACTCTTCTTTTTTTTTGCTTTCTTTCAGACTATTTTTAACGCGTTTTCTTAGGTTTCCCACCAGCTTTGCTATATTCCTTGTGAGGGCAAGAACGGCTTAACGTCGATAAAAATACGTATACCTTTGCACCGTATCAGCCAAGGTAGGCAACCGCAACACACCCGTGTGAAGGCGGTTGCAGGGGGGGGGGCGTTTTTTCCGTCTGAGACAGATCTTCAGGCAAACATGCGACCTCAACCCCGCCCAAAACAAAAATCTAATCCAATCAAAATTATATCATTCCACAAAATTTTACCCAAAAAATCACATCTAAACATTTTTAAAATTAATATAGGAGGTCTGCGAAATAAGTTCACAGCATCTTCAGCGTGCACTAGATATTCATCCATTTTTCACCAACTTTTAATTAGTTGCGACATTTTTATTTAGACAAGTAAATTTAGTTTACGCTCCGATTATGATCCTGTTTTTACCCCTAAGCCGAAAAAGGTGTAACTCGAGCTGCGCACGCGTGCATACTCGCCCGTCCGGTCCAACGGGTACCTTCTATCGGGTTATTGAAAACCATGTATATCAAAACCTTTCAGTCAACAAACTTAATGGAAACTCGTCATACTTAACGGAGAAATGCGAATATCATATGAGCGGCTCGCGCCGGCGTGGCTCGGCGCGGCGGCAGCTCAGCTCCGCCAGGGCATGCTCAGCTCTAATGGAACTAGTGCCTCCACGTGACGATGAGGAACTGGTCGTTGATAGACATGATCCAAACAGCAAAAATGTTTGTCATAACTGCTAGTACTACCGCAAGGTAGCGGATTTTATGGCTGGGGGACATTGCGGAGGACATGATTGGTGTTGAGTTTATATTCAATAACAAGGGATCCGTAGGAAAAAAAGGACCACAATGATGGAAAATTATGCCATAAGCCTTTAAAGGAAAATTGAGCCTTAAAACATAGTTGATTCTCAAGTTATTTTTAATAAAAGCCGTTATTTTTTTCTTTAAATTCTCAGAGGCTGCTTTTAAAGCAGGCCTTTGAAGTACGCATGGAGAAAGGAACATTTTAAAGACTAAAATTTAGGAAGTACGCCTTAACAGCTTATATTTTAGGAAAGGAAAAATGATTTTGTATCCTCAGAAATGTTTTATCCTCAAACTTCAATTTTTTAATTTTTTTTTAATGTAGGTCTCATAGCATTCAAAGAAAAACCTCGGAATAAAAAATATGCATCTGCTTGGTGGATGTTTTTGGGCGTAAACATTTTTGTCGAAAGGAAATTTTTTGGCTTGTCCAAATAACTCTGGAAACACTTCTAGCATTTTTCTTTAAAGCTTTAACATTTCGCGTGTTTGCTTTAAGCCTTTTTTTACGGCTGTTGGTAGCTCTAAAATGGGTACCGTTACCGGATCGTCTCCACTTTTGGAATTACTTGCAGACTTCCCCGACGATTCGTATCAGATATGTCCTCGGCTGGTTAGAACAAATTTCGCAGAGAAATCAGCAACGGGGAATGGCACTTAAGGCAGAAGCAGAGGCTAAGATAGGAACCCAGTTCGCGTAGAAGAGAAATCTATGATGCGCCAACCGAACTGTGTCGGAATGCGTAGTTAAGCCGAGTGGTTCATACAGAAATTAGCCTTGAATTTAAGTAAATTTCAAGGTGCGAGAATATCGTGTCTTCTAACGGATTGTTGCTATGGTAACCGCGATGGATTAGCTTAAACTTCTTCCGGAGCGCTCAGGACGCCCCTGGCAGTCAGCCAGGCTATCTATGAGAAATTCAGAGTCCACAAAAGATGACGGACCGAGACCATGGACTAATCATTAGCAACACCTCAATGTCTCGTAAATTACTCTAAAGATATTTTTCTCCGTAATGATGGTCATGCGTTTTCACCGAGTGTCAATTTCGCACTGTCAATTTAATTGTTTCGTATTATCAGTCAGGAATCTCGAGTGATTTCCTGCGAAGCGGTAGCCAAGAACACTTTCTCGAAGTTGATGTGATCAGTCTTGGTGACAAGCGGTCCTGGAAGACATCATCTTGAGCGTTCGGTTTGTCATCTCCCTCCTGCTGTCGGTTCGTCTAGTTTCCCTCATCTTCCTCAATTTTCCAACCACTGAACAACAATTCTTCCTCCATCATCAGCTCTCCCTCACCCTCAGCCAAACAGCTGTTCCTTAAACCTTCTTCACTGATGAAAATCCTCGTCGTCTGAGAAGAGTATCTTCTCCATCACAAAGTTGTCCGACACAGAGAACATTGTCCATATTCGACTGTATGGAAGGCTGGGAGGAGTTGCAGTTTTGTCAGACACCTCCCAGCATCCCCGTCGTCACGTCCTCTACACGAAAAACCTTGTACAATGGGTTAAGACTCATCCGGTGTACAGAAGGCCTTGATATCCGGCTGATATCCTGTTGGTATCCTTGATATCGGGCTGTTGGATTTCAACGATTTTCCAAGATTTTTTTACCCACTGAACACTGTCTACTGATATCTGGCTAATAACCAGGTATATCCAGCACATTTTTTTTTTTATTCTGCTGAAATCTGTTAGACTTCCAATTGAAATTTGGTCAATTTGCTCTTGATATCCGTTCAATATATACCTTTGATATCCGACTGACATCCTTGATATGCGGTGTGCAGCTTTCAAGCAAGGTGTTACCCCTTGACCTTGTCTTCTACTTCTATTTCCTCCTCTTAAGGTCAGTCCTCAGTCATTCTGTTATGTAGTTTGCGCAGTTCCTGTTTTTTGTGTTCCAGCTTTCATCGCCAAGCCACTCGACACAAAAGCGGAGCATATTCACCTTCGATAAGCCAAGGATGACAGCAGCATCATGACAACTCCGAAATTGCCTAAAAGCTTGGAGACTCTGAGGTTGCCTGAACGCTTCGTTCAGGCAACCTCAGAGTCTCCAACCATTCATCCGAAAACGAACTGAGCCTAAAGGAGACCTCCGCGCTTCCAAAGCGCGGGACAAACTCCTAGCCCACTCGGACCTTGTTGTCGGGCAGCCACGTCGGTGACGTCCGACGTCCAAGTCACCGTTGTCGACATAGCTCATCTTGGACGTGCACGTCGCCTCGGGCACTTGGGCACTTGTCAGGCGGGCAGCGGCCGGGCAGCGGCCGGGCAGCAACCGGGCACCCGCCCCGCCAAGCGGCTGCGGTGCCAATTATCACCCGATGATACCTTCCTTCGGATCAGCCTCATTATCCTGCACTGAACCGGTACCCGATTTAATCCGCAAATACCCGCATTCAAAAACAGCACTTTTGCGACTTGCATAAATATGTGTCAGATCGACCTCTACAATCGACTTCCGGTAAGAAATTTTTGATTAAGTAAAATCATGTTTTAGTTGTTTTTTCTTTTTTGTATCCTTTTTTTTCTCGCTATACCGAAGACTTGCAAAACCGCTATAATAAATGCATATCACAAACCAGAAGTTTCTCGCAAAAATTGTATTACCCCAGTCTAGGTTTTAGTCGGTAAATGAAACAAATCAATCAAAAATTGAAAAAAAAAAAAACAGAGCAACGTTATCCGCTATCAAGGAATAAAATCTGGTTAATAAAAAAAGATGGAATTACTAAAAACATTAGAAAGTGAGGAAAAAGAAAAAAGGATCGAAGATAACTAAGAATA